>Ga0126342_10017546_pt1 | contig 12367 bp, 7 predicted proteins | sample Cyp1metagenome_FD_92528 | JGI IMG/M metagenome (GOLD analysis project Ga0126342, IMG submission 92528) | Coral microbial communities from Lord Howe Island, Old Settlement Bay, Australia - Cyphastrea 1 metagenome | ecosystem: Host-associated > Invertebrates > Cnidaria > Coral ... | reverse complement strand
TATATATACATACATACATACATACATACTTACATATATAATCATATATAATATATTTATATATATGAATTATGATTAAACTATATTAAGCTACTATTATATCCCCCATGACACAGGTCGTTACAGATCGAGGTGCTGCCAGACTGAGGAGGTCGCCCCCATGACCTGGACTCCGGCGGCGAGCCGCCGTTTTTTTTTGGAGATTTTTCTTGGGGAATCTCCAGTATGGGATGGATGTTACTGGAGATTCTCTAGGTTACTGGTAATTTTTGGAGATTCTCTAGGTTACTGGATAATTATTGCAATTACTGATAGGCTCGTAGTCTAGATTTTCCATAATTATCGGATAATTCAGGTTTGGATTGAGCCTATCAAATTTGATGATGTGTTTTTTGATATTACCCTCTGGTAAATAAACTTGTTGATCCTGAAAATAGTCAATTTTTAATGGAAACTAGTCTTCCAACGCCGATGACTGCCAGGGTCGAACTGTTAATTTACCAGAGGGTATCACATATTATCTATAGTATTTGATCTTTATATAGAAAATATATCATATATATTATATTATATTAATACGATTATCTGGGTAAATTATAATATTTCACCAACCTGAATTGTTGGGCCATTTGGGGATGATGTTCCTTACTAACTATGATTATAGTGAGGTCGCAGTGAGGTCGTTATAATTTACCCAGATACATACTGTATTATATCTTTGCAATGTCCAGTAAAATTCAAGTTTTTGTTTTATTATGTTTATGTTTTATTGAATTTGGATGGAACATGGTTGGGATTTCGGAATTTTCATTGACCATCTGGGAAAACTGGAGTTGGATGGAACATCTCTTCTTTAGCTGGTCGTTTGAAGCTCCCTCAAAGGCTTCAACAAACAGCACAGCTTGGGATATTCGTTCTCCCGTTTGGAAATTTGGCTTGACTGACAGTCACAACATGTCACAACAGTAGACAATGTCAGGAAACAACAACACATTGACATACCCTCTGGTAATTTAACGTAGCTACGGAAAAAGACAATTCTCAACAGGTAAATCATCATGTTTATCATCAATGGGCCATGTTCCATAGGTACAGCAATCATCCTCTGTGTTAGGTTTATATATGTTTATATACAACCGCAATGACTCAACAGGCACGCGCCTTCCCAAATGCGCGGCTTCCCCAAATTTGAATCTGTTTGGTATGAATTGAGCAATCAAAACTACTCTCTGGTAAACTAACGGTAACTATGGAAAGATCCACCGTTTTTCATGGGAAATTCCACTATTTCAATGGCCATGTTCAATAGCTATTTTGACATTACCAGAGGGTAGGTCTTATAGTTTCTCTACTGAGGCGAAGTGATGTGAATGTGGCATGTTCTCCATCCCATGTCGTCTGAGGGCTGCCTCGAGCCTTGCTGAGCCAAAACAGCTGAAATGATGAAGAAAGTACTGGTGACTGAATCTTACACCGAATCACGCAGCGAAAAAAGAACACAAATCACTGTCTTGTTAAATCACACACATTTATCTTTGTCACTTGTATTCCAAATATATACATATATATATACTGTATATAGAGAGAGAGAGATGGATAGAGATGGACATGAATGAAATACAAACACAATATCAGTCCATCTATGTCCATATCAATCCAGATATTGCATTGATGTCAGTGTTATTTCTTTGACATTGAAACATCGTGATGGCCCTCGAGACAGCAATTCCAACCATCACCGGATTCTGAACAAACAATCACCACTGCTTCAAATGATAACACACATACTTATGTAACTTATGTAATATGTACCCGCATGGTTGTCCCTACAAAATCAATCTACACTTTTTCTGATTTTTTCCCCACACATCAACCCGTTAGCTGCTAACAGTCTATAGCTGTCGTGTGCTCAGCCCCCTGGGGCCCTGGGGCACTCATCACTTTTGGAGGAGTTCTCTGCAAAGTAGAGCCCCGCACCAAAGAGCCCAGTTTTGCACGCGAAGGCCCTTGGTGCAGCCAGCCGTAGCCCAAAAGGTCCGAACATGTCCGAACCCAAAAACTAAACATAGTTACCTCAACTGGAAACATCTGATGATGTTTCAAATCATTAAACACATACTGGAAGGGACCCCTAGTTGTAAGTTGGTTTACAAAAACCATCAAAAACCATCTAACTATCGACCCAGTACAAAACCCATTCAACCTAGTTACAAACCACAAATCACAAATCAGCACTTGGTGGACTTGGATTTGATGAAGGAACCAAAAACAAAAACATATCCCCTATACATTCCCCCAAAATGGTGCATGTCCCATTGGGAAAACCATGGCAGGATTAACAACCCTGAGGCCGCTGACATGTCGAAATGATTCATCGCGATGAGATCAGCTGCCTGTCGCAGAAAGATCAATGGATTGGTTGAAGGGAACATCTACGGTTCACCACCCATCGAGTTTCCCATTCAGGTCATGGGGGTTTTCCGGTTTCAATGTTCCTTTGAACCAATCCATTGATAGGAACCCTTCAATTGATATTTGCCATCTTGCCTACCATGCAACTAAGAGTCTAAGAGTGACACTGCGATTCACAAATCGACCGGAAATCGCCGGAGATTCAGCATGAATGACGGATTTTTCGACCAAATTGATCTGGTTGCTGATTGACAGTACTGGAAATGGTCATGGGCATAGGGTCAGAACATGGGGATTTTCCTGTTGATTGGCAGGTCCCAAAGCTTGGAGATATGTAATTAATGGATCCAGTCGATGGCAGAAAGCTACAGTAGCAATTGCTGGGGATCAGTGATGAAGAAATAGTGGTGGGGATCACAATCGAAGAAAGAGGAAGAATGTCATTTCAGAAAACTCTATATACCCTCTAATAAACTAACATAACTATGGCAAATCACCATTTTCAATGGCTAAATCCACTATTTCTATGGTCGTTTTCAAGTTCGCAAACTGTTAGTCATGACCAGAGGGTAAATCACCATCAAGTCACCATGTTTTTTTCGTGGTATCCATCCGATGAAACCACCATGTTTCCATATTTTTCCCAAGAAATCACCATTTTTCAATGGGTAAATCCCAAGTTCTCCAGCACTTTGCCATAGAAATCGCCCTGGTGAACCCTGCTTCCCACCAGCCTCGGGTTTGGTGCCGTGAAACATGAGGAACTCATTGGCCCCGGCGTTCAGGGACGGAAGATGCGCGCCTTCCATAATGGCCTCACCGCAAAGAAAATCCCGAAAATCCCAGTCACCATAGAAATATCTGATGAATAGTAATGGATATATCTGATGAATAGTAATTCTATAATCAACTATGGATCTGTGTTTTTATACACCCCAGTTATAATGTGGGGCCCCCCAGTGATGTGAATGTTGGTTTATAAACCCCATGAATACTATAGTTATAAGTACCATAAACCATAGTTATGGGAGTTATAAACCAACTTAGCTATCGTTTGGGGGCCCCACATTGTAGGTCTGTGTTTTTTTTCAGTTGATGAATAGTAATTCTATGATTAACTATGGATCATGGTGACTATCCATCTGAATAATTAACCATAGGTTACTTACTATATATAGGTCACCATAGTTTTTTTTTCAGTTGATGACTGGTTGGTGGTGAAAAAATCTGGAGGCTTTTCCGAAAGGGTGAAATGGTGATGGAAATACCTGATCAATAGGAACTATAATTAACTATGGTAGTTTAATGATATTAATTGATATTAATAGTAACTATAATTAACTATAGAAACTATATCCCATTAGATTCTTCCAGTTAGTGGTTGGTGGTTGAGCCAACCCCTCTGAAAAATATGACTTCGTCAGTTGGGATCATTATTCCCCATATATTATGGAAAAAAAAAATGTTCCAAACCACCAACCAGATGAATAGTTAATAATAGTAATTAATTGATAATCAACTATGGTAGTTAACTATATTGATGGTAGTTTAATGGTAGCTAACTATATATAGTTCACTATTTTTATGGTAGTTAGTTGATGAAGAGTTAGGGAATTGTTAACTATATTGAGTTTTCAATGATTAGTTAGTTGATAAATATGACGGTTCATTATGTTTATATATTTAATAATTAATACATCTGACGTTTCAAATACGTTTCATGATGTTTCATTGTCTTTTAAATGATCAACTAATTATTCTAATTGTGTGTGTTAAATTTGAACCGTGCCTGTCTTTTGGGTAAACAACATGTTCCATTGTTTAGTGATAAATTGAACCGTTCCGCATCGTTTTGGGGGGTTACTCTTTAAGTGGTGAGGAAACATGCTTAGTTTCAATCGTTACACAGTTAAAGAATATTATAGAGTTATAGAGAAATCCAACAACATTCTTGTTTCCACTGTAAATGAAATAAGTACTCTCTGGTTATTTCACATAGCCATGGAAAATCACCCTTTTTAATAGGCAAACCATCTATTTCTATGGGCCATCTATACCATGGCTATGTTAGTCATAACCAGATGGTAATTCCCCAAAAAAATCGGGCAGCTTCTCTTGGGGATAGACGGGGGCCACCTGTCGACCAAAAAATCGGACCGTTGGCCGCCCCGACGTTGCCATGGGCTGCGGTGTGAACTTTGCCACTCCAATCCGCCCACGCCTAAGGAAGATCCCCGAGTCCAAAGGACTGCCGAAGGACTGAAGGATTGATGATGGTAAGTGGGATAGCAAAAAACATTATGCATTTCTTGGTGATTTAGTGGTGATTCCTGGGATTTCCATGGTTTTAATATCATAAAGGTGATGATTTTCATGATGACTCATGGGATTTCATGGTGATTTCATAGGATCGATACTCAACATGGCTTGTGGCCTGTCAGGAAAATGTGAAAAAACACATTTTAATCTGGTCAAGCCATAATTCCCACACATTTGAGATATCATGAGATTTGTTTTTTGTTTTTTGTTCCACTGCCATGCTTAGGACACTTAGGGCCAAGTACCGCCCAACAGACTTCACCCTGCGGACAGTTCATCCTCTATGAAAGGGGAAGGGTACTTCCATGTTTTCAGGCAACCATATTTCACCCACCAGAATCACATAATGTTTAAATGTAACTGAGATTGTCAGTGAGATTCTATCTGGAAAAACATTATAGTTCACAAACCTGAATTAAGGCCAACCATCTTCTCACTTCCGGCCGCACGCCACGGGTCATTCGAATCTTGCAAGGTGGTGTTGGTGTGGCCCCCTTAAGTCTTCAGTGAGCTCGTTGCTTGTATGAATACTATAGTTCGATATATCATAAACCATCATAAACCCAACAGTTACCTCTGGTAATTTAACATAGCCATGGAAAATCCCCATTTTTAATAGGTAAACCATCTATAAATAGGCCATCTATACCATGGCTATTTTGACATAACCAGAGGGTAAATTGGAGTTACAAAAATCCACCAACTTCACCCTTCCGAACTGAACCTCCACTTAACGTATACTATAACTTTGAGTACCCTCTGATTATGACTAACATAGCCATGGTATAGATGGCCCATAGAAATAGATGGTTTACCTATTAAAAATGGTGATTTTCCATGGCTATGTTAAATAACTAGATGGTAAATGTTCAATAATTAACTTGGTCATCGTCTCCACTGGAACATTAGGTGGATGTGTTACTATTATTACTATGTATTGCTCAAGATCCATTGGTGATTGTATACACAAAATCACCATGAAATTAACAGGTGGATCCCAAGATCAGCTCGTTTTAAACTACATCCATTGAACAAAAATGGTGAAATCCATTGGTGTTTCATGGTGGTTTTAATTACCCTCTGGTAATTTGTTACATAGCTATTGAAAATGACCATATATAGTGGATTTTCCCATTAAAAATGGTGATTTTCCATAGCTATGTTAGTTTACCAGAGGGTAATTAGGATGATCCAATCACCAGTCAAAGCCTCAAATGCTGAATGGCCACGATGAACCTTTCAGAATGGCGAATTCTCTGTCATCCTGTCATAGTATCTGTCGATAAATGACTAATTGACCATGGCATTGTTCCATTCAATTCCTGGTACAAAAGGATTTTGATTTAAGCAAAGAACTCAAAAAACAACTAGAATTTACCCTCTGGTAATTTAACATAGCTATTGAAAATGACCATTTATAGTGGATTTACCCATTGAAACTGGTGATTTTCCATAGTTATGTTAGTTTACCAGAGGGTAACAATCAAATAGTCAAACATCTATAGTCAAATCCTATTTCTTTGAAACATCCACAGGGTAAATACCCATTGACTAAACAATGATCCACAGGTGATTCAAACATCTATAGTCAATGGGTATTTACCCTGTGGATGTTGAACTATTACCATCGATTATAGGGAATGGATGGTCCACGAAAAAACAAGGGATGACCACCTCTCAGGGATTTTATCATTACAATATAAAACAGTATATATAATATAATATAATTAATATAATATAATATAATATAATATAACATAATATAATATAATTAATATAATATAATATAATATAATACAATATAATATAATATAATATAATACAATATAATATAATACAATATAATATAATATATCATATCATATCATATCATATATATATATATATATACATACATACTGTGAATAGCTGAATAAACAAACCCACACATATACCATTGAACAAATACCACTATACATCCATTTATACCAATCCACAATATCAGGGGACGGTCTGTATGGTATTCATGTGGTATCAATAAAACAAGCGCACAGCGCCCATCCAGCACCACCAAGCCACGCACAGCCATGATGGCTTGAACGCAAACTTTGGAGGCAGAACTCGTCCCAGTTCCGCTTTGTTCTGTCCTCTAGTTTTTTTTTCTATTCTCATGATATATGTTCATCCTAGTTCAATTTCTTATTGTTTCCTATGGATGTTCTATGGTTTCAATTTCTTCATCCTATTCCTGGCCGCCTGGCCTTTCCTTCGGTTCTTTCTCTCGACCGGTGTTGGGCCCCGGCGGCATCGCTCATCGGAGCACAGCCCGGATATCGCCTCGCTTCCGGGCTGGTGAATCAGCAGGGTTTCAATCTGGATGTCTTTTACCATGGTGAAATGGTGACTGGTTGGTGGTGCAATAACCATGGTTTTTATAGTGATTAATAGTGGTTTATAGTGGTTATTAGTGATTAATACCTGATCTAATGAATAATATATCTGGTTGGTGGTGCAATGTGCCCATCTTGAAAAATGATGGACTTCGTCAATGGGAAGGATGACATCCCATATATGAAATGCGAATATAAAAAAAAAAAAACAACTTCGTCAGTTGGGATTACAGTAAATTATTCCATATATCGTGGATTTGTTTTCCACATGTTCCAAACCACCCTCACCAGATAGGTTTTTGTTGGAAATTCATGGATTGATAAACTGAGAAAAAATTGGAGAATCCACAAGACCAATCCACATGTTTTTTTTTTAACCATCTGGTTATGACTCACAGTTCGCCATGGAAAATCCCAACCATAAATGGAGGTTTCTAGCTGGGAAAATCATCTATTTCTATGGGCCATCTATACCATGGCTATGTTAAATAACCAGAGGGTATGCGAAACTTGGGAATTCAACCAATGAAATATGTGGAGGATTTTTTCGCAACCCAAGAAAGAACTGATTTTTTTCGCAAATCAAAACCTACTGTGGATAGAGATGAAGTCTCGTAAACAGAATGAAGAACCACACCATATTCTGTGCGTTCGACTGCGGATAAAACATCCTTCACCCATCGGCTTCTTTCCAAATCACAGACCCTATCCCTACAAATCAATTTATATAAATGCATGCTACATGGGTATATGATGGTATAATGTGATGGCCAATCTTCGACACCCTAAACCCTTCCCAACAAAATAGCTGACAATAGCTGACATGCTGAGCCTACCTCCCCAAAGGTTTCTGTGGAAATGTCCATGTCGTGAGTTTATCCATGTTTATCCCCGGTGGACATGACTTCAATAACTGTGGCCCACATGATACTGATTAATGTTGTCTGACCAATAGTGATATCTTGTCAATATTATTTTATTTAGGGTGGATTTACTATTATGCAGCCAACATTAGTAACTATTCATGAGGTTTATACACCAACAAAACATATGACTGGAAGTCTCCACTTTGTAGGATGATCAAACATCTTCGCCACCACAGGGATCCACAGGGTCCCAGCAGGCAATCCCGTGCGATGAAGTCTTGTCGTTCTTGATACGACTTCCAACTCTCAGCGTTCATGACCTCTGGACCGGTGCTGTTCTTCCCGGTGACCCATCTGCTACCTCGAGGCCCCAGTAAGAATTACCATGAATTACCTACATTTACCAGGCAAGTGATCATAGCTGGTAGCTAAATATACATACAATACATACAAATATACTGTACATCAAGCATGCGGGCGAAGACGTATGAAGACGTTTGTGTTTTCTATTTCGTGGTTGAGGTGAACACCACCAATCAGCTGAGGATTGGAACTTGGTACATCTTGGTACTAGATTCTTGAAATGCCAGTAAAACTACAGCTGATTACAGCTGACTCCTTTGTGCACACCAGAAAACATGATATGTGCTGCTGCGCGTTGATATGGAGAGACGGGGCATCGCAAAGGATCGATCTCGCAACACCATGGAGATATGGAGCGAGAAGGGTCCGCAAAGAATGGAACGGTTCAAAAAGGGTCCATTCAAAAACAGGAATGGATTTAACAAATCCCAGGAAAATCCCGTTCCTGGAAAGGCGTCGTGGCCTATTGTTTCAGGCCACTTTTGGCCTAGTGGTCCATTTTTAAGTGGCAAATTGACAATTGATGCAAATTGCAACTCTCCACCAAAAAAAGCACTTCATCGCTGCAAAATGGAAATCCTCCTTCGAAAAAATGGTCCGCCCAACTGAGCTGACGGCGGAGACAATCTTTTCCACCCGGTAGCCACGTGGCATCTGCGGGGGGACCGTCCCACGGAGGAAGTCCACTTCAGGAACCAGGAGGCTTTGTTTGGGTAAATGAGCATATTTCACTCACCTATACTCACCTGAATCAATTGATTGACGGGAAAAAATAACCGGAAACCATCGATTTTCCCATTGAGATATATGGGGCTTTCCTGTAGTAAAAACCAATCCATTGACTAAAAATTGGGCTATTTCGGGATGGTTCCCCGTACTAAGCAATATTGAAGATGTGGCACGTACGTATCATTCAACAGGTGATCATAGAATGGAACCTCTGGTGTACAAGGTGAACGAACTGAACGTTTATGTAGGATATAAAACATTTTATCACTATATCAAACAAATACACATACATAATCGTCATGTAGGGTTTATGTATCAAATTATATCAACGCACACACACAATGTTTTAGGGCCCCATTGCCGTCAAGAGATTGGACAGAGCATGGTTGTACAAAGGGGATGAATCAATCAACGACTCCTTGCACAAGCTTCGCAGCAAATGCGCCCATCTTGACGGCCTCAAGGGCACAGGCCCCATCTGTCTCTGTGCCACACCAGCGAAGCATTGAATGCATGATTTCGGCGAAGCTGGCGGCCTCGAGTGCCAATTGACTGGCTTTCCCCATCTGGGAAAAGTTGACTTGCCATCCTCGCAGGCGCCACCTGTCATAATCTTGGAATGTGGTCCAAGAGCCTCTTTTTACGGTGTAGTTATGCAAATTTAAGGATGGGTCAAACTCTATCAGACAACTTTGGGGGGTGACCATCCATGTGCTCATTACTTTGATAGGAAAATCATGCTAGATGGACCCTGCAACATTGACCCTGCAAATCAGTGACATTGATGGCTAATGTTCATTTCCTGCCCTAAAATGACCATATATCTATATTGTGCGCAGACCGATTTTCAAACAAACCCAGCTATCATGTCGTTGGCTGGTTATATACCTTAACATACCGGAACGATCCAGAACGTATCTCTATTTAAAGATTATTTACCCAGTATATCATACATCCCATGATAAAGCACTAACTATACATGAACAATCAACATGAATTAAATATCATGCATTAAACTAACATTCAGTGATGAATTTCCAACTTTCTGATGGTCGTTCAATTAAAAATCCCATGATATAAATCCCTCAAAATCTGGTTGGTGGTTTGAAGCCCTCTGAAAAATATGAAAGTCAGTTGGGATTATCATTCGCAATATAATAGGAAAAATAACATAGACCCTGAAAATCACCCATTTTTAATGGAAACTAGTCTTCCAACCCCTATCTGCCAGGGTCGAACTGTTAATTTACCAGAGGGTATATGGAAAAATCACAGCCACGTTCCAAACCACCAACTAGAAATGGTTGGTCGCCTCGCCAGCGCCGCGAGCAGCCCGGTCCCTCGTCACGATGCTGGCCTTGTTGGCGACTGTCAACGGATGGGTAACATGCGTTGGGATTGAGTTCTGAATGGGAATATAACCTGGGGATATCAAACATGGATAGAACATGATAGGGCTTGGGTGAATCTTTGGGATTTTGGGGATACGACAACAGGGATACAACCAACAATATAACAATTATGCAAGTTGACTCTATGCAGTGGTGAATGGGGGGAGCCTGTTGGCCGATTCAAGGCCATCAAACTTGCCCCTCAATCTTCATCCATGATGTTTTGGTGGCTTGGTGGGCGACTATATCGCTAATTAGAAACTTTCCAAGTCACTGACCTGTAATTCCTGTTCGAATGGCAACAACGTTGAGTTAGGGGCAGTTATCAACCCATAAATTGGGCTGCAAAGCCAGCCAGCCGGCAGCCAACGGCTCCGCATCCGCACGTCAATCCGCCCAATTCTTCGCCGCATCGACGAGCTCCAATAGACAGACACACTCTGTATCAGCATGTTTGCAGGTCAGATTATGCACCCCTTTTTTGGCTATGTTCATGATATACTCACTGGATTGGTTTAAGGGAAAATTTACAGGAAAGCCTCATATTTAATGGGAAAATCTATGGTTTCCTGTAGATTTTCCCTTAAACCAATCCATTGATATACTGTTTCTACTGGAAAATTGTTTCACATGCTGTAGGTCGTCCCCGTCGGACTTCTCGGTTGCCTCTCTTGTTGATTTGAGGCTCGATTGGTTCATAGCCCAGATGTTCCCACCTGGAACACATCAAAGTCAACTGAAGCTGAACACATCCTGTTTGAAGGGACAGGTTTTCTGTGTCTCAGACAATCAATCCATCAATCCACAGACCCGTCCGTTTCATCACCTCATGACCTCATGGTTGGAGAAATTATATGGAAAATCCACAAAGATGTGTTCGATGAATTTCACCCAAATCACCCAAAAAGTCAGTCTTAGAAATGCCCACCAAGCAGCGGTCAGTGAAATCCCACTAGCCAAAGTGAGGAATGATGTGTGTTTTTCGAAGTCTGGTACCAGCAGAAAAAAATCACCTGAACACGTTCAAAACCGCTTGGAAAATCCTTTGGTAATGCTTGGTTACTTGGGATTCCAAAAGATTCTGATTGCTGATCCCAATCTATACCCTCCGGCAGTCATCGCTGGAAAATCCACCATTTAAAGCTATTTTGCTATCTGGAAACCTATATTCCTGGATGGTTACATGGGGTACCCTCTGGTAAACTAACATAGCTATTGAAAATCCTCACTATAAATGGCAATTTTCAATAGCAAACTGTTAAATTACCAGAGGGTAACAAGAAAAACAAATCATCAACCAAGAAACTTGACCCTGACCTGCACCCATGATGGAACCAGGTACCATAAATCGACCCGAAAATTTTCAAATCTGGCAGGTATCAATAGATATGGCGCATATCAACAGCCCATGGAAAGTGTCATCAATCTGGCTCTAAAGAACCTTAAAAAGACGATTTTTTCTTGCATCATCTGGCTACAAAGCCCATAATGTGGTAAACCATGGTAAACCCAATGCCATAAACCACATAAACCATCCCATTAAGCAACCTGGGGTCATTAAAAAACATTGACCCATTCCGAACAGGCAAAACCATGCTATACAAGGCTATACCCAACGGCATAAACCTCAAACTTGGGGGTTGAACCTATGGCATTGGGTGAATCCCACAAAATCAACCTGAATCAAGTGAGCAGTGTTCAAAAATGTTCAAAACCCCTTGCGTCGTCACTTTATAGACACTGGTTAACAGGGATTTCGCTCTTATTATAATCTCCAATATTACATGAAATTGATTAGTATAATATAGTATAATATAGTATAATATAGTATAATATAGTATAATATAGTATAATATAGTATAATATAGTATAATATAGTATAATATAGTATAATATAGTATAATATAGTATAATATAG
>Ga0126342_10017545_pt1 | contig 12367 bp, 9 predicted proteins | sample Cyp1metagenome_FD_92528 | JGI IMG/M metagenome (GOLD analysis project Ga0126342, IMG submission 92528) | Coral microbial communities from Lord Howe Island, Old Settlement Bay, Australia - Cyphastrea 1 metagenome | ecosystem: Host-associated > Invertebrates > Cnidaria > Coral ... | reverse complement strand
ATTTTTTTTTTCAAATAAGAAATTTTTAAAATCCAAAAAAGGCTTGGATTCCCTTAAACGATTTTTTTTTTCAAATAAGAAATTTTTACAATCCAAAAAAGGCTTGGATTCCCTTAAACGATTTTTTTTTTCAAATAAGAAATTTTTAAAATCCAAAAAAGGCTTGGATTCCCTTAAACGATTTTTTTTTCAAATAAGACAATTTTAAAATCCAAAAAAGGCTTGGATTCCCTTAAACGATTTTTTTTTTCAAATAAGAAATTTTTAAAATCCAAAAAAGGCTTGGATTCCCTTAAACGGTTTTTTTTTTCAAATAAGAAAATTTTAAAATCCAAAAAAGGCTGGGAGAAGAAGACTGCCTTATTTTCTATCAAACAAATATCAAATCAAAATAAGGATTTTTTTTCAAAAAAAACTGTAAGTAGAATAGAGTCAGAGAGATGGGTAGTGTTTTTGTTTATATATTTAAACTTAATTAAATATTAGAAAAGGAAAATTCCAAAAAAAAATGTAACCAAAACATGAAAACAATAAAAAACAAAAAACAAAAAAAGAAACCAGTCTCGAAGCAAATTTGATAAAAGAACCAATGTCAGCCTTGTTTTTTTTGCAGTTGATTGAAGTTGATTGTGCTTTTTGACCAGAACTTAAAACACAAGCAAAAAGCTTATTTGATTTTTTTTTCAAATAAGCTTATTTGATTTTTTTTGTGGTTTGTGTCCCCTGGATTTTGTTTTTTTTTGTGTTTCTGATCAAAAAAAACAAATTGTGGGGGACACAAACCAATTATAATCAATTTCTGTCCCCCAAAAGTGGTTTTTTTTGATCAAAAACACAAAAAAAAAATAAATCCAGGGGGCACAAGCCACAAAAAAAATCAAATAAGCTTATTTGAAAAAAAAAATCAAATAAGCTTTTTGCTTGTGTTTTAAGTTCTGGTCAAAAAAACACAAGAACTTTGCAAAACAGCAAGAAAAACATTTGAAAAAAAACACACCAAAGTGATCTGCATAGGTTTTTCTCACCAAAGTTGTTTCCAACCTTGTTTTTTTTTTAAATCTTGTTAGAATTAAACATGTTTTTTTAATGTTCCTTTGTATTTTTGGAAGTTATAATACATATGTTGTTTTTCTTTAATTATTTATGTGATATGTGATTATGTGATATGATGTTTCAAGTGAAATTAATCTTTTCCATCAAATCCAAATTTCAATGAATTTGATTTCTTTTGCTTCATGTCCCCTATGATATATGTGTGGATTTTACAGTTTTTCATTTTCATTATTTATAAGTTTTAATTTTCAATATATACAGTAAACATAATAATGGGTGTCACTATGCCTCCCAAGTCCCAACATGCATCATACCTTTCGTTCTCTGACTCTGAGGTTCAACTTTTCCTTTGGCTGTGGCTGTGGCAGCTTGATGTTGAAATGAGCATCTCTTCTGAGAGGCTCAATCCTCAGTAGTTACCCACAAAAACAAATCACCGCTGGGCTGCTGGGCTGGGCTACCACGGTTACCACAGCCCTTCATGTTGCCAATTTTCAATTGTCAACCCAATCCGCATGTTCTGATTCTCAATCCCAAGTTTGGTCCCTTACCAGAATTTAAGTTCCAGTCCAATCCCATCCACAACCAAGAAAACCACATAAATCATAATATGTTATATTATATGAGTTAGGTTAGATTACATGGCTCAAGGAGCTCTTGTTGCCCTGTCCCGAAGGGTCTTTTTTTCTTTCCTTCTTACACTGGTTCATCATCCCTAGTGCCAGGCTGACTCAAGATACCCCGGTTCATCTTCCCTGGAGCCCTTGTATTAAGTAATAAGTAATAATAGGTATCTTAGAATAGGTCAGAAAATGAGTTTTGTTATTACAGAATTGGTCTTAGTACAGAATCCTGTCATCATGATCCCAGTTACAGTTGGTCCCAAGTCCAAAAGGTCTTGAATTTGAAAGTTGAGAGTTTTTAGAGGAAGGAGTTGATCTTGACCCCACAGTGTGTGTCCTCTACTCTCAACTGCTTTTGGCATAGATGATGTGATGACGACGATGACGATGACAACGATGATTGGATATTGGATCAATTGGATTGGATCATCATGATTCCAATTCAAATCCAGTTCCGAGTCGAGTTCCGAGTTCTGACTATTCCAATTCTGATTCCAATTCCTGCCAATCGTATAGTCGTGTAAGTGATAAAATCATGACCATGGACCATGACCATGATTATAAATTATCATGATTCAATTGTTGGTTGGACTTGTAATCCAATCAAAAACCAATCTCACATCACATCCATTCAACATAATTATAATTGTCTTGATTCACAATGATACCATATGAGGAATAAATACCTGTTGCCTGTTACCTGTTATACTAACACCTGGTAAAAAAAAAATGATTGATTGAATTGATTGGAAGATCTAATTTGATTCCCTGACCGTGACCCTGATCCCATCCTGATGGCAAAATTGTTTGTCACACAGACACGTCACAAGCTGCGCAAGTTGTTGGGCCAATCTGAAACTACTCGGCTGCGGCTGGGTTATAGTAGTTCCTGGCTGCAGGCATGCCAGAAATCACCGGAGCCAGCTGCCTGTAGATTGCATCTGGGACCTCACCAGGTTGCTGAGGCCGAATGTCGATGTGGAGGTTCAATGGTCTGGCCGCTAAGTGATACTTTCTCCACACCCTCGCATGCACAGCTCTCAAAGCACTTTGCCATGAGTCTGCAGATGTGGCGTCAAAGATCTTTGTGAAGTGCTGATTTTGAAGCTCCCCATCCCAAGCATCACACTGCATACCCCTTTTCCACTTGGAAACGAAACGATGGTCGCACATATTCAGAGATATAGTGCAATGAGGAACAGGGGAGATCTGTACTAAGATAGCCACAGGGGATGTGTTGATCCTGATTGCCTGGGCGCGGGGGCGTCTGTGTGCCTGAGGCTGATCATCGCCTGCAGCTTGAGGAGGTTCTGCTACCACCATGTTCAAGAAACGGTTGTTGTCAGGAAGCTCAGCTGGTTGCGGTTGTTCGTCAGAGTCAGAGTCACTGCTGCTGCTGCTGCTGCTCCCAGTCCCACTCCCACTCTTCTTTGACTTGCTGGAGGAGCTGGATGAAGAGCTGCTGCCACTGCTGCTGCCCCCCCCTCCTCCACCTTCATTTGCATCATCATTGCCATCATGAGCCTGCGATTCACCACCACTGCCAGGTTCACCATCAGGTGTTTTGTCAGGTTTGGCAGCAGATTCAGTGGTAGCATGCTGGTCGCTGTCATGACCCACCACCACATCTTCATGCTGGCCCGTTGCCAAAGTCAAATCAGCCAGTCTGTCTGAGTCCTGGTCTTGGTCTCGGTCATCACAATGTGCATCGGCGGGCTTGTCATGCTGACCCAGCTGACCCACAGAAAGATTGGAACTGGAATCATGTTTGGGTTTGGGGTCACAAGAATCGACATGATCACCATCATTGTCATCATCGCTGTCATCTTCCAAACATTCATCGTGTGCAGCATCTGGTTCAGATTCTTCTTGTTCTTCTTCAAATTCACAATCATCCTCTGGGTTTGAATCGGAATCCAAAACAATACACTCGTCTTCAGGCGGTTGGTGTTTTCGTCTTTTCTGTCGGCCAAGCCCAAGCTGTTGCGGCTGCGGCTCAGGCCCTTTCTGCGCAGCACAGTCACGGTCAAGCATGGCCTGCAGGTCCTGTATACCTGAGGGCAGAAGTTGGATCTGTGTATGGCTTGGGGTTACAGCATGGAGCAATGGAGGACCAGGATATATCATAACAAACGACGACGACGACAACAACAACAAGAACAACAACAACAACAACAACAAGACTTGAGAAGGGGGGACACGAAAGGCAGTTTTGTCGCAGGTGACGCAGGTGAGTGATGATCCTAAGGGGCAAAGCCTACGCACTTAAGATTTCACTCACTTGCGCACATTATCTAGATATGATGATGATGATGATGATGACGATGACGATGACGATGTTGAGCCATTCAGAAAATCATCCGGGGTCCAAATGGAAGGAAGGTACCATATGATCTGGGGAGGGGAGGAGGGGGGGAGGGGGGTGGGTCCCTTTCTCCTGGTCGTTCAGGGATAAGGGGTCCAGCCCCACCCCTTTGCTTCGCAAAGTAAAACTCAAGGTAGTTGGGAGGCTACCTCTCGTGAACAACAACAGCAGCAGCAACAACAACAACAACAGTTCAACAACAGTTCAACAACAGTTCAACAACAGTTCAACAACAGTTCAACAACAGTTCAACAACAGTTCAACAACAACAACAACAACAAACTAAACAACATCTTGGATTTGATTTGATTAATTTGATTTTTGATCATTGGCAATCATTGGTTGCTATTATATAATTATATAGGTTGATGTGGTGATAATGGTATATAATAATTGCATCGCGCTGCAAACGTGAGAAGAATTGAGTGCATGAGAGACAGGGAGTCAAGAATTATCTAAAGTTTTGAATCAACCTTGGCTGAGCCTGGCTACCGATATCTCCATGATCTTCCTGCTCTGTTTTTGCATCATCCGCAAAAGCCTTTCTCTTCCTGGACGTCGCTTTTGACTTGGCCTTCTTGGGATCCTTCATGATTTTCTGGTAGTAAGCAAGAGGTTGACCAGGCAATGCTGAACAACCCAGCAAAAGAGCAGAATAGTACGCTTTGGGCTGAAAATGATGAATTGAGTCATTGTTCATCAGAATTGAGGCTGAACATGCCAATGCCCTCAAATATGCGATATTGATGGATTGACCAGGTTTCTTGTACCAAATTTTCATTCCACCATCACCATCACCACCAGAATATGGAACTACCTGTGATGGTTTCTTTGTTGTCACATCCTTCCACCCCTCTGCTGTCAGTCTCTGAACGAGCTCCACTGCAGTCAGATCATCAGCGGTCTTGCCAAATGAGGCCCCTTTCCGTTTGAATTCAAGAAGTTTCTGCGGTTCTTTCAAACAGAAGGCTAGTTTGAGAAAAGATCTGGCATAATCAGTCAACGTGAACCATCCTGATGATGATGATGATGCCTCACTCGAGTTCTCAAAACCTTTGAATGATAGTTTGCGGATAAGGTTTCTTTTGACCAGTCTCTTAGCAATCTCGCCATCACCGTCGCCAATGTAAGCCCCTTTGGAATCACTCAGAGATGCACCACCGGTTGAGGCTATCTCCTGGAGAATGGCGAGCTCTTCTGGCTGCCTCATGGACAGGAGGACAGAATAACTAGCTGACAGCTGAAGGCGGAAGCTGGCAAACAAACAATCACCCAAAGCCCAAAGTGGTAAAGAGGAATGAGGTAGGTAGGTAGGTAGGTAGATAGGTAGGTAGAAGGAGTGAGAGTGAGAGAGATTATTGACTTGGGATTGAGAGAGATTATGGAATTAGAGAAAACATTGGCAAATACCAAGGAAATGAATGACCCTAGACCTCACACCACACTCCAAAACATTGGCAAATACCAGCTAAATCCATCTCAGCCAGAAAACAGGAAAAAAACAAAAAAACAGTAACAAAGTCATTGGAATTGGAAATTGGAAATTGCAAGTGGAATTGGGATTGAATGGAATTATATATTATGATTAATGGTTATGATGATTCATGATAATCATGATTGAATCAGAATGGAATAATTGAACTGAATCTGAATGAACGTTGAGTTCAATTTCAACAATGATAATTTCATTTTTCCTGGTAACAGAACAGAACTTAACAGAACAACAACAACAACAGCAACTACTATTAACAAAACAACACAACATCCCCATTTTTTGCCTTGGATGGCAAGGCATGGTCTGGCAAAGTAGAGTCAAGGTTCACATTCAACATTCCAAAGGAATGTGAAGTTTCTGGCTGCAGCTTCCAGACCAGAATAGATGAAAGCTCCCCATGGGTATCTGGGTTGCACAACCTCAGGTTTGCATCTGTCTCTCCGTCCGTCCGTCCTGATACCACTGCAGTATGTCAATGATCCTGATAAGAGACATACCACTGCTGTATTCTAGATTCTAGAACCTAACCTGTCATCATCAGCCCATCCCCTGGTCAAGCGATTTGCCAAGCAACCACTTTGCCTGGGCAGTCCATGGAATGATAGCTGCTAGCTTAGCAGTTGGTCACCCTAATATACTATAGACTGTAGAGGGCCACAGTGGGCTATAGTAGTATAGTGACTAGTCTTGTCACGTCTTGTAATTTATCCATCATAATCATAATTTAAATATATTTCATTCTGTCACAGGATTCGACCATATACACCAGACTGGACAGTTGTAAGACTGAAAAGTGAAAGGATGATGATGATGATGGTGATGATGATGATGATGATGATGACGACGACGATGATGATGACAACGGCGTGAAATTGAATCCAAGATTCGGCAAGAGTGGCACCAGAGGGTATTACCAGCTGTTGTTGTTGCGACCCTCCACCAGAGTCACCATGTATTGGTACAAATGGTTGAACCAAAAAGTCAACATTGAGCATTCCAGACTTGTCGCTCACCAAAGTCAGTTGGCTAAAAGCCCTCGCTGTATCCATCACCCGGAAAAAAACTGGACCTGCTGCTGCTGCTGCTGCTGAAGCTGAAGGCAAACCAAGCGGAACATCATCAGCTTCCTCCAAACCAATGATGCTGGAAGCAGCAGTGGGAGCATCTTCGACAGCTTGGGCTGGGACTGAGGCACCATCGTCCCAACAAGCAGTACCTGACAGACAGACACCACTGACACACCACCTGAAAGAAACCAGAAAGACTAGTAGTAGCCGAGCCAGCAGCAGCAGCTAGCAGCAGCAGCTAGCAGCAGCAGCTAGCAGCAGCAGCTAGCAGCAGTAGTGAGCAGTAGTAGCAGCAGCAGTGGCAGCAATAGGCACTAGCACTCACAATAGCACCAGCAGTATTGTCAGTGTCAGAAGCAGCAGCAGTAGTAGCAGTAGTAGCAGTAGAGGTAGATGGCAGTTGCAGTAGCAGCAGAAGCAAAAGCAGCAGTAATAGCAGCAGTGAGGTAAGGAAGGACAATGTGCTTGCCCTGCCTGCTGTTACTGTTACTGTCATTGACACTGTCAACGTTCAACTGCCTGCCAACAAAAAGACAAAATTATATATATATAAACTGAATGGATAATTAAGTGAATCAACTGTTAATCAACTAGTAACTAATCAATCAGAATTTAGAACCAATCTGAAAATTGAAATAAGTTTAAGTTGAGTTGAGTTGTGTCGGGTCAAGTCAAGTCGATCGAGTCTTGAGTTGAAGTCGCAGTCGAAGGCTAGGTCGGTCTCGGAGTCTCGAAGTGAGTAAAAATTGAATTTGTTCAAGTGAAAGTAATGATGAGCATGAGTTGGGCCGAGCCGAGCCGGGCCGAGCCCCTTAATTTCATGAATCAAGCATCAAGACACCTTCAGAGCACAAAGCTGCACAGCTGGACCGCAGAAGATCGCCCATTGAGAAGCAAATGTTGGGATCACTTTGTGATACCTAGAGCCACTGCCGGAGACTTGGACTCCAGAATCCAGAAGCCCGAATTATGATATGGTTCTGATTGATTGATTGATTGATTGATTGGTTGATTGATTGATTGATTGATTGCTTGATTGCTTGATTGATTGATTGATTATGAATTGAATTTGAACAAGATCAGTCACCGTCACCGTCACAGTCATTCCCAGTTCCAGCCCAGTCTCAGTCCCAAATGATTCTGAAATTATTGGTAGACAGACTAGCAGCTAGCAGACTCTAGTTACAGTATGAGTTATTAACAGCAACAGTCCGTCCAACTGCAACTTCAACAGTTTGTGAATCGCAAAGTGTTGCGAGTGTTGAAGACAATGTCAATGACAGAGCGCAATCTCAAACAAGTTACAGCCTGCAAATGGGCCAAAAGCATCTCAGCAAGGGGCGTGGTTTCCACACGTTCAGCAATCGTTTTTTGCTTGGTTTTTGATGGACATGTGACAGCATCGCGCTTCACCTCTTTGTCCTTGATTTCCTGGTGAAGCCTGGCTCGGCTTTGGTGTTTCTGTTTCAAGTTGTCCCTGTACAGCAATTTGACCAATGCAGCGAACTTGAAGCTCATCAGCTTCTTGGAGTCCAAGTTCAGAATCTTCCTGAGGTGAGAGCCAGTAAGTGAGAGAGTGTTGCCATTGGGGATGGGCGATGAGTGCAGTGCAACTGTGGGAAAAATACATCAGCAATTAGAATTGGAATTATGAATTATGCAACAGTTTAACCGTTTGTCTCAATTCCCAATCTAATCAGGTGGGGACAAGATAAGAACCTGAGTCAGTGAGTGTGTCTGAGTGTGTGTGTGAACTTCATAATTCAACAAGTCCAACAAGTCAGTCAATTTATATGTATTTCATATATAATATATTGAGTTTGTCATCATCATCAATGATTGGCGTGTCAGACCTGTGTCAGCGTCCTGAGTTCCAACATACGTGCAGCCAAAGCCACGCCACGATGTTGCGGAATCCTTCCAATTTCTCGACCCGGAACAGCTCCACAGCCATATCTTGGAATACCTGAGCAGCGCTCAAGAACTAGAAAGGTAAATTGTTAAGTAAGCAAGAAAGTAACTAGTAAGTAAGTTAAGAAAATAAAAGTAAGTAAGTAAATAAGTAAGTAAGAAAGAAAGTATATAAGTAAGAGTAAGTAAGAGTAAGTAAGGGTAAGTAAGAGTGAGTAAGAGTAAATAGTAAGTAAGTAAGTAAGTAAGTAAAAGTAAGAAAGTACAAGTAAGTAAATAAAAGTAAGTAAGTAAAAGTAAGTAAGTAAGTAAGTAAGAGTAAATAGTGAGTAAGTAAGTAAATAAGTAAAGTTAAGTAAGTAAGTAAGAAAGCAAGTAAGTAAGTAAGCAAGTAAGTAAGAAAGGAAGGAAGGAAGTTAAGTAAGTAAGTAAGTAAGTAAGCAAGCAAGCAAGCAAGTAAGTAAAAGTAAGTAAACGTAAGTAAACGTAAGTAAAAGTAAGTAAAAGTAAGTAAAAATAAGTTAAAGTAAGTAACAGTAAGTAAAAGTAAGTAAAAGTAATAAAAGGAGGTAAAAGTAAGTAAAAGTAAGTAAAAGTAAGTAAAAGCAAGTAAAAGACGGTAAAAGTAAGTAAAAGTGAGTAAAAGTAAGTAAGTAAGTTAGTCAGTAAGTGTGTAAGTAGGTAAGTAGGTAAGTAGGTAGGTAAGTAGTAAGTACCTATAAATTATAAATATAAGGAACCAGACCTGACCTGAACTGAAGTCTGAAGTACATTGAGAATATGGAATTGGAAACTCTTGCGGAATTGAAAAGCAAAACCACGGTCCACCCACCAACACATAGAATATGAATTTTCAACTGATGTGGAAAATTAAACAACAAACAGACAGATTCAGATTCAGGTGATGAAATTGTTCAAGTGTTGCAAATGATTGAGAGCTTTGACTGATGTCAGTTTTTGAGTGCAACTTGACTCTCTGAATTTTCATTAAATCCACCACACTGACCGACCCCTGGTATTCTAAGTACTTGTTTGTGTCAAAGCGCCCGTTGTAAATGTTGGGGTTGAAAAAACCCGAGTTACCCGGGTGTTTGCTTACAAATCTGAGTACCAGGTGCTCGTGGATTGCAAGCCAAAGTCTTGACAACGTCAGGGAGCCGAAGCTCCACTGAAACGTAGGACAGACTGGCAGCTGGCGCCCTTCTGTACACCTTTGTAACCAAGGAATGGATTCCTTCAACGGATCGTTCACTGACCCTGATCGAAGCGAGCCGTCCAAGCCAGGCTGTGAATGGCCCCTTGAGCTCGCTCAGAGGCTCACCCTTGGCCAAACGCTCCACGTAGGGTCTCAAAGAAATGTCACCTGCATGGTCTCCTTCGAAGTCTTGCGACAGAAACCGTTGGCTTTGGCGGTGTTCACGCCCTGAAGTCACCAAGCTGTCATTGTCATACAACTGAAGGCATTCCTGTGCTCCCAGGACCGCGAGCTCATGGACTGGGTGGGCCATGGCCAAGATTTTCCATGGCAGTTGCCTGAAGTAGAACAACTTGGTCGTGATCTCAGCCCATAGCCTCGCTCGAGCAAAGGTCCAATCCCGGAAAAGATCGAAAGCTGCTGCCCGGTCTCTGTGGATAGGGCTGCTGACCAGCTCAGCTGTGAACTGCATGAACAATGCATTCGAATCCATCCTCAGATGATACAGTTGCAGCCCAGGGCCCAGACTCTGGACTCTAGCAGTGCAGTGCAGGATCGGATCAATGAACCGCATAATGAACCCGAACCCTATGAATTGCATCAATAATCAATCAATATGATGATATGCGATCATATCATGCCATACCACGGTGATATCAATCAGTGAATCAATGAATCAATCACCAAGGATCATTCTTTGCTTCAACCGTCTCAGAACACACCCAGATGCAAGTTCAGGTGCTCTGCAGCAACGCATGGGGCAAGATGCAGCTTCTATCAGCCCTGCTGACCTCTTCTTCCTTGAAGCCTTTCTGTTGGCCTGGCAGTGCCAGGGTGAGTAAGTGATTGAGTGGTGGTGACTGAAAGAAAGAGAGAGCCATCAGCCATCAGATCAAAATGAAATTTCAAGTTTTCAGTTTTCATTCAAAGTTCAAAGTTCAGTTCAAACTGCTCACCTAACTGCTGCCACCATCATCGGATGCTTTGAATCTTTGGACTTTGGAACAAAAATGGCGGACCACTGGATGAGTCATGCCGCCAGTCATGCAGTCTCGCACCCACCCAGCTTAGCCTTGTGAGTAGCCCAGCTGATTAGATGCTGCTCATGGCAGTGGCAGCCTTCGCAGAAGTTCCCCACAAACTCTGCTTCCATGCTCACTTCATAGGTGGCACGCACAAGTGCCCAGAAGCTCTTTGAACGAATTGCCTTGTCGATGGCATCCACATTGATCCTGAGTGGGGCTGGCCCGGCATAAGATAAGCAGCAGCAATAGCAGCAGCAGCAGCAGCAGCAGCACCAGCAGTAGCAGCAGAAGCAGCAGCAGCAGCAGCAGAAGCAGAAGCAGCAGCAACAGCAGCAGCAGCAGTAGCAGCAGCAGCAGCAGAAGCAGCAGCAAAAGCAGCAGCAAAAGCAGCAGCAAAAGCAGCAGCAAAAGCAGCAGCAAAAGCAGCAGCAGCAGCAGCGGCAGCAGCAGCGGCAGCGGCAGGAGGAGTAGCAGCAGAAGCAGCAGCAGTAGCAGTAGCAGCAGCAGTCCTAGCCCTGGCAGTAGCAGCAGTAGTAATTAGTAGTTGTAGTGGATGGGATGAGATGGGATGAGATGGGATGAGGTGGGATGAGATTGTTATGTTGTGTTGGAGTGGTGGGAGTTGGGAGTCGGGAGTCGGGTCGGGAGGAGGGATAAGTCAAGGCAGACAAGGCTCGTGAACTCCTCGTCAATGCCCTCAGGTAACTTGCTGTCCTGCTGCTTTTTGGACTTGCGGCCTTTACAGGCACCAAAGGTCTTTTTGTCCCAGCATCGTCGTAGAACTTCTTCAAGACGCAGCAACTAGGCAAGTCAGCAGTCAGCTGCGTCTGTCAACAGTGTCAGTGTAAGTGTTGTAGTGTTGTCAAGTGTCAATGTCTGTCAACACTCCACCAAACATTAGGCTCGGCTGGGCCGGGCTAAGGCTAAGCCAGGCTGCGGCTAAGGCTAAGGTTAGTAATTAGAAAGTATTATTGAAAATTGCATTGCATTTGGCATTTGCATTGAATTGAATTGAATTGAATGCCGCGCAAAGTAACCTCAAAACAGAAGTTTGTAATGGCTGACCACCGCAGTCCTTTCAAGGTAGCCTGGAATGAATTGAACGCAGCACGATCTGGATCCAGTGAAACGCATTTCTCCACGAACTGCTCTCGGGCAAAGACTCTGACCAGGAGTTTCTCCAACTGACGAAGGTCTTCAAGGAATGACGGCCAACTTAGCAAGGCAGTGCAGTGGTGTTGTGTGATGTGGCTATGACTATGACTATGACTATGATTATGCTAATAATAATCAAATTTTGATTTGGCTTTGATTTGTTTTTGACAATTGACAACTGATTTGGAGACCTGATTTGGACTTTGGATTTGGATTCAATTGATCCTGCTTCAGCTTACAGTAATTGATTGATCATTGAAATCACCATCATCATCGGCGTCGGTCGGCGTCGGCGTCGTCATAATTAAATAATTATATAATTATATATATATATATATATATATATATATTATATATAATATATATATATATATAATATATATTATATATTATATTATATTATATTAAATTATATTATATTATATTATTATTATATTATAATATATTATATTATATTATATTATATTATATATTATAT
>Ga0126342_10017544_pt1 | contig 12367 bp, 11 predicted proteins | sample Cyp1metagenome_FD_92528 | JGI IMG/M metagenome (GOLD analysis project Ga0126342, IMG submission 92528) | Coral microbial communities from Lord Howe Island, Old Settlement Bay, Australia - Cyphastrea 1 metagenome | ecosystem: Host-associated > Invertebrates > Cnidaria > Coral ... | reverse complement strand
ATGGCCACCCTAATTAGGTGGGGAAGTGCCTCAAAATGGTCCGTTTGGAGACTACCACCCCCAGACCCCCTATTCTCACTTCGTTCGCAATGAGCAACTTCGCCATGCTTGACAGCTGGCTTTCGTAATTATGTGTAAAATTATGTCTTTCGCTTAGGAATATTTTTATATATAAATTTAAAGATCCCATGTCTATTTGTCGCTATTGTAATTTTCGACTCATTTTATCGGCTATTCAAATAATGTTATCTTTTATAGTATTAATTTCTCAATAATTATTATGATTTATAGTGAATTTAAAAATATTTAGAATATGGATTTCAAGCATATGAATTGATATCTGTTTTATTGTTTTTTTTGTGCGATTGGTAAGCATGTTTCGTAATCAGTATTTATTCCAGATATGTATAAACCGGGCAGTTTTCCTGCCCAGCCAAGAGGTGCTCCAAGGATGCCATCAAATGGAAGGAGAGTCCTCAAACAAAAAATTGATAAATAAACCATAAATAAATATTAATAATAAACCTAGAACGTGAGGAGTTGCTCTTCAAGCATTTCCTACTTCCAAACAATCACGCCTTAGGCATCCTCATTTTGGCAAGCTTACACATGTGCCTGGTGACGACTGTGGATGTTGGAGTTGTCGCGAGTTGACTCATGAGACTCTTTACCTGCTGGCTTGCTTTGAGAAATGTGCTGGCTATCTTGTCATAATACTGGTTGGGAGCACTGATATGATTCGATGTAAATGTCTTGCCACCATGCAGAGCAGAGCCTGTAGCTCATGCAAGACTCCGGCACTTCGCATGCTCATTGGGCGAAAAAGCGCTTGGAGTACAGGCTCTTGTAAAATACCCTGCTGGCAAAGTGCTTTCGCTTATAAATATGTCAAATATTCGGTGCTGTGGAAACATGTCTACCAGGTGGTACATTGCCACGTGCGGACGTAACCTCCTCCCCATTGGAGTGGAGGCGGAACTTTGGAACTGTGCATTGCCAAAGGGGCTTATGGCTTGGACTACACAAAGCGAGCAGAGTAGCAGAAGCAAAAGACAACCAACGTAGCAAGCAGTGCTGCGGGAAAGCTTTGCAAAACGCAAAGAACACATCCCACAAAGTGAGGCAACATATTTATAAAGGATGAGGGCAAATCACCCGGCTCTCTCAGCCAACTGAGGTTCAAATGATTCGCTCCTGCGAGCTGAAATTTGTGCAGCTTTCACAACCTGTCTATGTGTTGCCTGTAAGCCAAATCTGCAGACAGACTTACTGGCTTGAGGATCACCCAATTCACAAGTCTTGCAGTCCTCTCGTAGCCATGAGGCCAAATCAGGGCTCTTTTCCAGAGCCTACATTCAGTGCATTAGCTTTAACAGCATAAGCAGGAAGCATTGAGTTTTGAGGCTGACTGGCATACCTTGCTCCCAAACACACCTCAGCCCCTGAGCCTAACCTACTTTGTTCGTTCATCTTCATTGAATAATGTGCTAGAAGTACAGTTGGAGACTTGCAGGACTTGCAAGTGGACATGGACAGGTGGTGTCTCTGGCCTGCTTCAACCACGGTAGAGCCTTAGGGTTGATTCAAAACAAGCCTCGTTCTGTTCACTTTGAGGCTGTCCCAACTGGAAAAAGCTAGGCTGCAAGCCCAAATGCTGCCGCCACCCCGGCCTAAGTTCAAAAGTCTTGTTGAAAATGTGGGGCACTGATCGTTCCTTTCCCTCCCCAGACAGGAATCACTGCATTGAGAGAAAGCTTGTTTTGAGGAAGCAAGGGCAAGAAAAAGAAAACCTGGTAAAAAATTGTCTGAATTGGAAACATGGAAGACTTCCGGAGGTAATGTTTCACAAGATCCCCTGTGTAGACGGGACATACACCCCTTGCTTTTGAAGATGTGCTAGCAGAGTCCAAGGCCTCTGAAGAACATCCCTGCTACAAGTCTAATCACAAAGTTTGATGCCAAGACCGGCCATTCATTAGCTCTTCAAATCTATTGCACGGTGGATATGGCGGTGAAACATCTCATTTTCAAAATCAAGATCATGTATCTGACAGGGCAATCCCAGTTGTGCATCCTCTTATTTTCGAACAGATATACAGTATGATATAGACTAAAACATCTATCTGTCACTATATCAATGCTACTATTTAAGACAACCCGCCAAATGAAGTAGAGAATGGATGAGCATGGAACGAATGTGTTGTCCAAGCTCTCTGCCTGGTTGGTCCTCAAGGAGCACCAGACGATCCTAAAACAGTGGCCGGTGCAGACATGCAGCATATGCAGACCGCATATGCAGACCGCATATGCGGGCAAAACAAGTTGCCTTTCCGATGAAAAGTAGGATCTCAAATTCAAGATCGAAAAAAGAAACGGAGCCCTGAAAAGTCTGACTACATCCTCAAGCACTTTTAAAATGAACAATGTATCTATATTTCTTGTATATATACATGAAAATGCTAAGTCACATCCTGAGATCATCCTCGTCCACTGCTCACACAGTTGGATCTACAGCTGCTATGGTGTAACAATGCGGCTCCTCAGGGTTAAAGCGGAGTAAACCGTCGAGAAGATGCACAAAAGCTGCGGACATCACCTGGTGCCACGGCTGACACCAACACTGACCAAGGCAGCTTTCTGTCCAACTGGCCTCTCTCAAAGACTGTGTATAATCGAGCTATCAGAAAAACTCAGAACAGGCTCAGAGATCTGTTTGCACGAGACTCACACCAGCTCATGCTCAAAACTTGGAACAAGAAAACAGTGGCTAGGTCTTACCTTGATTTCATGTTCGTCTCCACCACGAATAAATCGATCACACTGATAAGTTCTCTGTTCTCAGTTGCCAGTCTGCAGAGTCTTTACATAGAGGTGTAAGATGGTGTAAGGAAGAACGTGGAAGAACCGTTTTCTGCAAATCGTTCAGATCGTTCAGATCGTTCAGTGCTTTGTTCAGGGCTCTGGCCTGCTGCACAGGTTTCTTCTCATTGCCCACTATGATACGTCGCTTGCTCATGAATTTCAGAAAGCCATGGTTGCGAACATACCTCCCAGCACTCGACGATCCCTACAAGCGCAAATCACAGGAAGCAACTGACAGCCTGCATGGCCTGCATGGCCTGCATGGCCTGCACTGCTGGTTAGCAATGTTAGCACCTCTCTTTAAATCATGGATTCAAAAAGATTCTGTGCGCACTCGAAGCACTTGCAAGCACCCGCTCGTGTAGATATCCAAGGATAGTCCTGTCAGAACAATGTCTGATGTGCTGAGTGAAACCTGAGGTCCAAGGCGGAGCAAAAGTCCTTTGCAAACAATGCGTAAAGAATGACGCCGCACGAAAATGCATCTGCCTGGACGGGATAGATTGAATCAAAGTTGATTCATGTGCTTCACCTGGATTTTGTTCACTTTGGTTCACTTTTTCCAAGGCTTGTCAATGGTTTGTCGTTTGTCAAAACCTGCCAAAGTTCAGGTCCTTGTCACCTGGATTCCGGCCTGGAAGGCGTCGTAACCATTTCCGAGGTGCATCTGGCAGACATCGAAGACAAACAAACGAAAACTACTTGCAAAAAACAAGGCATTTTGTCAAAGGATATTGCCTTGTGACATCTGCACTAATTTGTTGTTTGCTCACATGCGGCTGCATTCAACACTTGTATTCATTTCTTTCCAGCATTTCTGAAAAACGTTGACCAAAGAGCGACTTCCTAGGGGTGCTGGCGATTTTCTGTCAAGATTTCGCAGAAAGCTTCAAGCCTCTGGAGCGATGTAGGAAGCTTTGCCACACGCCGGCCCTAGCGAAGCAGTAGTGTTAAACTTGCTTAAAGGATCTCAAAGGATCTGATAAGGCTGGCTACAAAGTGCGCAAACAAACAAACACTGTCCGGGCATAAGCCTGTCTTCACATACAAATGTTGGATCCAGAGTCACAATGGACTGACTTGCGTGCAAATCATATTCCATACCTCCGACTCACATGTGAATCCAGTCTTTGTCCTGACACCCCACCAGATTCGCCAGCCTGTATGAAATCTTTGAGTGGTTGCCATGCTGTAGTCGATGAGATAAATAGGCCCACCCTGTAAACTCTCAGAAAAGAGGCCAGACTTCTTATAACTGTCAGGCAGCATGTGAATTACAGACTGATTTCCAGCCTTCTTGCTCGCTAGAAGCACATTCTCTAGCGAGAGATCTGACAGAAAGTCGTGGATTTGCCGAAGGCTTTTTGAAATTCTTGAAACTTGAAATCAGCACATGGAAGGATACACTAAGTTGCACCGAAAATTACACTGCACATCAGAAGATGTCAGAAGATATCAGAAACCACAGAAACATCTCAATTTCAACAGTTTTCAGCTACCACAGCTACAGCCCATCACAGCCCACAGCCGTCCGCCTCTGTGGGCAAGGCCCAGCCTAGTGACATCACACGTCGAGGAACTCATGCGTCAAAGAACGTGGCACGCAAGGCGTATCAAGGCGTTATGAATGTGTGTGGTATGCATTTGTAGTATGCATTGTCTCTGGAAAACGTCTGCATATGTTCATACGTAGAGGCACTGCATGTATGGGCTTATTCGTACATATGCAGAGTACACACAAAATAGACGCAAGACTCGACATGCATCTTGTATGACCGGTTGCGCCCAGAGAAAGATATTTGAAGTTATCCTTGTCAGCTACAATACATGACGTAGACATGTATGTCACTGTATGTCTACCGGATCATGTGAAGCAAGACTCAGGCAACAAACATGCTTGGATCCCAGCCGATGTAGTCGAGCCACTGCAAACAGAAATTCGACCTGCAGTGCCACAGCTTTTTTGAATATCTTTTTATTGCCCTCTGGAGAAATGCTGGAAAAATTACTGCGCTGATGAACTGGCCACTGTGAAGGGAATACCCCCAGCAAAAGCCACACAGCAATGTTGCAGCTCTTCAGCCCTAGACCGCTATAGGTTGTAGTGCTTCTTCAAGTACAGGACCAGGAGCTGGCAAGAATACAAGATTCAGGAAATGACAGAAGCAAGACTCACACATTAAATATGAATACCGTCCTTATACTATTTATACTATTACTTTATTTGAAATCTATTTCATATCACTTGCCAGTCAACACTGAAAGTTGAAGCCTTCACAGTTAGACTTTGCAGTGCATGAAATGGCAAGAGCATGCAAGAGCTGTTTCACCTTCTCTTCACATTCCCACATTCCCACCTGGCAAACCCATGGCATCAACAAAGGAGAAGAGATCTCCTCCCTGCGGCTGTTTTGGAGCAATCAATAGCAATCAGCTGGCAAAGGCAACAAAGGCAACTCGACTGAGAAAGTGCGAGCCTCGGCAAGTCCCATGACAAAGGCAATGTAATCCTCGTCACGGAAAACACCCGCAAAGTCTACGCAGTGCTTGAAGCCGACCAGATTCAACCACCTTGCGCGTGACTGAGCGTGACTGAGCGTGACTTAGGGGCACAGGAGAATGGTTTTCTTGTGCTGAGAAAAACAGCTGGTGTTGTGATTTCGCTTTGCGAGTTGGGTCTACCCGTGAAATGTCTGCTAGTTCATCTTCGGGAAAGTACATCGTCCAGAGAATGTAAGTGTCGCTTAGCACTCAGCATAACAGAGCTAGTCTGTAGTGAACACTACGAAAAAAAACGAAAAACTCAGTGCTACATTCCCACCCGAAGATGACAAAATGCAGGTGGGCAACGACAGAACCATGATCCCAAATTACAGATGGGTAGACTGGTAGACCCAAAAAAGTTGAGGCAGCAAACGCAGGCCGTGCACAGCTATACCACCAGCTTACACGGCTGAGTCAACAGCCAGATAAAACAGTGACACTGCAAGCGCCCTATCCGCCCTAAAGCAGTGTTGCAGACTGAAGCTCACATTCAACAAGTGCGCCTGGTTGCTGCCATGTCCATCCAGGGCACCTCCAGTCAGACTAATGCTTTGAATCCACATCCAGGACGACACAACAGGAACTGCAGCACATTCCCAATAAACAGGGGTCGTGGCTGATTGCTACAAAAGCCCTACAAACTGCATTAATCCGGCCTCTGTCTCCATTGGATATGTGAATCTAAAGGTATCTGCATCCTGACAATCAAGAGAACAATCAAGAGAAGCCACAGAGCACTAGACCACCAGATCTGACGTTACATATGAGGTATGATCGTAGTTGGCTCTTCAATGCGCGGTTTCCAACTAAACATCTTCAGGTTCACAAGCGGTTCACATGTTTTCACAGACCTTTCATGGCCAACACCCCGTATGTCTCCGTGTTCTGTGCCTGGCACGTCCAGGACAATGGCATTCTTTTCACAGCCAACCGCCGTCCTGTAGAACGCTCCTGCACGGGGTTCTCCGCTCAATGAGCAGGATCCATGTGTTATGACAGAAGCAAATTTAAAAATATGTAAAAATAAATTATATATATATATAAATGATATGAATTTGATTGAATTTGATCAAAAGGAATTGATCTCCAAGCATTTTTGGACTGCGCACTTGCGGAGGCTCCTGTACTAGACGCACGTGCCCTGCATTTCGAGGGCAGCTCTGTAGCGTCGCAACTACCTTCACAAGAAAAAGTGAGAAGATAGTGAGAAGATAGTGAGAAGATAGTGAGAAGATAGTGAGAAGATAGTGAGAAGATAGTGAGAATGCAAAGTCTGCAAAGCCTCTGGAAATAAAACAATGTTCTCCGCCAAAAACCCTCACCATTCAAGCCTCGAATCTCTCGGGATCCCATATCTGGAGTTTGTCGATGCACCTTTCATGAATTCAAACACTTTGACATACTTTGACTTGTTTTCGTTCTTAAACTCAAGCCACTGAAGCTCACAAAATATCCGTATTTGGCCTCAAGATCATGATATCATCCACCTGCATCAACAGGGCAATCGTTGCTGGTTATGATTTTACTCATCAATTCTCAGACGAGCACTTTCGATTCAAATCATACACTTGAGCAATGACATAGCTGGCTTTAGGTGGCTTTAGGTCGCACCTTTCCCTGCTGCAATGCCGGAAATAATCCTGGGCGGGTCGGAACCTTCGAGCACAGAAGGCACAAAGTGTGCAACAAACAAATGAGACCAAATCAAACAAACAAATGTTTGATAAGTAATTATTATAACAAGGTGTTACCAAAGAGTTACCAAAGTGTTACCCTGGAAGGCACAAAACCGAGACTTTACAGAAACTTATGAATGCAAAAGGATCCAGGTTTTCTTGCAAGAGTTGTTTTCTAGTCCCAGCCTCAGTGTGGTCAATGGCCATGCCCGGGACATGGCCAGCACTCCCTATGTAAAGCCAGCAAAACGATTGGATTCCCTGACCGCAATTTCGCCTAGGGGTCAGGGCCCCGCATATGCTGCATATTGTTAGTGAAGGTGTGGTGGACTCGCACGTGTGACGAAGAGACCAATGTTTTTTCCTTGTTTCTTTTGGCTGAACACGGAAATCCTAACGGGTTGCTGTTTGTTTGGATGTGTGTGCAGTGTGTGCATGGTATGGATGTAACTAGGGGTGTAGGTCAGTGTAGGTGAATGTGGATGCGGGCATAGGGGTGGTTTGGATGTGGGAGTGCGGATTTGTTGAGGTGAGCTTTGCATGCTTTGCATACGTATGTATGACTCTGTATGACGTGTATGAGTCCAAATCTGAGGTTATTTTCATCATTTTTCATCATTTTTCATATATGTTTCAATTGTTTGGCTAAAACATGCTAAAAGATTTGATGGCTTGTACTTCCCTAGTCCCAACGGGCTGATGGGCAAGAAACGGCTGCAAAGTCCAACGGTCGTATCCTAATTTCATGGCTCCAGGACGGCCTTTCAATCACAGCAAATTTTGTTTTTCTCAGCGGTACATATAACATATCATACGGGCGTTGCTTAAAATGGTGGATTCCCAAAACCACAGGTGTCAATACTAAAGTGGTCAAATTTTGGATGATCTAGGGGGATACCGCCATTTTAGGAAATTCCATATGATTTATATATATTTATATAATGCTATACAGGTTGTTGTCTTCTCTTTCGTGATCCAATGGTGTTGTCACTATCTTCAAGTGTTCCACACTGGCGATCTCTGGTGAGCACGTCAAAGCAATGTGGTTGGGCATATAGCAAATCAGATTTTCAATGCGGAAGCAACCTTGACATATTTTGACAATGCCGGAGGGCACGTTCACCGTTGGTTGTTGACCATGGAAAACAATGCAGGTTCATCTCCGCTGAGGTCACAAATAATAAGTTGAAAAGGCCTAAAACTGAGTCTAAATCCCTCAAACTCAAGACATGTTGTGCTTCAAAAAGCCAAAGTTGCTATGGGTTTTTGACCTGGCCGATATAAGAGGTGAAAGGGTATGATTTTGGATCCAACCGTGGCTGCTTGAAAGCTCAGCGTATATGAAAGTGCACTCACGAAACCTCAAAGTTTGATTTTTTTTCACGCAATGTTGCACGCAGCAATTGCCATCGCCTGTCCCTCAGTCTACTGTGCACCTTCAGTTTCTTCACTGGAAGCATAGCACCGGATGCAAGTGTCAATGTTTGGTGCGGCATCTTGCTTTTACATGCAGCGCAAGCAGCCCAACAAAATGATTGATTTAGATAACAAACAGTTTTTATCCTGAGCTGCAGATGACAAAAGGGTTTCAGAGAACAAATACATTCGAAAACCGGACCGTAGAAGTAACATTTTTCTTGCACATGGAGGCAAAAAAATATGCGAACCAAAATAGACTTTGGCACACAATTCGGATGTTAAAAGTTTGCTTTGTGTGAGGCAAATGGAGCAGTTTATTGAGATCCAAAGGGGCAAAAAATCTGAAAGTGGAAAATATTGGTGTCCTGGGACTCATCATCGTCTTCTTGCGTTTCCTGCCACCGCCACAGGCCAAAACATCTAGAATTGAAAGGTGCGTAGCAGCTGCCACTGTTTTTATTCCTAAGCCAAAGGCCTCAGACATGTATGAACTTGTCATGAAGTTTCTCATGCAAGTAATGGTGAAAATGAAATGTTTCTCGATTTGTGCGTGTCATCCTTCTCAAGTCTGCAACTGACATCAAATTGCATGCTGTGACATCACTGAGTGCTATTCCCAACTTTTCGTGCTCCTCCTTTGAGTCATGCAGTTGAGACTCTTGACTCAACCTGTTGGGATTTGTCTCCATTGCCTCGAGTGGCCTTCATAGGTTGCCACAACATCCAAGTGTCCATTTCTCCTTGCATCGTTTGTCATCTCTTCAAACCTGTTGATCAGCTGTTCGGTGAATCGTCTGCGTCCCTCAAGATTCTCATAGCTATTCTGGTAGCTAAGGTCCTGCAAATCCATCATCAAATGCTGAAGGATTGAAGCGTCTCTCCAGTGTTCACGTGCCAACGCATTGTTGAGCTGCGTTGTCGAATCATTCAAAATGACCTCTGCTCCGATGGGTCTGTCCCTTGAACTGCCTGCCGAAACTTGGGGATCATCTTCAGGAGGTTCTGACTCTGCTGATTCACCTTCCTCCATACTTGCATCACCTGTGTCGGTGTTGTCCCCTGCTCCAACTCCATGGACTTGCTGTCGAATCCCACGTAGGTAGTAGTTGGAACCCATAGCGTTCCTGGCAACCAAGTTGGCACTCTCTGTTGTGTAGAGCCCTCTTCTTTCCTCGGCAGTTAGGTCAGTGACCCTTGTGAAACCACCCAGCTCAACCAGGCCGTGATGCACTGACTCTGAGTAATCACTCACCATTGTGATCTGTCCTTCCAATCCAGTCACCCATCCTTCCAACGCAGAAACTTGCCCCATTGTTCTGTCAATGGAGTTCTGATGGACAATGTAGGCCCTGTCAGCATCTGCAAGCTGCCATGCATGTTGTCGAAGTTCTTCTCGTGTCCATTGCACAAATTTCACTGCAGTAACCAACAAGCCAAGCCATAGTAATCCCAAAACCAGCATCCAAAAGAAAATCCAGAAATGTTCTCCGCTCTCATCATCCGGCGAAGCACCAATTTCGCATTGCTCTCCATCAACAAACAAAAAACACAAAACAACCCACAGCCAGACGAAGTGCAAATCCCCCAGCTAGATTTGCGTATCGTCTCACGCAAACAAAGCAAACAGAAACCAACAGCAGCACGGGGCCGGGGCCCAAACAAGAAAAACCACACCATGCCACAATCAGCATTGAGTGGGCATTCAACCCACCAATGCAGACTACAAAAACATGCAATACAAACACATTAGTAACGCAAATTAAACTAATTCAGATGATGAGGCAACAGTACACTAAAGTGAAACCAACTAAAATTAACGTCCCGCTTCACTCAGCAGCCTCTCAGTAGTTCTTTGTCAAGTCATCAAACTCCAAGAGTCAGCAAACTCCCGAAAATGGCAGTACCAGTTGCCCAATCACTAATTCACGCCGCATCCAAAGGGCAGAGAGCCAATGGATTGCGGCCCCTTAAGAGGGGGGCAGGGCCACCAAGCGGCCACAAAAGTTTGCAGATGTATTTAGCCACGGAGAGAGACAACTTCGTATCTCGTTCGTCCGGAACAGTGAGCGTCGACCCCAGCTAAGAGGAGTGGCCGAGAAAACTCAGTGGGTCAGTCCTCTCTGTATTGTTTGTCTTCGTCCACAGAACTGACAGCAAGAGCATCTTGAAGGGCTATGGCACATGCACGGCCTTAACGGGGCCGACATCAAGGATGACGGACCGCCGTGGAGTGGCCATGCATCAAAGCAATACTGATTTCGCCATACACCAACACACCAGCCAGTACCCCTGTGGCAATGGCACACTCCTTGTTGGTGATGCGAAATCGAGGCGGGTCGAAATCATGTAAGACGTGTCGTGACACCCAGGAGCCGAAGATTTCCAAGCCATGGTCTGTTCAGTCATCTCAAGGAGATCTTCGCATCAGGAAAATGACCGCGACACATTCAATGGAGCAACCCAGATTGCAAGGAATTACCTTCCAGTAAAGCTTGGTGACAAAGAAGTCAAAAAGGAAACCAGAATCAGTGCACACGAATCGCGGGTTACGGCGAACCATAAAGGCAGACCTTGCTGCAGTAAAACTGGGGAAGGCGGCACCTGAGTAGTCAAACAAAAAAAAGGTGAAACAAAGGATAGCCACAACCAGAGAGAAAAAGCGAGCAATACAAATGGGGAAGGGGCGGCATTCAAGTATGAACTCGTGGCGCAGCACCAACCTGACCAATCCAGGGACAGGAAGGCACTGTGCCAAAAAGTGGAAACCTCAGCAGTTGCGCAGTTTCCCGCCACCCAGTCCTTAGTAATCCAGGGGCAGGGTAGCCCAACGGAAACGCCGCTAGCACGGCGCACGTGTGCGAGGAACTCTGGACGTGGCAAGAATGAGTTCGAAAAAAGGTGTGGACGGAAGAGGGGAGGAGTTGAAGGATTGGGACACAAGCCACCAGTTTCAGTCAAACCAATGAAAGAAGACCAGCAGCGTTAGCGGAGGAGCTATGGGGGTGGTGAGGTCAGATATGCAATAACGCTAGACCATCTCTGCGAGATCGATTAGCGCCACTCCAGAGTGCTCGACAGGGTGTAGAGGGACGAATCCCCACACAGGGCCAGAGCCTTTAGTAGTGCCATGCTTCGCAACAGCAGCAACCATACCGAAACACACAACGGATGCTGCAGGAACACAGGCCAAGGTACACCTACTTAGGGGGTGAACAAAGGCAGGGCACCTGCACCAATCAGACCAAAGAGAGGTGCATTATTCCATACGTCAATTCAATAAAACCGTCGATCCCATAATAAGCTAAACCTGCAAACGCTCAGATTTGTGCGCCAACATAAAACAGGGGCCCTAACGCAGACATTTCGTCGTAAACGTTACCGTCTCCGGAAAACGTCAAAAACACAAAACCGAAAAAAGTTCAAACACCAAACTGCAAATGCAACGACTGGAAAAAGCACGTCCCAGCAGCGCATCCTTTTTCCTAACACGAATGGAGGATTCAGATGGCCTCGTTAAGGGGCCAAAAACACACAGGTCTTGAAACGTAGTGTTCTGAGACAAAGTAGGGGGGGCGGGGAGCACAAAAAACCATTCACGCAAGAAAAATTGTTCCCACCCACCCTCCCTTTGGAGGTATTGAACTTAAAATGGCCACCATTGGCATTTAAATTCAAAGACACCTCTGTGTAAATTGTTCTGAAGATGTTTCTTTATTCTTGGGAGCAAATGGACGTGGACAACCAACCAACCGTGAGCAAAACACAAAAGAGGGAGAGGGAGAAAGTAGAAACGCAATACGCGAGGAACAAGGTTAATACATAACCACGCGTACGCGATACGTCGGATTGACATATATTCTGACCGT
>Ga0126342_10017543_pt1 | contig 12368 bp, 13 predicted proteins | sample Cyp1metagenome_FD_92528 | JGI IMG/M metagenome (GOLD analysis project Ga0126342, IMG submission 92528) | Coral microbial communities from Lord Howe Island, Old Settlement Bay, Australia - Cyphastrea 1 metagenome | ecosystem: Host-associated > Invertebrates > Cnidaria > Coral ... | reverse complement strand
TTTACTTTCAGAAGTTGCAAAAGATAGTTTTGAAAAAACGGGATTTGCTTGTGTTCCCCCTGGGGTGGTAGTTATAATTAAAAACCATTTTTCCACTGTTACAGGGACTAGGCTTCCCACAATATATATATAGTATTTAGATATGTATGTGTCTATCTATATTTAACATCCAGCTGCATGCTTTCTTCAAGCGCTGCTTGCATTTAGAATCTCCCGCTTTGGCTGGGTTAAAGGCAGGACTCCGATGCAATGTTCCCAAGAATTGGCCTCACATCATTATCAAGTCATTGTCTGTCTACTTGTCACAGCATCATGCCTTGTCTTGTTGTACATCAACCAATCCACACACAGCCTCTTGTCACAACTTCTCAGAATTGCAGTCAAGCTCAGCACCCAAAACTATTTGCAAGTGTGTGCCATGTACGAATCTGATTGGTATCAAACTTTCCGGCTTAGTATCCCGGCTTCTGCACAAGATGCCAAAGCAGCACTCTTCGCTCCATCACAATTCAACCCCCGCCTTTTGCAGCTTAGTCAGGCCCGTGACAAAACGCATAGGAAGCGTGACAGGAAGCAAAACTCAGCAGTCACAAAGATTACAAAATGTGGGCATTGTGTTGCCGCAAGTTTTTGAAGGAAAAACACACCGTATTGAATCGGAAAAGCAGAGCTGCCTCCGGCCCCACCGCAAGATGTCCAAAGATGACTTCCACTGAGTTCCGCATGTATCGACCTTTGCTATCAAGATGTCGCTGTCGTGGCAACAACTCTTGGACACTGTTCAGGTGAGTCTTGTGCTGTATACTGCTCGGTGTGCAATTCAGAACTCGGAAATATTGGGGAACAGCGACATTTTGCAAAAGTGGTTGGACTCTTTGCTGTGTTCTGTTGACGAATCATCCGATCTCTTGAGACATGAGATTCATTCAATCTTGGTGGACGGCTCAGGAGAGTGCTACAGCTGTGAAAGCAGCAAGGTCAAGTTGCAAAGACATCTCCTTCAGCCAAAGTTCAGGTGATTTCAGGTGCTTCATGGCGCTTCTATCGCGAAGTTTGAAGTCGCCTGAATAAGGACCATGCTGCAAACCCAAGTCCAGCCACTGACCTCAAACTCACCAAAGCAATGGCATAAGAGCACTGCCGGGAGCACTCCCGGCTCAATTCACTCTCATTGTGAAGACTTGTGAGGTAAGCCGCTTAAGCCTCAGACACTCAAAGCCGTTGTGAAGGCTACCACCTCAAGATCTAGCTGATGGCCGCATCAAAAATGTCAGACGTCACACCATGGGTGACAGTCTGAAGTCATCTAAAGAATCTAAAGTTCATTTCGGCAAAGCAAGTTGAATTCAATGTGTCCATGGACTTCCATGGACTGCCATGGACTGCCATGGACTACATTGAGGAGGCAGCATTTGGAAGCAACTCCCAAATTGGGGCCATGCAAAGCAGTGCCCCGGGAAGCTGCCAATGGCCTGGTAACACGACGCTCTCAAAGAAACAAGATCAAAGTTGATCAAACAGATTCTCAACAAATCAGACTAAGATAAACTAAGATAAACTAAGAACATCAGACCAGGATAGAAACATTTAGGAGTTCTCGGAGTTCTTAGTAGCTTGGGCACTCTCTGATCTCAGTCACCATTTTTGCAACAGTCTTTGCCAAAACTGTGCTGCAAAGGTTGTTCAGCGTCAGGTTGGAGGGCTACACATGGCTACAGTTTTGGCACACTGCTTCTGTTCTGCTTCTGTTTACTTTGCATTTCAATATATTTCAACATGATACTCACGGGACTCCCAGTGTGGCAACGTGGTACGTTGGTACTCTACTTGCACGTCGATTTCCTGGTTGAAGTATACAACTACATAGTTTACATAGTACTACATAATCTAGAACTACCTGCTTACATATGCGAATGATGATATATGATGTGTATGTACGTGCACAGCATGTTGATACCGATATTAGAACATCGTCATTACATCGTCCTTCTTCATAGTTTTATAAACCCTAACTTATATATACTTAAGTTACTTAAGTATACTTACTTATATATGTTGCATATTGTTGCATTATGTTGCCATGAAAACCTTAGGCGGCTGTCGTGAAATCACCGCGTCACTAGAGCGACAGTAATCGGAGGGTCTGCTGATGAGGGCCTACGGATATTGTCAGTCGCCAATCGTCACAAAGCACAACAACTTCTCAACACTGCACGACTACAGTGACTACAGCCTATCTGCCTATCTTTCTATCTACCCATCCATCTATTGCATGTACAATCATGATCAATCTATATCTATGACCAATTTCTGACATATCTTTGCAATCTGATTTCTCAACGGCCTTGACCACACGCACTGATGCCAGTCGTGCACGCCACGATGTCGGTGGGCTTGGACAGAAGCCTCGGAGCCACTCGGAGCCACTCGGAGCCACAGAACGACTTGGGACAGCCAAGAATCGAAAAGGATTCTTGCACACTTCCGACGTGACGTATGTGACTTTGGGCAACTGAAGAATCTCTGATCCGAGCTCATGTAGCTATGACATTGTGGTCCAAGAGTTTTGAAAGGCAAGGACAGCTAGGACAAGTAAAAGCAGTGCACAACAGTGAAAGAGCAAAAAGAGATGAAAGGAGTAGATATGCAGTATACAGTATACATCAGTATACTCAGTATGCCAATGACTCCACCTGAACTCCAAGAAATCTCCCCATCTCAAAGCCTTGAGTCCTTGAGGCTGATACCACAGTGCAGCAGTCCACTTGCCCACCTTCTCGCAAGCTGCTAAAGAACTGCCTGGGAGTGTTTTGCTCATAGACTTCTCAGAAGCCGTGTACAATTCTCATTGAATTCTTTCTGCTGACATTCTGATGGGCCATGCAGTCTGCTCCTTGCTCATTCAAAAAACTTTGTGCTGTGGGTTTTATGTGCAAACAACTTAAATAAGCTTTCAAAAAGTTTCACTGCATAGAATGATGTGAGGGATTGTGAGGGCATGAAAAGAGACAAAATTAACTCCGCCCTCTTGGTCCAGTCAAGAAACGAGAAATGGTGTTTGGGCGCCAGTTTTTTGCGGACAAGAGGAAGAAGAAGTCCACCGCTTGCTCCCAGCGTGTCTTCGCCAGGGTCCCAAGAAGGCTGTTGCAGCTCACGATGTCCGGCCGAAGACGAGAAAGACGAGAAGACATCCTGAGCAGCTATGTCCAAGAGACCACGAGTCCAACAGTCAAAGAGCAAAGCGGTCCTGTTTCGATCTTGGACATGTTTGGGCCATCAATTTGGTTTGACGGAGATTTTGTTTCAGATTTAAGGGATTTGACTGAATTTGATATGATTCGGAGTTGAAGATGTTGAAGATGTTGAAGATGTTGAAGTTCTGAAAGCTGTGGACTTCTCTCGCTTCTCTGAACTGAGTGCCCCTGCAAGAGCTGCAGTGGCTGCTGCCATTGCCTCCGTCTGGCAGTGCCGCCAAGGACCTCAGGTCAAGTTGAGGCATGGCGTCAGCACGGCAGTCGTGTCACAGCCGTGTCACTGCCGTGTCACTTGTCTCATCTTGTCTCATCTTGTCTCATCTTATCTCATCTTATCTCATCTTGTCTCTACAGGATACTGCATGTATATATATATATATATGGTTGTATGTGGTTGCAGTCTGCACAGCTGTTTCCAAGAAATTCCCAGTCTTAGCCATGGGCTATGTTGAAGTCCAGTAGTTTGGCCTGACACATCTTGAAAGACTGTGACAGACTCAAAAGTAGTTTGTGACGCAAAGCATTCACTTTCCCTCGGAGAACAACGTGGCTGTGATAGATTCAAGTCCCAGGAAAGCAGCAATGTGGAAAGAGTGAAAAGGATATGAACATTATGAAAGAGATATTATCGCAAGGACCACTGAAAAGACTTCGGGGATTGCCAGCACCTTTCCAAAAAAAGAATCTGTTTGATTCTGTTTGTGTGTTTCAAGAAACAGTTTGGAAAAAACAGAGGACTGTTTGTCACGACCAGAGCTGGAGCCTCCAGGGACAGCGCTTCGTGCCATTTCTGAACGTCCTGATGGAATCTGCCGGAGAACATGGAAAACAGCACAAAATGCAGAAATGCAGTCAGGACAGAGGATCCGATGGCATCCGATGGCATCGTCACCCTTTGTGTCACTTTGTATCGCTTTGTCACTCTCACGTCTCCCTGGAGTGGCCTTCCGCATGCGTCATTTCGTCCAGGCACTTGGGAAGCTGCCCCACTAGGAGCTCTGGGCCATTCCAACCACTCCAACCATTTCCATATTTTTGACAAACTTGCATTCGTTCAGAAGTGTGATGTGTTCAAGTTTCAACAATGTGCTGCAGACATGAGAGCCTCTGGAACATTGTGCAGCTGAGAACATGTTCGCTTTTGCATTTGATGTTTGGTGGCTGTGCAAGGACAAATCACTGAAAGATTCATTTCAAAAAAAAATTGGGCTTGAACCTCCTAAAACAGCGCTCAAATGAATGGGTACAATATTTCATGTCACAGGCTTGGACCAATACAAAGTGTACCCTTGACCCCTCTGCCTTGCAATTTTGTAACTGCCAACTCAGCTGCTGCTTTTATTCCAAGCGTGCAAAGCACATCTGGACTTTTGTTTCTGCACCTGTCATTGAGGCCGGTCACCTGATGAGTTTATCAATGAATTGTTGGGTTTATAAATTGTAGTCCGTCACTTATGGTACTTGTCATTACTTGTCTTCAGACTGCCTTGGAGAAGGCCCAAGTCAGTCGCCCAACAAACCTCCACTACATCGCGACATAATCATACATAGTTACATAATCATCATAACATATCACTAAGTCATGCACCAAGTCACTAAGTCATGCCAGGCTGGCCCAAGAGTTGGAAAAATTGCCGACCTGGAGCAGAGCGAAAGAGCTGTAGGTCTGAACTTTGTTGCTTTAAGAGCACTTTGCTTTAAGACTTCCTCAGTTTTGCATCTCGGAAGAGATCGTGACAAAAAAATGGCGGATTGTTTCGGCACAAATGAAACTGCGTGCGACCATGATATGAATTGAATGTGAGAGCTGTTTGGTCTGCGTTTCTTGAAAAGGGAACCCTCGAACCCTCAATTTTCATGGCAGCGAAAGCTATTCTCAAACACAAAACACAACGAACACACGCAGGACAAATGAGAAAGGCATCAAATTGCATCGTGGGCCTTTCTCACATGCGCAGCAAGTACCAGAGTGAGAACAGAATAAAGAGCGTCAATGCCATCCTGAGGGATCAGTGATCAAGGCGACCGTTCGAATCGAAAACAGTGCCGGACCCGGACCCTGCCATTTTGTTTCTAATTTGGAAATATTTGGAAGTAACATGTTTCATTATGTTTCATATGTTTCTCAATATGAACATAATGGGTTTCCAGCAATTGGAGCTGGGTTTCCCGCCCGCCATACACCAGCCACTTATCGCCAGTTTGTCTGCGATCGATGACGTTCACAAGGCTCTGGGCAACCTAATGATCAATCTCACAGGGGGAACACGATGTTGAAGTGTTAGTCAGCATATATAGATTGCACATTGCATCATGAGCGACAGTGAAGAGGCAGAACACAAAATCGACTGTGATGGTGGCGCCCATGCCGACAAATTATTGCAACTGCGTCCACTGAATGAATGTATGTTTGTTCTGATAAGGCAAGTTAATTAACCCAGCTTTGCAACCCAACAACAGTGACGGTTCCAAATTCAAGGTCAGAAGGTCCGCAACTAGCCTCCATGTTTGGGCCGCAGTTTTGACTCGTGGAAACAGTATGACAGAGAAAGTGGGCGACACAGTGGGAGACAAAATGGGAGATAAAGTAGTTCGAGACAAAGTGAGGGACAAAGTGTGAGACACAGCCGGAGACAAAGTTTGAAACAAAGTGGAAAACAATTGGGCGACAAGGAGGCAAAGTGGGAGACACGCAAGAGACAAAGTGGGAGACAAAGCAGGAGACCACGTGGAGGACAAAAGGGGACACACAGCGGGAGACAATTCGGGAGACAAAGTGGGAGACAAAGTTTGAAACAAAGTTTGAAACGAAGTGAGAGACAAACTGGGGAACAAAGTGGGAGACAAAGCTTGAAACAAAGTGAGAGACAAAGTGGAAGACAAAGCGGGGACCAAGTGGAGGACAAAAGGGGATACACAGAGGGAGACAGTGTGGCGGACAAGCTAGCAAACTAAGCGGAGACAAAGTGGAAGACAAGCTGGGAGACAAAGCAGGAGACAAGCTGGGAGGCATAGTCAGACAAAGTTTCAGACAAAGTGGAACGAAGTTGGAGACGAAGTGGGAGACAAAGTGGGAGACAGGGAGAGACAAAGTGAAAGACAAAGTGGGAGACAAAGGGAGAGACAAAGTGAAAGACAAAGTGGGTGACATGGTGGAATAGTGGAAGACACAAAAGCGGGAGACAAAGTGGGAGACAAAGTGAGAGACAGAGCGGGGGACAAAGTGGGAGACAAGCGGGCGGATAAAGTGGGAGACAGGCTGGGAGACATAGTCAGAGACAAACTTTGAGACAAAGTGGAAACAAATTGGGAAACAAAGCAGGAGAGAGACTGAGAGACACAGTGAGTGACATAGCGGAACAGTGGAAGACACAAAAGCAGGAGACAAGCTGGGAGACACAAGTGGGACACATTGGCAGACAATGGAGCAACAACAGGGAGATAATGGGCAATGGGGAAACAATAGAAAAACAACGGGAGACAATTTGGAAGACAAAAGGGAGAGAAGTGGGAGACAAGCGGCACAAAAGTGGGAGACAATTGAGACACAATTGGGAGACAATACGGAAACAATGGCGAGAAAATCGGGAGACAATTGCGAGACAGCTGGGAGACAAGGTCCAAGGTTCTAGTGGAAGACGCAATGGGAGATACAGTGGGAGACAAGTGGGAGACAGCTGGGAGAGAAGTGGGAGACAAGGGGAAACACATTGGGAGACAGACAGGGTTCCAAGGTTCCAGATGGGAGACAAGCTGGGAGACAAGCAGGCTGCAGAGACCAGCTTGGAGACAAGTGGGAGACAAGGTGGGAAACAAAGCAAGACAAGGTTCTCAAAGTTCCAGGTGGGCGACACTGTGGCAGACAAGGTTCGGAGGTTCCTGGTGGGAGACAAAGTGGGACACACCGGGAGACAAGATTCCAAGGTTCCGGGAACTTGGAACCCTGCGCATACATGCCAAAGGAAGGAGGAACGTGATACCACGCCCTGCTTCTAGAGATTCAAACCCAACAGCTTCCTGCCGTTGGGAATTTCTTTGTCGTCATCTTTGGGAGAAAAATACATTGATATGTAGGAGACATTTGGAGACCATGCAAAAACGTACAAAAACGTTGCTTCCGTGAAGTTCGCCGAAGAATCGATAATCTGAGATCTGAGTCAAGTGCTCCGAAACTGCTGGCAGCATCCAACAATTTCCGCCGGGCATTTTTCAGAACTTTGTTCTGATTCACCTCAGATCTCGGATCTGAAATCCCTCTGAAAGCGTCGTGTGTTGAAAGATGTTGAAAGTTTTGTTTCGGATCGATGCGGTGTGTAAAACAGATACCACATGGGGATGGGTCAAAACCTTGTACCCCTAGTGAACCCCAAAATAGCTGGTAAATGGATGTTCATCCCACTAAATCTGGTATGTATAGGTATTGATCCATACCCACATCTGGAACCAAACATGCTAAACACACCTAAACACCAAGATCCGCTGGTGGTGTTTGCTGGGAGTGAACTGTTTCTGTTTCACTGTTTGATTTTTCCACTTTCTATTTTTGTGCAGTTTGCACCTTCACCTTCCTGCGCTGGCGATGCAAAAAATTGTTGGAGCAGTCCATAGGACTCTAGACTCTAGCTGTTTCACACAATGCGGCCCAGAGATCCAAACGCAATCAGAAACTTTAGCCGCATTTCTCAAGAATACAAAGGTATACAAAGGTCTAAGAGGCACAGCAGGATCATATCATCCGCATGTTTGCATTGTGAAATTCCAAACTTGTGTGAATCTTCTGACTGCTGGCACCTCTGGGGCAGATGAGATATCGGGGAATCCATCGGCCAGTCATGAGCTAACCAAATCTACCAACCTGTTTGATATTTTGGTGACGGCCATCCTTATCATTTACCTATCACCACCCACACTTCTGCGGAACAGATTTCATCTAGCCGTTACTGATGTTTTATTATGTCCTTTTCATTGCTTGCTTTGTGTGTTTTGTCGTGTTTCCTTCTTGTCTTTTTTCTTTTCCGCCTCATTATATGTTCATATATTCTAGCTATATTTTCTACCATTCCTATCTATTTCTACTTATCTTTATTGGTAGTGCTTCTGTCTCCGGGGTCCAGACCAAATTGCCAAGGATGGAGCCGGCTTGGTCCAAGACTTCGTCCAATGCAGAGGCCGAGTCTCGCAGCGCCTTGTTCTCCTTGGCCAAGCCCTGGCACAACCACTAGGCATCTGTAGACTGTCATAGACTGTCTACACGTAGACAGACTGCAGGAAATGCTGATTGCAGGAGACAGCAAAAGTGAGCACGTTAGCACTTTGCCTTCGTCGTGAACCCACGCCTTTTTCATACGCATGCTTTTTGCAAAAGATAAATATCAGCTAAGCTGTTGAACCGGGAATATTGGTGGATCTAAATCATTTTAAATCTATGCTGATCGAAATGCTGTGCTCAAGCTCCATTCTCAGTCGCGCCTGCATTTCATCGTCAGGCCCATCTCGCTTCTTTCTATCGCCCAGAAGTTTCTTCCGGTTTTCCTCCTCCCTTCTGACCTGAAGTGACTGAAGTGCTTCCGTTTGAAAAAAAAGTGAAGGAAAAGCCACGCCCGATGGCCCGATCTCGCTTTTTGCAACGTCTACAGGTCTACGGCGACCTCTTAGAGTTGGAAACAACGGGATATCTGGCTGGGTTTGGGGCTCGGTAAAAAGTCCCAAGCTGCTTGTCCACAGCACTCTGAATCACAGACCTTGGCTGTTTGATATGTCGACACTCGCTTGATGTTCAATTAAAACACTCGAGCTACACTGTATTTGAACCATGCGACCCATGTCATAAGTTCTACCTTTCTATATCATGTTCTTCTTGTCATGCCTTGACATGTGTTGGCATTTCATTCCTCATGGTCTTCGTATGTCTTCGTCAACTGTCTAGCTCTGAGTTTGTAGCACATCCTCCTCCAAACGATTCACCTTTCTGTCCCAACCGGCTCTTCCTTTCTCAGGCATCGCATCAACCTGGCTACAGCGGCGGTACGGCGTTACATTCTCGTTCAATGGTTCAACTCATCACAGAGCTCCCGATGTCCCGGGGTCCCGCCCCTCGGCAATCGCCTCCTCTCGTATCCGCTGAGAGGTATTTGTCAAATCTGCGAAGAGCGCTGCTAAGCCTTGTCTCTGTCGTTGTCTCTCTTGGTCTCTCTTGGTCTCTCTTGGTCTCTCTTGGTCTCTCTTGGTCTCTCTTGTCTATGTGACGTGATTTAGGAGAGACAAGAACAGAAAGCCGGGGAAGTTATTATGCTCTGCATTGCTATGCGAAGTGTACGTGTTATGTGATGCTTTCGGCAAGTTGTCGGCGGCCCTCTGCCTCAATACTTCGGCGATGCTGAGGCTCCAGCGCTGCTGTAGAGCCACGTCGGAACCTTGCTGCGCCTGTGGAGATCGGGAGAAGTGCTTCGGAGCGCCCTATTGGCTTCGCAGGTTCGGGAGATCCAAAGTGTTGAAACTCTCGGAGTTCTCTCAGTCGTCCTTTGGAGCAGCCATCGCTTCGAGGGCGGAGTCCACATCTCTCTTGAGCCTTCACAAAGTACTAAGATGTACTAACTAAGGAGACAGCAAAGAAAGCAACAGAACCAAAATCACTGAGATCTTTTGCTGTGCAGAAACAAGTACTACAGTAAGTCTTACTAAGTACACAAATTACACAACAAACGGAACTTCCATGTTCTGTCTGCAGATTTGTGCAGTTTCAACACACTTTGAAGATACCTGCAGCCTTCGCTTTTCAGGAACTGGAAGTTGAGAGTAACAATTCTCAATTCTTCATGGCATCAATGATATCACTAAAATTCCTGAAGAAATCTTTCGTTTCTGACTCTGATTCTTTATATTCTTTGATTCTTCATACGCACGTCACGGTGTTGGGCGCCGAGCCCATCCGCTTTCCGAAACAACGGTCCAAGTCCATCAGCCTGCAAGAATCAAAGCCGTCTCCAGATGGACTCGATGTCAAATTGCAACACAAATGATGTCAGATCTGTCAGATGATTTGAAAAATGATGTCAGATGTACACCACGCGTCTCGATCATCTCCATGTGTCATGTCCGTCTCGTGTGACATGAGCAGTGCTCTAATGTGTTCTAAACCCTCCATCCCCGTAGACTGGTTGGTTGGGATTCCGATAGTGGACCACAAAAATCCCGAATAAACCAGCAAGCAGAAATCCCCTGTAATAGCATGTAATAGCTACTGAGCAGCTATCGCAACCAGAGTTTTGGTCACTGCCGACGTTGTCGACGTGTTGTATGACATTTCATGTAACATGTCAGACAGGTCATCTATTTGCTTCATATGATGTGTCTCATTGTGTCTCTAAAGTCTCACATCTGTCAAGTTCCAAATCATGCCAGGCATTCCATGGCGCTGTGCAAGACTCCAAAATGCAACGTGACTTTGTGTCGAAAGTGAATGAACATGAATGAAAATGAATGAAAATGATGCCACCGATGCCACCTTAATGAATTGAATCTGGAACCGGGCCAGTGGTTGACTTGTGATCACTGATGGTCTTGTATCGATATGTGCTGTGTTGCGTTGATGCTTCCGAAGCTATTGCGTCCAACTCTGAGCCAATAGCGCAGGAACTCGCTTCAAAAGCAACATACAGTACATCCCGACTTCCAAACCACGGGAATATCGTAAAACAAAATTCAGAAACAAAACGAAACGGCGAAACATAGATCTGACTTGTGCACATTTGTGCATTGAAACGCTCAGCTCCGAGTAGCCTTTCTCCCAATCAATGTTGCATGCGCTCCAGCAGCATTCTTTGATGCTGATTGCAGCTTTTGCTGACGCGCTCTACATCGCTGCTACATCTTGTAACAGTTTGCAACTGCTTCTTCATAGTCTTACAGTCTTACTCTTTCAGACTCAGGACCACGCGCGGAAGCTCTTGCTGCACTAATCTCTCCTTCAGGAAACGAGAAATGCGTTTTCTGCTGGGCATGTACCATACAGGGGACTCCACAACAATGTTCTGACGTGGTGAGAGCCTTTAGAGTGGAAAAAGACATGTTGTTTCTATCAGACGTCTTGCCAAGACTCTTGGGTGAGTACGGCGAATCCCGAGGAGACCGAGGTGTTCCCCCTGGAAGGCTCGAGGAATTGAGCTCCGACACCTGGACGGACCAAGGGAAACTCTGAGCGATGGCAAATTGTCCGTAGACATCCGTAGACTCAGTTCCGCCAAACGCAATTCACAGACAGTTTGTGAGATGGCCAGATGGTCTTGTAGCGCTTCAAAAAGGTATAAACATCGCATAACCAAGTCTTGTATAGACTGTAGGAAGAGCTCCAGCTGCTCGAGCTGCTCGAGCTCCCAAAGAATTGACTTCGGACCTCTTCGGACCTCAGGAGCTGACCTTGAAATATTCTCCTCTGGATAGGAAGAGGTTGTGCAACCACCAAGCAGTGCCAATCTGCAGAAACATCAAGCTCGTGTTCAATAAAGGCGGCCGCCAGTACCTCAAACCCCCGGTGTCAGAGTTATCCGTCATCCAGTGTCATGCAGAAGACTCACAAGCATGGGTTATGGATGGTTATGGATGGTTATGGGTGCCCCATATCCATGTTCCCTGCGCACGGTGCAAATACCAGAACCAACAGCACAAGACATGGAGGTCCCACGAAATACAAAGTGCCTGACAGCAAGACTCTTCAAACATCTTCAGACTGGAGTACAGATTCCAAGATTTCCAAGATGTGCAAGCACGGCACCGAGGATATCACAGCATTATATACTGGACCCCGTTCAAGCAAGCCCTGAGAAACTGGCCGATAAAGCCAAACTTTGTCAGCAAATTGCGAATCCTGAAGCTGTCTGTCTCAGCTGTCTTGGCTGTCTGAGCTGTCTCGGCAAGAGACCCGGACCTGAAGGGTGCGCCTCTGATGGTGCTTTTCAAGCACCAAAGGAATATGACCTGGATGCTCCATCGAAAAGCAACGGAAAACACGTGAATGAAGCATCGTTACACACATCACTACACATCACTACACATCACTACACATCACTACACATCACTACACATCACTACACATCACTACACATCACTACACATCAC
>Ga0126342_10017542_pt1 | contig 12368 bp, 12 predicted proteins | sample Cyp1metagenome_FD_92528 | JGI IMG/M metagenome (GOLD analysis project Ga0126342, IMG submission 92528) | Coral microbial communities from Lord Howe Island, Old Settlement Bay, Australia - Cyphastrea 1 metagenome | ecosystem: Host-associated > Invertebrates > Cnidaria > Coral ... | reverse complement strand
TATCCTATCTATCCTATCTATCCTATCTATCCTATCTATCCTATCTATCCTATCTATCCTATCTATCCTATCTATCCTATCTGTCCTATCTGTCCTATCTATCCTATCTATCCTATCTATCCTCTCTATCCTATCTATCCTATCTATCTAATCTATCTAATCTATCTAATCTATTTAATCTATCTAATCTAATCTATCTGTTTATATGCATACACATTTATATAGCAGGCTTATGTCGTCGTCTGCAGCCAAACTTCTTGTGACTTCCCAATCGATGATCGCCAGACTGGGGATGATCATTGCCACAAATAGTTGGTGATATACCCATCAAATAGCCAATTAATTCCTATGAAATACCCAGTAACATGCTTGCATCACACCCGTCATATGGTTTTATTTATCCGTTGTTTTTCCATTCTATCCTCATTATATTCTTATTTTCCCATTACTCATTGTCATTACATTTCTCATCTTCGAAAAAACTTTATTTTCCATTTATATTATATCTCATTATAATGGTCATTATTTCCATGATTGTTGTTTCCTACTATATCCATCAGCGTTTCCCCAAAGCAATCCCCATTACAGTAGATTCGTCATCCCCATTACATTGTTACATATCCATCGTTCAATATCATTGCATCCATGATGTTGCACATTCATCCATTCTTTTCCCATAATATCAATTTAATATCAAAAACAATATCCCAAGAATATCCCAAAAATATTCCAATAATATCACAAGAATATCCCAAACATATCCCAAAAATCCCCGTTACATCTATCATTTTCATCCATGGTTTTCCACCAGCCACGCCTAAGAAAAGGAGACCTTCCGGAAGTTCGACGAGGACGGCAGCGGCGACATCGACGTCTGCGAGCTCTCCGACATGTTGCGCTTTCAGGGCCATGCTGCCAGCATCGATGAGGCGGGAGCATCCAAGGATGATTTAAGTTGTGAATGTGGCTATCATTACCCTCTGGTAAATTAACATAACTATGCAAAAGCACCATTTTAAATAGGTAAATCAACTATAACTGGGCATTTGTTCAATAGCTATGTTAGTTTACCAGAGGGTAAGATCAATGTGGGTAAAAAAATCATAAACCATCGCCCAAATCACCGTAAATAGGACAAGCCATTCCGAAATGATAAATCGGTGGTTTAATTATATTTTTGTTTTACCCACATTACTATAATAGTGAAATATTGAAATGGGGTTTGCTGTACTACATCAATGATGTTATAATGGTGACATAGTGAAAGTATGGAATCAATGTAATTGTGGTAGCTTGATATGAATGTATAATTCCAGGACTAGTTACATGAAGTAGATATCATCTTATTCACATCCTGGAAACACTTTTCGGCATTTTTTTGGGGGTTGTTGTTGTGCTCTATCAGTAATATAATTGTAACATATTGGAATGTTGGAATCATTGTATATCATTGTATATCATTGTATTCTGGTAGTTTGTTCAGATATCATCCAAGGATATTGCCATCCACCACTTTCAGACACATGTCCCATGTGGAGTTCCATCTCAGCTTGCCCTTCTCGCTGTTCAACGAGGTGCGGCGGTTGCACTCCAGGGTGGACTTCAACGGGAGTGGGGCCTTGGACGTGGCGGAGTTCATTCGCTTCATGTGCTCTGGCCGATGGGTGAGGGTCATGTTTTTTCCTACAAATGTGGGTACAGTAATAGCACATCCCCCAGTCATCGCCATTTTTATAGGTGGGATTTCAACCATTCCCAAATGGGTGATTTATGGTTGCTTTACCCGCATTAATCCCCTCTAGAAACCATTGTTTAATAGAGGATTTACACATATTTGGGACAATTTAGGGGGTGTTTGATATTAGGGGGATGGGATTTTATACTGTAATATATATATATATATAGCAAATCTCCAGAAGATTAACAGACAAATATGGGAACATATGAGATAATAGTGAGATGCCTTACGTATTTCACGGGTTGGTGAACGTCCTAATTGTTCACGTCAGCCAACTAATGACTAATGGGAAGACAATCTCCAGCAGATGCTTTGTGATGTGAATATCACCCCAAACGGGCTACCAACCCCTGTAGGTAAACATAAGGATTTTCGGGAGTTCAATCATCAAACAATGTGTATTTAACCAAACGAAAAAAGGTATTTGATATCGTGGGGATATAGTGGGTGTCTGAAAATGAGGGATTAAGCTCAAACTCGCTACTGTATTTTAACTTGGATGATCTTTAACCAGAGGAGGTGCCATGTTTTTAAACAACCCCATGTCAAGGTTCATAGAAACTTCAAAGACCTGGTTTTGCCACATTGTTTTCATGTAATTTTCCATATGGCTTGGGGATACTTAGGGGTAACGAGGCCCTTCAAAGGAATCGTGACCCGGGTTTAATTTCGTATTGAAAGTAATCGGTACGGTTCTAATTACTATATAATTGTTGTTAGACCAAATTTCTATCTATATTACTTCAGATTGGATTTCATCATTTTGGTCAGGGTGAATTTTTGTTCAGCCTAGGCGTCTATACCGGGAAGAGATGCTGGAGAGTGTTCGGGAGGCGCCCTGGGCCAAGCATCCTGAAGATGTATGATTCAGTCAGGTCTCATCGCATGGTGATTTGTACCATGACAATTGAAAGCTGCAGCCAGTGCAGCTTGGTTGCAGGCTTTTGACACCTTGAAGGACACTAGCCACTTGACTGACCGATGTTGCATCAGCGACTGGGGCCCCGACATGCCCAAACCACATCTGATCTCACATTTTGACAATCCGAATCTACTTTTTTTTGGTGAGAAAATAATTCAGCATAATTCATAATTCAAAACCATCCGCAACTGTAGAATTATTGCTTTCGTTCCTATAGTTTCCCAGGGTTTGCAAGTTCCATCTTGGACAATCGAACGCTCGAGGGGTCGGCCCCCCCAAGCCGAGGCTCTGGGTATTTGAATCCCGAACGCCTTCCCTTGGCCATCAACCAGCTGGAATTCGCTCGCGAGGCCCATGTAGCGACCACTTCGGGAAGCGATTTGATTTAAACCACCCAGGCAAGTCTCTTACACTATCTTACGCTTATTAAGAGTGCCTGATAGATCTGATAGTGCCTAGATCTGATAGTGCCTAGATCTGATAGTGCCTGATAGATCTGAAAAGCAGGTGATGAAGAGTGCTCAACCACATAGCTCTGGTGTGATGCGCTCAAAACCCTTCCCTGAGGAGCGTCGCATAGATGTGGAGCCGTTCTTGCCACATGTGCCTTTGGATTTCGACAGCGGCCCGGACTGAAACAGTTCCTTCGGGATCCTTTGGGTTGTTGATTATACGGATTATACGGCCACTGGAAATGTGGAGATTCTTGGACCACCAGACTGCCAGACTTCGGGGGAACTCTCTTTGCTGACGGCCAGTCATAAGTTCTCAGTCGACTTGGATGGGGCGTATATATACTACAGATCCCTCAAGCTCTGAAATTCAACAGATCTCGGAAGATGATCCTCGTGACAAATTTCGAGAATAGCACGCTGACAAGTGTTCAAGGACCTTTTTTTTGTGTTTGAACACATGCCTAAGATTGGTGAACCCTCGGCAGCCACAAGGTCAATACAAATCATTTGAATCATCGCAGATTGTGAATCATCAACTCCTGCTGGCTCTGCTGACCAGGTGAAAATTGTGTGGTGGATCATGGTCTGCCATGGCTATGTGTTACATTCTACCATGTAATTAATTGGCTTTACTTGGTGTATTTCTTCTATGGCAAATAATCAAATAACTATACACAAACACACGCACACGCATATATAATATATACACACTTATTTCTTTCTTTCTTTATTTATTTCATTTCTTTCTTTCTTTCTTTCTTTCTTTATTTATTGATTCATTCATTCATTCATCCATTCATTCATTCATCCATTTATTCATTCATTCATCCATTTATTCATTCATTCATCCATTCATTCATTCATTCATCCATTCATTCATTCATTCATTTATTCATTTTATTTATTTGTTTATTTATTTGCAACGCACAGGCACACACACAAACATATATATATATACAGATATATACACATAAAAGACATACATATACAAGGTATTTACCCCACATCTATATTGCATTTGTATTTATATCTAATCTATTATACACTCACTTACTATCTTTTATCCAGCCACACTGTGGATCGCAGTGGATCCCAGTGGATCCCAGTGTTTCAGCCACGTTTCGGCGCAGGTTTCATCAACCTCTGCGACAAGGTGCGGGAAGCCCAGGTGGCCGTCGATCGCAAGCGCGCCGGCTTCAGTGAAGCTTGGCGCGACGGCCGATGCCGATGCCGATGCCAGGGGATGCCAGGGGATGACAAAAAACGATGGAAAGATCCAGCATTTTCAATGGGTAAATCCACTATTTCTATGGCAATTTTCAATAGCAAACTGTAACAAATTACCAGAGGGTAGTTTTCTTCAACGTGAATTTACATTGTAAAGAGTCTGGGATGCCCTAGAATATCTACTTCGGGTGATTGGTCTTTGTCACGGGAACAACAACGATGACCATGAGAAATGATGATATATCATATATCCACTTGGTGGTGTGTCATTGTGATCACATCCGTTCTTTATCACCTTGGCATGACTTTCTACATATCAACGATGCAGATCATGACTTGGACGCACCCAGAGATCATTGATTGTACTTCCCACAGCGAATTGGCTATCAGGGCTATCAGGGCTATCATTCAAAAAATCCAATCCCTTGACATGGAGATGCCCAGTTTCCCATCTTCCATCTGCTGAATCCCGAGGACCGTGAGATTGAGCATTATTGGGTGCCCCAGCTGCACAGTTGAGTCCTGAAATTCGGATCCACGATTTGTATCGATTTGTAGCATAGAACATTTTAGAAACATGTAGAGAGATGGCGATGGAGAAAGAGAGAGAGAGAGAGAGACTGAGAGATGTATGATGACATAGGCATAGATATACGATCAATTACTTTATAGTAATGTAATCGTCGGTATAGTTCGATGAGTTCGTCATCGAGAGGCAGTCCATTCCGCAGAGGTTGAACACCAACCCTGCAACGATGACAACTTATGCGAAATGAATGACAATGCCGTGAAGCGCAGCAATGAACTCTTGATCGGACTATACCCGTAATTGTATATCAATCAATATTTACACACACATATATATACACATTTTATTATATCCAGATACCAGTAAGATATTATGTAAATCTATGTGCACCGACATGTGTCAGTTCATCCCATTTTCATCCTAGAGGTCTCGGCCCAAGTTGCCCCCAGGCATTGTACGTGTCGTATGACACAAAGAAGTCGGGCACGGTGTCCATGGAAGAGTGTACCAACCTCCTAGCCACCTTGGGTCGCTTGGACGATCAAGTTCGGGTGATGCCGGGTCAATGGGGGGAAACCCTCAATCTCTGGCCATTCTGATGGGAAACACTATGGAAATGGTATTGAAAAGTCCATGATCCGAATTTGGGATGCTGTACTCCATTTTTCTCAGCATTTCACCGAGGCTTCCAGGTGCGCACAGTGGAGGAACAACAAGATCTGAAGCAGCTGCTAAAACAGGCTGCCCTGCGGACTGTTCCAATATGTTCCAATCATCAATACAAAAAAAGAGAAAAGAACATAAAGAACCATCCCAGCATACCCAGTCAGCTACCATCAGCTACCATACTTCTTTATGTTGAGATTTTACTGCGATTTTGTGTTTTGATTTCGGCACCAAACACAGTGCCAGGCGCGAACTGTCGCGGAAGCAGCTGGGGTCGATGCTGGGTGGCAATTGGTTAACGAAGCTGAAACCGCAAGGTGCATGAAGGTGCGGATCGGAGGGATCTACGAAAAAATGACATTTAATGACTGATATTTTCAAAAGGCACTTAAACAATTTAGATCCTAGTTTCAGGGGGCTTCCTCTGAAATACCACCGCCCAGGATGTCCGCGATGGCGGGGTGAACTTCTACGTTCTCCTGCAGTTGCTGCAGGCCCTGTTTGTGAACCACGAGCGGGAAACCGAGCAGGAACTGGTTCAGGTGCTGCCGGCATTACTTTTCAGTCCTTTTGGGAACTTTGGGGACATTTGGGGCTTTAGTGATACACACTATCACACACACAGACTATGTATATCATAATATTAAATATTAAATATTAAATATTAATTAATATTATATAATATTATATATATATATGTATAATATACACCATCAGGGATATGATCCATACCGTTGGACTTACCAGGTCGCTTTAGTATACCTTCGCAATAGGTCCGGATCAAACCTCTTATACGTAACTCACGCGCTCCATACATTTGGATCACGGCGGAACGATCAACACTCGTTGTTTGAGCCAATAGCCGGACCCATATATGCATATTTATGAAGTGCATATCACCTTTCCAGGGGGGAACTTCATTTATCCATATTTATCCACATTTATGGTTCATGTCATGTATATCAGAATCACAATACTTATTTATGCATATTACTGTATAATTCTCTATCTACCTATCTACCTATCTACCTATCTACCTGTCTATCTACCTGTCTATCTATCTATCTATCCATGTCTATGTCTATGTCTCCCACATTTCAGGAATGGGTCTTATAGGATCTCCCCCCAAAAATCAGGTGGCCGATGAAACAGGCTTCACCATGAGCGAGGCCCGGCAGAGAGTGGAGATGTTAAGAAATAGCAAACTTTTGCCAGCGAAAAATATGGCTTTGACCGGCAAACAAGTGTGTTTTACCGGCAGAAGTGTTGTTTTACCGGCTATACACTATTTATAAAACTGATTATATGCATGTGTGTGTTTTGATATCAAACGCACACACATGTATATACATATATATATACATGTATATATGTATACAAATGTACGCGTATCCATTGTCTTTTTTAATCACCACTATTCACTATTCAATCTTATATACTGGCTGATCCTAAAAAGGGTGATGACTCACATCTTTGGGGATGGGTTGAAACCACCAGCTGGGGTTTAGGATGGAATCGCGAAACATGGAGATCTCACCAACATGAACTGGGACCGAACTGACAAGAAAAAATCGTTACTGTAATCCAGTGCAAAACGGGCTTTTTACCAACATGCAAGGAGAAATTACCAGTGAAAATTCCCATGATTATGGTTTTGACATGCTTTAAGTTCCAACAGAGGTTGAATTCCACAACCATTTCAATCATCGTTTGGTCTCTGGCAATTGAACATCCCAACTTTCAACGGAAAATCAAGGGTAAGTGCACCCTTTCTTCTGTTGATTCTATTTGCGTGTCTTTACAAACCATGTTTTTATCATGTTCCCCAAGAGTCATTTGTTGAGTCTGATCCACCCACTCAACTCACTATGGTTCCAGTGGATGCCAATGGCAGGTGAGCGAATTCAACGACGTCTTCGTCCAGTATTGGAATGCCGAACTGGAGCCCGGGGAATGGAATCATCCCAGCGATCGGCTGCGCAAGAAGCTGCTCGCCGCGGAAGCCGCAACGCGAACATGATATGCGCAACTAACGAGAATGGGTGAGGAGTGGTGAATCATCTACTGATGGTGATTATGGTGAACATTCTCATTAACGGCACCATCAAAGATGATCATGGTTTTTAGAAAGAATGGGGAGATTGGCAAATATGTGCAGCTAACATGAACACAGAACATTTGTGTTGGTGATTGGAGGGCCTACCAGAATTCATAGAGAAGCCTTTGGTTAAAAGAGATTGCATGAAACCTATTTAATGAACCAAACATGATTAGCCAATGTCAGAGCGAACATGGCCCATAGGGCAAAAAGCTCTAGCCACGACAGATTCAATGGAGAGCTGTGTCACAACATGTTGAGGTGTTTTTTCGATGTCATGTTGTCGTTAAGCTGTCGGAACCCGTCATGTTCCATCGCATTTTCTGGTCATGACACCAACCACTGCGACATTCCCTGCTGTCGCTTGTAAGGACCATCACCAGGAGCCGTTGGGGACGATAGCATGGTGGCACGACGCCAGCATTGGGCAGATTGTAGGTGAATCTCTCTCTCTCTCTCTCTCTCTCGTGGCATCACTGTCATTGTATACAATTGCGACGTGTATCCCGGGAATCCCGGGAAGAATCACCGGGAATCATCGACCCCGCCGCAGCACAGGAGCTCTGTTTACAAACTCCTTCGGTCCATGGGGATCCGCTTGGACCATTCCTCCAAGGCGCCGGGAATGGTCCGGACCGTGGAGAGGGTGAGCCGGGTTTCAACCAGCAACACTTGGGGATGGACAGTTATCAAGTGCTCGGATTATGCAATAGTAATTATTACTCACTGATATTCACTGATCATTTTTCAATTCATTAGGCGAGAGGTGCTTGAGGCGAAAGTCAATTTGGATACCTTGCGGCAATGTTGGCAATCAGACTATATAAGGAAACCCGCAGATGTTGATTGCTAGTCTTAAATCATTCCAACTTTGACGTGCCCATACCGAAGTTTTCTGATCAACATCACGCTCCAGTGGTTGTTGCCCTGCCGTGCCACGCAGACACAAATCGACCATCAGATCCACAAGTTCAGTGGTTGGGGACCTTGGATGCAGAAGCTTTCCAGATGTGCGGCAGAGGGAAAGACACCTTAGTTATTAGTTTATCCAGTGAAATGGGCTTATTTTCTGCCAGCAAACTTGCCAAAATTGAGGCCCCGAGCCTTGCCCAAATTAGCAATGTTCCACTCACAACTATCATGAACCTCTCAAACCTGCAAAATCGAATTTGCACATCTTCTTCCAATCCCTTTAGTCAAGGTTCCATCGTAGTTTCTAGGGTTGCAGATCCGGTTGCAGCCCATGATTTTGACATACCTGATGTCGTGGTGTGTGCATGGCCCCATGGCTCCCATTGACCTCATCGGCCAGGTGAGAAACTGGATTTCCATGGCTGTCTACGGCTGATGCGCTGGATAGTAGATGTGAACTTTGCTTCTATCAACAGTACCTCGGATCAAGGTCACTGAGGACTGGGCGGCTTACGAGGGCTGGGCGTCCACATTCATCGATGCGGCCTGAAACGTTTTTGATGGTTTTTGCTTGCCAGGTCACATAGCAAAACCAAAATAACAGGAGTTCTAACACTACAGGACTCAGGACCATTCGGTATCATCGGAACAAGAGCTTTGTGCATTAGAATTTGATAGCACCCATTCCTGCCATTTGTTTCCTGATGGAAAACATGTTTTCGCTCTATGGCTTGCGCTTTTTGATGCGCCCTGAGCTTTGATAACCTCATGCGACCAGTGAGGTTTTCGAAAAAGCCCAAAAGTCATAAACCACTGCTATTTGTGCCTATTCAACATCAATGACGTCAACAAAAAGGCCCAATAATTTAGAAAAACCTTGTTGTTCATCACTGGATTTGTCACAAAGAACCATGAGTTTTCATGAGCTCCCAGCCAAGGTACCTGAAGCGGCCCGCGGCCGCGGGACATCTTTCACCAGAGGGTGGGTCCTTTCGATGGCGCAGAAATGCATAGAATTCCCTGCTGATCCTGCGCTTACACAAGTTGTATCAAGTTGTTATCTCTTGACAGATGCGAATTCTACAAGGACCCGGGCAAATTGTACAAAGATTGCAGTTGTGACCGGTTGTTGTACCGCGTAGGTTGGTTCGTTCCGAACGAAGAATGCTGTGGAGTTTTGGACCATCTGCTGTACCAAAGGTAGTAGCAGGGGCCGACACCGAAGCACAAGAGTTGACAAAATGCCCAGCCGCAGGGTAGTTGGAATTTTCCTAGGTTGCTAGCACTAGTGGGGTCAAAGATCTTATATGGAACATTATATAACCCCATACGCCACCTGATCAATGACTACCTACCCATGTGTAAATGTCCCGTTTATGAACATGTGTGATAGGTATGGAATGGTATTGGGTATTGATATACAATATTATACAATATAAATAATTAATTATGAAAATCCAAATTATAGTCATGAAATATCATGAATATGAATTTAAACATCATGTTTAGGGTATCCCAGTTTACAATAAATATGCCATCTATAACCAATGTGTAACCCATTTATATCATCTTATTCCATTTGTCATGGGCTTCCCACTGCCACACTCCGTAGCAGTTACCATCTGCCGCCAGGTGAGACGCCGCTATGATGTGAACCGCGTGCGTGAAACGCAGTGCAGAAAATGCGACCAAACTTGGTGCCAACGATATTTGTTTAATGAATGCGATAATAGAACCTAAGATGTTTCTACGATACGCATGTTATGATGTTTATGATATTTCAATATCTCTTGTTACGTTATCTTATGTTTATGTTCATGATTTTTGTATGGGCAGTATGGACCAAAACCTAAGATCATGATATAGAAGGGCATTAGTTGTGGTAAGCGAGCTCGGCCGCGACTTGTATTGGCTTCAGTGAAGCGTGCTCCAGCAGTGGAAGCTGGCACAACTGCTCCACCAGGGACCAGGAAAAGCTTGGGAAAATGGGGAGCATGGCTTGGGGACTTGCAGTTTGGTTGGAGCCTTTGTTGGATAATGGATGAATACTGGATGAATCTGGATGATAATGGATGAATACTGGGTGATAATGGATGAGGATGATAATGTATATGATATTACGCCATGTTACATAATATTGCGCGCAAGGAAGCATGCGGTTGGGCAATGGTTGGTTTTTGACTGAAGTTTTGAAGTTGCTTGCGGCCCAAAGTCTGAGACATGCAGGTTCTCAGTCAAGCTGAGCGACAAGGACTTTAATTAATTACCTGGCCCGGTTGTGTTTCCCTGCCCTGTCGTGGCTTATTATTTTTCTATATATTTGTTTAATTATATATATATATTAATTATATATATATGTATTTAAATGCCTTCGGCAAGCCCGCCGGCCATAGAGAGGTGGCCCCAAGGGAGTTTGATGTGGATTCTAGGTGGAAGCCCGCGAGAGAGCAGAATAAGAAAGGAGGACGAAGACAAAGCCGTAAAACGGAAGCGGCTTGTGTAGCAAGGTTTTCTGTAACATGCTGTCACAACCTGCTGACCGTATACCAAATTAGTACTGCCCCAGCAAAGTAGCGCCAGGTACTATGTATGAGCCTCCGTCTTCACAGCAGACCGCTGCATGAAGGAGGCAGGGGAGAGAGATTGCCCCAAGGGAGGTTGCGGTGCACGCTACATGGAAGCCTGAGAGAAGAAGAGAAAGAAACAGAGCCGTAGATCAGAAGCAGCTTGAGTATATAGCAAGTGCGTGCTTGAACCACCAATGGAACGCATACCAAATGAGTACTAGTCGATCAGTACCGTGTGCGTCCTGTGACGAGTAGCTGTAGACGACGGTAGAGGAGTCGAGAAATCAGAGTCGGAGTAGGCATCGGAGTAGGCGTTGGAGTAGGTAGTGCTACTAGTAGTAGTAGTAGTAGTAGTAGCAGTAGTATATAGTAGTAGCAGTAGCAGTAGCAGTAGCAGTAGCAGTAGGAGTAGGAGTAGGAGTAGGAGTAGGAGTAGTCGTAGTAGTAGTAGTAGTAGCAGTACTAGTAGTAGTACTAGTAGTAGTAGTAGTACTAGTAGTAGTGCTAGTAGTACTAGTAGTAGTACTAGTAGTAGTGCTAGTAGTGCTAGTAGTACTAGTAGTAGTACTAGTAGTGCTAGTAGTAGTACTAGTAGTGCTAGTAGTATTAGTAGTACTAGTAGCACTAGTAGTACTAGTAGCACTAGTAGTACCAGTAGTACTAGTAGTACCAGTAGTACCAGTAGTACCAGTAGTACCAGTAGTACCAGTAGTACCAGTAGTACCAGTAGTACCAGTAGTACCAGTAGTACCAGTAGTACTAGTAGTACTAGTAGTAGTAGCAGTAGTAGCAGTAGTAGCAGTAGTAGTAGAAGTAGAAGTAGAAGTAGAAGTAGTAGTAGTAGTAGCAGTAGTAGTAGTAGTAGTAGTAAATAGTAGTAGTAGTAGTAGTAGTAGTAGTAGTGGTAGTGGTAGTGGTAGTGGTAGTGGTAGTGGTATTGGTAGTGGTAGTGGTAGTGGTAGTGGTAGTAGTAGTAGTAGTAGTAGCAGTAGTAGTAGCAGTAGTAGTGGTAGTGGTAGTGGTAGTGGTAGTAGTAGTGGTAGTAGTAGCAGTAGTAGTAGCAGTAGTAGTAGCAGTAGTAGTAGCAGTAGTAGTGGTAGTGGTAGTGGTAGTGGTGGTAGTAGTAGTAGTAGCAGTAGTAGTAGCAGTAGTAGTAGCAGTAGTAGTGGTAGTGGTAGTGGTAGTGGTGGTAGTGGTGGTAGTGGTGGTAGTGGTGGTAGTGGTGGTAGTGGTGGTAGTGGTGGTAGTGGTGGT
>Ga0126342_10017541_pt1 | contig 12369 bp, 10 predicted proteins | sample Cyp1metagenome_FD_92528 | JGI IMG/M metagenome (GOLD analysis project Ga0126342, IMG submission 92528) | Coral microbial communities from Lord Howe Island, Old Settlement Bay, Australia - Cyphastrea 1 metagenome | ecosystem: Host-associated > Invertebrates > Cnidaria > Coral ... | reverse complement strand
ATATATATATATATATATATATATAATATATATATATATATTATATATATATATATATATATATATATATTCACAAACGCATATACATCACATATATATATATATATATGTATATATATATATATATTATGTATATATAAATATATACACATAATATATACATCTATGTAATAATATAGTGTAATATTATAATATGGTAAAATATAACAGAATATAATACAATATAATATAATATGATATGGTATAATATAATATAATATAACATAATATAATATAATATAATATATAATTATATATATATATATATATATATACGTATGTATGTATGTATGTATGTATGTATGTATGTATTTAGCACTATTGACTATGTCCAGAAGCATTTCAACGAACATACAGTTGAGTAGATGCAACACCAGTGAATTCACAAAAGCTGTACGTTGCAAAGTAACATTGCCGAATGAACGCTGGAATTTATGATTCAAAACACACAAAATTAGATGCTGCAATGCAAAAAGTAGAAACATGAGAACTACAAAGTGTTCGAAACTACTTAGAATGCATTTTCCCAGTGGGCACGTCAAAACAGCATATCAGTAAATAATCCATGACAAACAAAGTTAGCATACAATTGCATACAATTGCACTGTAGGCTTTTTCCCTTTTTACAGGCACACAAGGAAAAACATGTAGTTTAAAATCATTAACATTGTAACTCAACATTTGGAATTTGAATATGAACAAGGATGGTGGAATAATAGAATAGAAATCAACTACATAAGCAGTGACCACAAAAAACATAAATGAAGGAAAATGGACAGGACAAAAACGGGTAGAACAAACTCGGTTCTTGATAGACTAGCCTGAAAAGGAGCCTGGGTCCTACACTGTCAGCTAGAGCCAGAGAAAACGTCTCAGAGTCTCAGATCTCGTCAGATCTCCTAAACATAGCCAAGCGGGAAGAACTCCTGAGTGTTAAGATGTCTTAAGTGATCTTTGATCCAAGTCTCAGTGATTGAGCTGTCAGAGTGGAGCTTTCCTCCTGAGACTCCTCTTGATAGCTCTGCTCTGCAAGCGTCTGCATCATAAGAACCACGAGAACCGCAACCCTCGCCATGACGCGATGCCGGGATATGCCAAGTCTCCGAGAATCTGACAACCCGAAAGGGCCTACCTGCTGAGCCACTAGCTGACACAATGCATCTCGACAGAAGCCAGTGGCGTCATTCAAAGCTGCGGTCACAACAGTCTCAACTGCAGTTGAGCCCTGGCTTCAATGATTCGACCAGATTAGACCTCGTTTCTGTTAAGAAATACCATGCAGTAGTGAGATTCCGATAGATTATTGGGATCTATAAAGGGATTTATTCTTTGGTTTCCCTACCATTGACCCAGCTGATCTTCGGCCCTTAAAAAAATCACCAATCAGCTTGGGCCATCGGTTGCTGAAATTCATCATGATACCACGAGCCGCCAGAAAATCCAGAAATTTCAGATGGCACCGAAAAACTTTCACTTTAACAAATTCCAGTTGATTTTCCTCTTGACATTCAGAAACTTCTATGATACTCCAAAATAAGCTGTGTCTGAAAACTGGGGATTCCCCACCAATTGCAATATGTATCCCCATAGCTATGTTAAGTTACTTACCCATGGTTATTATATGGTTATTACCCACAAATTGCCATTACAATTGGGAACATTCTGATTACCCACTGGTAGTTTAGCATAGCTATGGAAACGCCACATCGTTTCTGGATATATCATCGATTTCATCATCGAACTCGACGGGCCATGGCTTCCATAGCTATGTTAAGTTACTTGAGGGAAATAACCATATAATAACCATATAGTAACCATACAACAACCATATAATAACCATATAATAACCATCTAATGACAATATAATAACCATATAATGACAGTATAATAACCATATAATAGCCATGTAATAACCATATAATATACAACCGCTGTTCATGCCTTGCCTCTCTGCCCTGCCTGCGAAGGAACTGCATCGGATGCTTCATGGCTTCGAACTCACCTGAATGGCTGCTTGAATGTGACCAAAATTGGAAGGCTGAAACTTACCCTCTGGTACACTAACATAACTATGGAACATCCCCACTTTTCATAGATCAATCTAATAATTGGTCATTTTTCAATATGTTAAACTACCAGAGGGTACAACTAAACGTATACTTTGTCTGCCGGATAATTTTTTGGATCCCAAACAGCAAATGAGACAGCAAGAAGGATGTAAGCTGGGATACCCCTTGAAGATTTAATGCAAAAGGTTATCTGGTGGTTGAGCCATAAGTCGGGATCCTCCTCCCATTTCTAGGGCTGAAGCAATCTTTGAAACCGCCAACTATGTATGGTGTTCTCCGCGGGATATTGATCCACTGACCCGGTGACGCCAGCGTTAGTGCTGGCCCCAGTATACAAAAATCACCACACCTGACTCATAAGCCTAGTGATTAGGACATTCATTCCAATCAAATCCCATGGCCCATGGCGCATACCTCCATTTAACTGGAAGCAAATCAACTTATTGATCCGCATATTGGATGTGTCACGGGGGGTCATGGTGTGTCTGCAAACAGGGTACATACCCCTATTCAAACGGCCAGAACTTAGGGTATACCCCATTTTCAGACCCACTCAAATATCAATTTGTTAGAGTGAAATATCCCACAATATCCACACAATATGTGTGGATATATATACATATATTATTCTATGTATTACTGTATATGTGCAAGCCATTTACAGCCCCAACATATTCCCATTATCGCCCCATTATATATATACATACACACACATTATATAATATATATATATATATATATAAAGCAGGACACCAACAAAACCACTGGCGCCACCCTGCTACCCAGGGACTTCCGGGATGACGACTCTGAAAAACGCGAGCGCAACAGATCTGTTCGGAGGCCTCGAGTTGTTTTTTTCGTGTAAAGAAAAGCACAATGGGGTGATTCGGTGGTTCGTAACATGTGGGAACTAGTGGAGATGTATTTAACATTTTTTTAGCCATATAATTACAACAGGAAATCAATGGAAATCAGAGGAATGTAACGACCAACATTGACCAACTATTGTAAATGGCTGCTGGATTGGAAGCCCGTGGGGACTAGAGCCTACTAGCATCTACTAGCCATGGATTCCAATTTTGCAGGAACACCTCAATATGGAATGGAATGGAAAGGGATGGATGGGCTTTCAGCCCTGACCTCAGCTTTTTGATACTGTTGGACCTCTCAACTAAGTCATTACGAGATATCAATCGATGACATAAAGCCTTTGTCGAGAACTCCCTGATGATTTAACATAGCTGTGGACAATAGGAAAATCAATCCCATATGCTCCATATATGGAAAATATACCAATATTTGCCCTAAAAATCACCCAAATGTAGGTAAATATACCATACATAGAGCATATGGGATAGGAAAATCAATGAATATCACTATCAAACCAATCGGTAAAGCGTCGAACTCAAAGGGCCAAGCAGCCAGACCCACCGGAGGAGACACCTGGTCATCTCAGCAAACGGTCGTGACCGGTAAGCAACCATGGCCGGCTGGAAAATCCACTATTTAGGGATAATTTTCCCCATTTAACCGTAGATTTCCCACTATTTATCCATGATTTTCCAATTTAAACCTTAATTGTTCTAGGGGATTTTCCAGCCAGCCACTTTTGATTACCGGAGGGTATTTGTTTCTGTTCATTCAGAGTTCGTAATGTGGCAAATCCAATGCCATAAACATACCATTGGGGGATGAATTATACCATCCGTTTATGATTAGTTTGGTTTACCAAATCTTGGGGATGGTATGATTATTCGCCTCAAAAATCCCCAAAATCAACGGATGGTATAAATAGATGGTAAATCATCTCCAAAGATGGCTTTACCCCATTATTCCTCAAAGATATTTCAGATCTTATTAGTTCCATCGTTCCACCCACAGCCCCAATGATCCGACACCATGTCCGACCTCCTGCGTCAGCACTTCGTCGCCCCCACCGTGCTGCCGCAGCAGTTCCCTCAGGTCGGCCTCTTCGAGTGACCTTGTGAGTCGATGAACATGATGAACATGGCCATTTAGCCAAAAATTTATGGATTTCATGGGGTTTATTTGGATTTATGATGATTTATGGCTGTGATAATAGTTGTTTTAAACATGACTCACCTGAGATGATTTCCCTCGAATCCTAATCATCATGCCAGTGGTGTCGCGGAATATTTCGTGGTACCTACTAAGGATCAATGTATTTGGATCCATGAGGAGAATGGGGGACAGTTTTTGGGAACGGGAATATTCAATGGTAATATACTTGTTGCCATGGGATATCTCACCAACTAAATTGATTTGGGTCTGTCTGAAAATGGTGGACATCCCAAAACTACTACATTTTTCACAGGGAAATAAACTTCCAAGTTCTAAGCCATTAATTTTTGGGATACTTACCCCATAATTCCCTTTAGATTCTAGTATATATCTATAATCATAATATATATATATATTATAGACAAAGCCACATGAATTGTCGCTTATTTCTTGGTATCGGAGCCTTAGGCCAAGTCACTTGAAAGGACATCCATGGGCTTCAGGGCCCTGGTGTGCTACACACGCAAGAGTGCTGACATGTCCAACTGAACATGTCTGAACACATCTAAACATATGGATACATATGGATTTATGAGGCTAGATTACAATAGATTATGTACTATACAGATTACCGGAGGATAATGGAATATTATCGATTGAAAGGATTTCAAAGAATCTTAGCCGTGGTTTTGATGGTTTTGATTCTTGCATCCTCAAAGGATATTCTATGGTGAACGCTGTCACTTGGCACTTGAATATGGTTTCCGTCTGGGTCCAACCGACTCCCCCCAAAAAAACAGCGAGGAAGATTGAGACGGAAAGACGCACACCGATGTTCTCCATTTTTGATGGTCAGTTCATATGGGGGTAAATCTCTGATTTTTGGACGCATATGCTGTGCTTTTCGTTGGAAGGTTTCGACATGTTTCAACAAACCCAGCCAGATGGATGTTGCATACTCACTTTCGTTGCTTACCCTCTGATAATTCAACACCTTGCAAAATGGAACGTCATCATGAAAGAAACGACAAATAATCTTTAGAAACATGGGCCACACCAATTACATAGCGAGTTGTTAACTTCCTGTTGCTTTTTTCATCCTCAATTGAACCCTTAAAAATACAAGGGGCTGTCACAATCCCCAATAAATTCATAATAGTATACCATATAACATAGTATACCTCCCTATATTTTCACCAATGAATCAGGCGATTTTTAATGGCTCAATTTTCACCACCCCCGGTGGGTGCCTTGGGGACGGGGAACTGCATCTGGTCCAACGTCCTCCAGCAGCTCCAGCCATAGGCCGGTTTCCGCTTGCCTACAGACCCATGGGATCTTGACGAACACAATCATGGCGAATCATGGGGTGAACATTATGAGGTTTAATATGGTTCATTGGCCATTAAGCCATAATAATGAACCCCATTAAGCCATGATTGTCCCCAAGCCATTAATAGACCCATGGGGTTCAATCGTTCATCATGACTCATGGGACTATCATGGGCGAATCATAGCGAAATCATGATGACTCTCGGCCACTTGACAGAAGACAGATTTGACCAAGAAACAGGTGCCATTGAGTCAGTCAAAATATACGTATCCTACAGGGAAAAAACAAGGTTTTAACATCTTTAAACCAACAATCATTAGGATCTAGCCAATAGAAATGGGGACTTCACAAAATTGGAGATCTGACCAGCGGACATGGACATCTATGAGGACTTGAACGACAAAGTGGCACCATATCAGCTACACTGGGTCAACGATATCTACTTCTTTTAGTATCTAACTTTAAATAGGTTTGGGGCTGACTCTGGAAGGTCAACTTCAAATCAAGGGCTTACACGTATATATATATATACACATAATATATAGTATAATAATATTATATAATATGTATATATATATATATATATCCACAATTAGTTACAGACTCCCAGATTCAAGACTTCCCAGCCATTGGATTTTAACCATTCTGCTGCCTCGTCTTGAAGCCGCTTTCATAATGTCAGAACTTCCCTCGCCTTCCAAACCATAGGCATGCTTGATGTGATAAGCGTGCTCTGAATCAAAGCTCTCCTGGCAAATCATCGCGGATGCTGATTTCAGAGGGAAACTGAGGTTCTCTACATCACCAACCTTAGACAGCCTGCAAAAACAACTTTTTAGTTCTCTAGCTGGCGAAAATGATGCTTACATCTGTTGATATAATGTATGTATGTCCCCATGTGAAGCAACATATTAACTATCCATCACCAATCGGTTTAACCGTATTTTTGATGGTAGACCCACTTTTTTTGGTAGTTGCTTAAATCCCATCCAGTCGATTTACCTACAGGTTCAACCCAACTATATTTCCACGATATTCCTATCATATAAGTGTTGGTTCTTTTTGATAAATCCACCATAGACTATCCATCCAGTTGAAGCTTTCCGGGGTTGAACACCCATTATTCCCAAGATATTGCTATTAATTGTTGTTTAATTCATACTGGTTTATACCCCCTATTTCTTTTGCTAGTTATGAACCCACCAAGAACTAAAAAAAGTTGGTTTCACTAGGTTTGAAGCTCAATTCTTACGAAACCATGACACATACCCCTTTCACACCCCATTGAACTGGTTGGAAAATACGATATTACGGCTTATATCTATATATATTATTATATATATATAATGTAGTAATCCCGTAATTACCAATGAACCAGTTAGTATCAACCCAAACACAACGCAAACCACATGTTTCTAGAGTTTTAATTAACCATAATACATAATATATATAATTATATATAATTATATATATATATCTTAATATACCATAATTAATTCCTGGATTGTTTTAATTTCATATATCACCATATCACCATGAATTCACCCAGTTTTCTAGGCTCACCTGTGTGACCGTGACGTCGCGTAGGAACTCCCGGCGCCACCATGCGAGAGCCTCCTCCAAGGGGAGCCTTGGGCCGACGGCACCCATGGGAGAACCCATCGGGAAACCATGGGAAAAATTGGCAAACCATGGGAAAACCATTGGAAAAAATAAGGGTTTTCTACGTCGAAAGGATCCATTGAGAAAACCACACTGGTTTTAAGTGGGTTGGCCAGGCCCATTCAGAGCATCAAAAATGGAAGCTGAGACGCTTTCATACTCAACCATGTTATCTCTGGGTCCAGCTATGGCAATACGAAATCCCCACTGCAAACAAATGTGTATGTACATGTATGTACAGTAGATGGTGGATTTTCCCGATTTTACATTGCGAGCTTGGAGGGTACATGGATTCTGAGGCGATGTGCACATAAATTGCCCATGATTTCTGGGGAGGTTGACCATGAGGTCGTTGCTGCTATTCTCCAGAGATGACATGCGTTTCCGGACATCTTGGGGACTCTATTCCGATTTCTCCACTTGTATGGAAGTGTCCCAAAATCAGGTATACCCATAAACATGTCAATTTGGTCATTTGATCGAATGATGATAATCCATGGAAATTAGGGGTGTCCAAGTTTCAGTCAAAGCCATCTCGCAACGAACCATCCGACTCAAATCTCAGCACGAGCAACCCAGCTTCCCGTAGCAAGGGTCGCAGTTGCTTGCGGCCCAGGTGCCTGCCCATGTCATTGTCCGACAAGTCACATGTCATCACTTCATCCCCCAAGATATGGTACAGCAAAATAGCTTTTAGCCCCAATATTATGGGTCTGAGCTTAAAATTAATTCAGCACTAAAAGACATCCGCCCTTACCAAATCATGGAGGCTTTACTCCTGCACCGTATGTGTATGTATATATATACATATACATATAATTACATATGTATATATATATATTGTAATATGTATTGATACATGTAAATTAATGACAATTCCTACGAGTAAAAACACCACAACCCACAGCCAGGCAGCTTTAGGTGTTTCCCATCTCGTTGAAATTTCACCAAGTATTGCATACCTGCAGAGCAAATCAAGTTTCAGCGGAACGTCCTGGGAGCAATTCACACTGCGGCTGAGCATTGCCCAGAAAATCATTTCAGGTAAGATGGAACATGAACAGTTGGAACTACCAACCAGCAAAGGAGTAAGATTGGGATGTGTGCATCTGTTGATCAACACACTTTCTGATTCCCACGAGTCAAACCAAGGACCATTTTAGAGGTTTGAAGGCACACTTTGACACTCGTGGGATGGCTTGCGACAGTCAGCCGCCAAGGGTGATCATTCTCGGCATCCGTTTTGAGGTCAGGGGAATCTAGCCGCAAAAAGGCTGGTCAACAAATGTCAACAATACCCTTTTCTGTGATTTGGTATACCATTGTTCATCATTTACTGGCTGATTATCATCCAATCAAGGGGGACGAGGACCTAGGACGTCTAGGATATTTGGATTGTGTTTTCATCCTTTGGTTTCGCAGGCGAGCCGACATCATCTACTGATTCTTGAGGTCACGTCAGCAATGCCCAATTCATCTGTCAATCCGAAACCTACTGATTGAAGCCGGGCTTTTAAGCTCATGGATTGTGACAATCGCGATGGAACCACCTAGTACAACCTCAAATGCCCATGTCTGGCTTCACTTATGGCCATCAAATAGGGAACATGTTGGCTACATGTTGGCCATAACTACCCCATCTCTTTCCCTAATTTTCCTAGATTCAATTCTTCCCAGCTTTTCCCAGAAATCGTTGGATTTTGGCCGACGACCTGGCTTGACCCAACGGGCACATGGTGGAAAAGACTTCTCATACATCTCCTACAGCCGCTGAAGTTTCCCAGGAGATTCAAGGGAAACCATTGGAATTTCACGGGGGAAACATGGGAAAACATGGGGTTTGATAAGACACAGGATAATTGTGGGCCCATTTTTCGGAAATCATGGGGTAGGTAACTAGTGGACAATTATAGTATTCACCATCACCAACTTGGGTCTATGAAATTGGGATAATCATGAGATACTGTTTGGGAACTTTTGGGAGAAGTGTAATTCCGTCAACACCCCCAGCAAAGAAGGGACCGTGAACCTGGGTATACCCCGCGTTTTGGAACGATGCAACATGACCCTCAAATGGCATCAAATGACTGGTTACTCGAATGGTTCATGGCATTGGGTTTAGCACATTAATGCCTTCCCCTACATCCCTACATCCGAATCATCAACCAGATAGATCGTTGGGAATACGTAGGAACACATACTCAATGTAAGCAACATGAGATTCAATCACCAAACATGAGGGATGGAGATTTCAGCATCGGCATCATGGAGATTTTGATGGGATGGCTTCAAAGCCATGATTTCCATTGGTTCCATTGCTTCCATCATTTTCCGGATGCAGTGAACACTCAACATCCAGCCTTCCCAAGCATTGTAGTATTGTAGATCCAAACCCTGTTTTCACAGCCTCTTGGCAAACTTTCATCTGCTGACTGACTGAGTTTAAACCCACCAGTGGGCCCCAGGCCGCCCAAGTGTTTACCCTAAACCCAACCCGAAGAAACCCCTGGTGACATGTATTGGATCTATTCATGACTTGGGTCATGAAAAATAGGCGTAATACACTTTGGGGGACCTGATTCTCATAGGTTATCAGATGGTTATCAGATGGCTATCATCCAACACAACACCTTATTTTTGGCCATCGATGGTTTCTGGAAAATCAACCTGGACAGGGGACATGAGGTCGGCCGCCACTGGAAATTGCCCATCTTCATCCGGGCATTGGTCAACACGTGGTTTTAACCTGGTTTTCACACAATTATCAGTGACATTTGGATGTTCATCACCCCATCAACTGAGGGTCTGACTTGATCGTATCCATAAAAATATCCCATCATCCCATCACTTCATCTTTCCCGCCTGGAAATTGCTGAGTTGCAAGTTGACGCCTGCTTCATCCCCTGGGAAGAAAGTGAGTCTGCAGTCTGATCCCGTATGGGGTAGTGACTGTCTCATGCATGATCATACCAGCCAAAGCGGCACATTGTCTATTTATATATATATGTATATATATATAAGTCGATCATTTTCTAAGTTAGTGTCAGTGTACAACCCCCACTTGTTCTTTCTTTCTGTCTTTCTTTGTTCATCTATCTATATCTATCTATTTGATCTATTTGTTAAATTCCTCTATGATTTCTCCCTATATACAGTAATCTCAAGCAGTACCAGAACATGGTACCAGAACATGGTACCGGAACATGCCTGTGTTGCCTGTGTTGCCTCTTCAAGCTTATCGCCATCATCTCCATGTTGTTTAAAAAGAGCTTACTGTAAACGTCCTGCCGGATTCCTATCTCATCCTATCTCAATCTTCAGAGGTACCTCTGGAGGATAGTAGGAACTGCTCTAGCTGAGGCCGCAAATGATCAACCTGAGCCGATTCCCAGGTTTTCCTTCCCTGGTTGAGGCTGTCCGAGATATGTGTCTTCACACCCAAGGCGAATCATGTTCTCAAAAAGTGAAGGTTGAAGTCAGCACAAACACCACGGGATGTCATTCAAATAAACATGAATAAATGTGAAGAAACTTCTATTTTCACCAGGTCCAGGCTATGGACCAAACCCAATTTGTAGCTGCGGCGCAAAGCCAGGAATGAGACAGGAACTTGGATACAACTCAACAGCAAAGCCAGGAATCCGAAACAGCAAAAATGGCAAGCCGCATTCCATAGGCCATCTGAATCATTGAATCATCCACCATCCATTTTTCAAGCAAAACGTGGCCGCAACTAGCACCAGCCAACGAAAGAGACCATCCGAAGCGCATATTGTGAGGCTGTTGGACAGATCCAGTCAGATGTGTCATGATTCACCAGTGGCAAGGAGACCTTGGAATCTCCTCTGGCTCTTCATATGACGCCCTAGTCTTCCAACACCCAGTTCGTTTTGAGTTCCAGATGTTCTATGTCAAATGACTGCTAGATGTGCACGCAAAATGCACTTGCGCTGCATTTCTGTTGGCCAATTGGGATTGTCAATAATTGTCAGGTATGTAAGACCAGGTGGTTCTAAATCATTCTAAATCCACATTTAAGGTCTTAATGCCAGAACTTTGGTAGTTGAATCATGTTGAATCCCATAAGAATGACATCATGGAAACCTAAGGTGCCCCCCTGTGTCGACATCCCCCAAGCCCAGCTGCTGTCTGCTTCAGTTGCTCGCTATCCCGCAGGAGTAGCTCCACGTGCTGCCCGCTCTTCTGCAGCACTGTCTGCAGATGTCGCCGAAAGCATTGACATAGCAAGGGCAGAAAGTCCTGTTGCTGAGTTTCAAAGCAAATGAGGGGTTCGAAACCCTTCAGCGATGCTTTAAATACTACAGTAGTTGGTTCACAGAGATATAAAGATAGGTTCATAGGAATTCTTACACGTCCTTGCAATGATACCAATTACCCAAACCAACAGGGGAGCATGGCAACCTCAATGGGCCTGGCCAGCCATGTATTCCCTGTTCCCTTAGCCAATGATTGGCAACTGGAGTCATGAGCCACAACTAAGAAACATATATATATATATATATACATATAACATATCCTCCAGTAAACTAATATAGCTACGGAACATGGCCCAACTTGTAGATGATTTAAGAGATCTTACATATTAAACATTGTGTTTTTTCCATAGTTATTTCAAGTTACCAGAGGGTAAGATAACATTGATCTCACTTCAGATCATCCACATCCTAGCGAAACAGACAACAGTAGTTTGCAGAGAGAATGAACATGAAACTTGTCAAATTTATCGTGTTCAACATATTATGTTTTGTTTTTGTTTCGTGGTATGTGGTCTCAAAGACCGACTCACTGACATCTGTTTTCAAAGTCTTATCCCAGTGAAGATTCTCCCAGCAGAAGAATTGCCCAAGAAAACTTATGCTGGTGACATGGGTCAAAATTTAAGGCCCAACGGCTTGTATATATATATACATATACAAAAACATATACACATATATAAATATAGGCATAATCTATATGTATATAAACACATATGCATATATATATATTTACATATATATATATATATGTATATATGTATACAAATATGCATATATATATATATTTATATATTTATATATATTTACATATATTTACATATATTTACATATATACATATGTATATGTATACGTATATATATATATGTATGTATGTATGTATGTATAAATATACATATATGTATATATATACATATGTATATACATATGTATATACATATGTATATATATATATGTATATACATATGT
>Ga0126342_10017540_pt1 | contig 12369 bp, 8 predicted proteins | sample Cyp1metagenome_FD_92528 | JGI IMG/M metagenome (GOLD analysis project Ga0126342, IMG submission 92528) | Coral microbial communities from Lord Howe Island, Old Settlement Bay, Australia - Cyphastrea 1 metagenome | ecosystem: Host-associated > Invertebrates > Cnidaria > Coral ... | reverse complement strand
CTGGTGAATTTAGTAGTTATTTACTCACAAGCGTTCTGCATTTTGCTATATGATTCCACATCTACCAGAAACCCTAGAACGCTTATTCAAACTGTTCCCCAGCTGCTCATGCAAGTTAACAGTCTATCCCCCTGAAATCCTGTGAATTCCCATGAAATCGAATTTACGTCCCCCTTCGGGTCCGGCGCGTTGCGCCGCGTTGACCGGTCCTTTGTGCTTCTGGCAGCTCAGGTCGCGAAAATCAGCTCCTGGAAGAGGAGCAGGATGCAGCGCGAGGAGGTCGAGTTCCATGGGATGTAAACTGTAACGGTAACTATTAGGTAATAACATTAATGTCGGTAAAACAACAATAAACCACCCGTTTGGGACTTGTTTATAGCATGAACTTCAGGGTGATATGGGGGCTGGTTTATTATTGTTTTACCCACATTAGTACCATAAGACCATAAGAGTAAATATGGATAAATAAGTCAATTAACCAATTTTTATGGCAATGTTTACATGGTACATCCATGTTCAAATTGTGGTCATCCCTGCATCTTGACTGGGATTCAAAACGCAATGGATATAAAAATATCTGGGAATGGATCGATGACCTTTCCCCAACATGGGTACAAAATCCAAGTTTTGAGAGTGGCCTTGTAAAGTTACATCTGATTGATATATGATATATGTTTTTTTCGTCAACCTGGAGATATAGATGCATAAATTGGAATATACAACTGGATATGCAAGGACTTGTAAGTGGTTTATAACTCATAGCTGGGGATATTCTATAACTAGGCTAGTTCATCTATTTGTTCTTCCCCACTTGCTGGGTGTGCCAATATGCGCCAATAAAGAACAGTCGTCAACCTGGGCTTATCCCATGCACTGGAAAATCCACACCTGAAACCAACCAATCTGTACCAGAATCTAGACTTCCTTGAGCATTCTTCATATTTCCCACACCAACTCGTTGTGAAAGGCAAACTTTGGGGCTATCAAATACCCTCTGGTAAACCAAAATAGCTATGGTACATCACCATTTTTGAGGGGTAAATCAACCCAGGTTCAGGCCCAAAGGACCATGGCCAACAAAAACAAACCAAAACATCAACTGTTTGTTTTCTGATGCTGATTAGTGTTCAATACTGATATGTGTTTCTGAATTAATATGATGATGTTTTCCAGTTGTCCTTTTTTTCCAGTTCTCGACTCCAACCACTCACGACTCCTCTCCCAACACCAGTTTCATGGTTTATAGTTGTTTGCTTGATGCTTTTGTTCACAATGTTGGATGAATTAATTCCCTGTCCTGTTCCATCCATTGTCGTTGCGAAAAATCCCCATCTTTGGTGGTCAGACCTGTGGCGAAAGTGGTCAGACCATGTCAGACATGGTCACCATCCCCGAAGCTTTGGGTCAATTACCCTCTGGTAAACGTTTACAGTTTGCTATGGAAAATCACCATGCTATTAATTAATGGGTAAATCAACCATTTCGACTGGGCCATGTTCAATAGCTATTTTGACATAACCAGAAGGTACATAGAACTTCACGTTCACCTGAAACCCTACCGGCTTCTGGATGATTCCACCCAATTTGTTAGCATGAATCAGTGAGGGAGAACTCACTGAGGTCGTAAAAAAGCCATGACCCAACTTATATCGATGGTCCAACCCATAAAAAAATATAAAAATGGCAAATGATGGCAAATTTGGGGATGGCTTACTATTTTAAGAACTTTACAGGTAACCATCCCAAAGCCCATTTGGCTCCTTTGCTGTGACCGTGCTTTGCGGCCTTGTAGTGAGATTTCAAGAGATTGAAGCATCCTAGCTCCGTGTAGGGTGACCTCATCCAGAAACGCGACGTTCCATTCCACTGTGGTTGAGCCAACAAATCTGCCACTTATCATGGGGATATACTAAGATACAATGGGGGTATAATGGGATATAGGACTATGATGGACTATGGGGATTGATCAAAACTCAGGAAAAACCATATGATTCCATATGACTAGGGGGATGAACAGTAAATCTCAGCCATCTCGAAAAATCGACCACGGGCCAGGTGAACATGCTGGGGTTGTGGACCACTGCAGGCGGCGGATCTGGAATCGAAACCGCAGGTTTCAACATGCGGAAACGACTACCCGGTAACGAGCCTCCGATCATCAAACATGGCAATGACATGCAATGACGCAATGACAATCACCCTTTTCTGAGCCTATAAATGGAGGTGTTTATTTCGAAACATCATCTATAAATGGGGGATTCTTTGATTACCGGAAGGATAAGCGGAGTTTCGAAAAATGATGAGGGGGCATTACCTTTCATAATGGCTTGCCTCCATGTACTTCGAGGACTTCCGGCTGGCCCATGTTGGATTGCCAAAATCTCATGTCCCATTCGACAATCAATAAATACTATACTAAAATCAACTTAAATTCCCATGAAAAAATCATGAAAAATCCTTATCACATACCATAACATCCCCACATGAAATTATCGTAAAATTCCATTAAATAATGTTTAATCCCATGAAATCACCATAGAATCACCCTAACAATGCCAATTTTTCACCACCGGAAAAGGCCCGAAAGAAGCAACTGCTGGCAGAGTGGCTCGGGCTCAAACCAATCTGCCTCCAGGACCGTTTGTGGAAAAAGGTGAACAGAAAATAGGGAGACTGAACAGTTTTCAGTAATTTCCCATGGGGATCTATGGTGTTGGAATTGGGGTTTTCTTCGGATTTAGTGGGAATCTCGCAGGACCTACTGGGATCTAGTGGGATTTTATTTGGATTTTAACTCACGGGACTATCATGGGAATGTCATGGGCCAAATGGGAATGTCATGTGTGGGGAGAACGAGTGGGAATTGACCATGGGATACTCATCATGTAATGGGAACAGATGTACATGTGGGTAATGATAAACCATGGGGAAGTAGACAAAAACAACAATAGGAATCATAAGTAACATAAATAAGATAGATAATGACCCAAATGTTTCGTTGGCGGTTCTCATGGTTCATCCCACTTCTCCCTGAAACATTCCATCACCATTTGTGATAGTTAAATCCATAAAAAAAAAGTTAAAACCCACAGTTCTTTGGTCCATGTTCGACCCAAGACCTGGGACTTCAATCGATCCTTTCTAGAAATCCAATGTTTTTTTCTTTTCAGGTGCCAAAGATATACCCTCCAGTTAACATGACGACCCTGCCATCAGTCCGGCCTTGGAAGATGAACATGTTCAGGGTCGTTTTTCTGTCCATTGGGGATAGAAATGAAAATGGGGTAAATCCATGTAAATCCCTAAATTTATGGTGGTAAAATCACATATATATATATATTAGTTGATAAATCTTCAGAACAATTCATACTCCCGATGCATCACTGTAAATCCCTTTAGAAACCCTAAAAATCCCTATTTCAAAAACAACAAACAACTATAAATCCATATGAATCACCATTACTAACCCTATTTTTTGCTGAAGACTAGCCATTTCTGAATTGATCTCAACCGAAACGGCGCCGCCAGGCGCCTTTTTGGCAGGGCACAAGGTGCTGTCCCCAATGCAACTGATCTCATCCTTAGGAACTGGCTTCAACCAGCTTTGGTCATAGCTGGTTTCTGGATGTTTATTCCCCACATATGGCAATAATATGTAATAATAGGTTTTGACCTGGTGATATTCCCTGGTAATTTAAGACTTTGCTATGGAAGCCACGGCCCATTTATAGATGATTTAAAGAAGATTTATATAATAGATTATTTATAGATCTTTTGAATTGATTTACCCATTGAAAATGTTGATGTTCCATAGCTATGTTCAATCGCCAAAGGGTATCATGACTGGTTGGCTGTCATTTTGCTACACACTTGTGGATTTTCTGGCCTTTCATCCCCAAAAAATCGAGGTATATACCAGTAATACACAAACATAGCTATTCAAAATGGCCCAGTCGAAATAGTTGATTTACCAATTTTCATAGCATGGTGATTTTGCATAGTTATGTAAACGTTTACCAGAGGGTACCAGTAATACACTGTTTAGTGTTGATGTAAGATGATGTAAGATGACCCGCAAATGCCACAGCTTGTACTGGGATGGTCTATTCTTGTAGCCTTGCAAAAAAAGGGCTGTACATGGTTTCTGGTGGGTTAAATTGGATGGCTTAGAATAGTCTAGAGAATGACCAGCACAGGGTTGCATACCTTGTCCCCATTCCTCTGAATAAGCCTTGATGAATGGTATAAATTGATTTTTTATACAGTCTATACATTATATATATATATATACACATAATATAGATATATAGTAAATATGCAAATACATAAATAAATGGAGTGGGGTCAAAGATCTGCCCAGAGAGACCCACCCATTCTACTGACCATGGTGAATTGAGCCAGGCAAAATGCTGTTACCCGTGACGATTCCAGTGGGTGATGTCATCATGTTTTTCCCCATCGATCCATGAATCCATGAATCGGGTCACTATCCAGACTCAGAACCAGCGGTATGATTTTTTACTAATCCCAACGCCATATCATAGTGTTTGTTAGATATAATATTATATCTAATTGATTCGCATGAAAAAAAGGGGAACAAAAAAACATTCGAAGGCCTTCAATGCCCCTAAAAATGGTTGGAGTTGAAACCCCATTGACATGACCGCAGCGCCTTGCAGACCATCGAGAAAGAACGATTAGATTAGACTAGATTACATTAGTTTAGTTTAGATTAGAAAGATAGAAAGATAGAAAGATAGAAAGAAAGATAGATAGATAGATAGGTGGATAGAACCATCATATCAAGATCATGACCTATTTTGACTATTCATCGTCTTTTCAGCCCTAAACAATCAACGAAATCCTGCGTCAAGCTTCACAGCTGCAAACCTGCGTCTCGGGTGGCTTCCCCGTGTTCATACAATGATCCTCGAGGGGGATGCGCTGCAGAGCTGAACGGTGGAAGTGGACCAAAAACCACCGCAGATCTGTTGTGTTTTTTCTGGATGAATGGTAAAAATAGGCTTTTAGAGGACTTATATAATGGGATGAAAAATTGGATAATACTGGTGATAATTATATGGGATATACAAACCAATCAATGTTATAGGAAAATGGTGTGACTGAAAATGGTGTAATTAAAATTCTTCACCCAAATTCGGTGAATTCAATATGGAACATCAATGAACAAACCCATCTGAGCAGTGTTCAACACCCTCTGTCGTCCCTTTTCACTTTCAATATATTGGGTAGAAGCCCATATGATCAACCGACCCCAATTCGAATTTTGAAGAGCGCCCATGTGACAGAAATTCAACATCAATTCCTGCCTGTGAATCAGGAGAGTTGGATGCATTTGATCACTTTCGACAAAAATCACGTTTTGCACATGATCTTTCTGTTGGTAAATGCCTCTCAATCCAAACAGCTTCAAAAAGCAACTAATACGGCCACTAATATGGTGATTTTGTATGCCCGCATCCCCCCAAAGCATCTTGTGTTGGATCAGCCTTGGAAAACATAGAGGGGCTGGTGTGGTATACCATGGTATACCTCTTAAATCATCATTTTCATCACCCTTGGTTGTTCAATTTGGGTGACCCCTTGCAGGACCCCTTGCAGTGGGAGACATCTCGAAAGTCCTCTGACAAGACCGCCATCTCGAAAATGCTGAGACACTGAACTTCCCGGATTTGCACATGCCCTTGGCAGGGGCAGGATATGCCAGAACAGTGGAAGAACAAGAAACTGGGAAAATCTGAATTAAACTTACAACATTCCCTCAACTAATTGTAAGCCCTGGTTGAATTGAATCACCTATGTTAATTACCCATATGCTCCATATTTACCAACATTTGCCCAACAAAAATCACCCAGTTTTGTAGGTAAATATACCAGCCCCATGGGTTGCATATGGCTTAGATGTTCCACCTGGCCGGGTCCAGGAAAGGAGGGTAACTCATCCCATGAGATCCGAGATCCAGCCCATAGAAATAGATGGTTTACCTATTAAAAATGGTGATTTTCCATGGCTATGTTAAATAAGCAGAGGCTATTTCATGGATCCGAACATAACATGGATGAGAACCGGGGGTACCCCCATGACTTAGGAAACATCCATATAGATAAAGATGTCATGGATGCATGAACATCAAAACATATCAAAACATGTTCTTGTTTACATAGTATTTCATGACATTGTATAATCTCATCTCAACACGATACTAGATCTATATTCATCTAAATTGCATACATAGTATTCAATTCCTGTGATATAATATGAAACATAACATACATGAATATAACATAATATAACATGATATAGCATGTATACATTGTCTTTTTTGCGTACAACGTTCGTGTATTGACAACTTAGATATTTTCTTAGACTCAGACTTCACTGACTCCACTTCCTACTTTCGGTGGTGCCCAAATGTTAGTCGAATTAGCTTCTGTTAATGTCATGGCTGTCCCATGAAATCATCCTCAAAAATCCATTTCATTCACACGTGGGATACCTGTTTTTTTCGTGGGAAAATCATGGTGATTTACAGTGAATTCCGGTGAAGATTTTCCCGACAAGAAAAACAATCCATTGAATTGTTGTCAATTTGGGTCATCATCTGTCAATGTTCCATGAAGAAAAAACATAAACTATTATTAAATACAGTATCCATGAACAATCCCATTAAATCTCCATTATATATATATATTATATATATTTAAAAAAAAACACTACATCTCCAGTAAATCTCCATAAAATCCCATTAAATCTCCGTTAAATCCCATTAAATCTCCGTTAAATCCCATTCAACCCCCAGTAAATCCAAGCTGTTTCCAAGCGGCCATAGCTACACGCGGTGCAATCGCTCCACGACGTACCGTGCCAGGCTGCGTCCAACCACGCTGGATCCACATCCCTGGAATCCCAAGGGCACTTGGAGGCCGTTTGTTTAACCATCATGTTACATTATTGGAGTTGTAAGTATCATAAACCGCAGTTATTGGAGTTATAAACCAACTTGTTGCGATTTAATTTCAATGGGAATAAAAAAGGATCCTAAAATGGAGGTACTGTAATTACCATATTTCTGGCCATATTTGATCATTGATGATTTGTTTCATCCCATTATGGTTAAGCCATAAGTAACTATATTAATGATCATCTATTTACGGAGAACGATATAACTGATTATTACAATAATGTTACAATGTGGGGCCCCCAAATAACTAAATTGGTTTGTAAACCCCATGAATACTATAGCTATAAGTATCATAAACCACAGTTATTGGAATTATAAACAAACTTAGCTATCTTGGGGGCCCCACATTGCACATTATTTGTTTCATCCCATTATTCTTAAGCCATCAGTAGCTATTCTGGTTGGTGGTTTCAACCCCTCTGAAAAATATTAGTCAGTTGGGATTACTATTCCCAATATATGGAAACATAAAAAATGTTCCAAACCACCAACCAGTATTATGTATGGATAATCATTTTTCTTCCATTGTTCATCCCATAATGTATATTCATGGATTAAGCCATGGAATACAGTAGTATAATGGTTGAATTACGCTCTGGTAAACGTTTACAAAAAACTGATGGGAAAATCAGCATTTTCAATGGGAAAACTCACTATTTCTATGGCCATTTTCAATAGCTATGTTAGTCATTGCCAGAGGGTAGCCAATAAGAGAATTCATATGGGGAATTCGACCAACCCCATTGGCATCTTCAGGGCTTACTAAAACCCAATGAACACTCATAAGGGTTTATTGATCATCCCCTGTTCAAATGGGGTTTCATTAATGGCGTAAACCCAATAAATGAACCATCCCCTAAATCACCATAAATGAGGCCACACACCATCCCAAAGGGTAGGTTTATTATCGGTAGCCCACATTATACTTGTTTAAGTATGCTTAAATTGATGGGATATGACATGGGACATAAGCGCATGTTAAAATATGCTTGGGAGAGATGTATATTATATATATATATGAACCGGGTATATGAGTAAAATATAGACAGTATATGGATCCAGTATGATCCAACCACCTATGTAAATTGATGGGGTACTGGGGGTATGGTAGGGTTAGCCTGGAAACATTGGGACCAACCTTGGTGGTCTCGCCTGGGTGACTTCGGTTGCTCATCTTCGGTGCTGAAAAAAAAACAGGTTCAAACGTTTTGCAACTTCCAAGTCAGTGCTACTAAATAAGTTGTGTATATAATGTATATACATATATATATATATATATATATATGACATATGTATGTATATATATATATACATATATATATATACATAATATATGCATATTAAACCCCATCAAATCCCAGATCTCGTACGACCAAAACTCTGCCTTGGTTGGGCCGTGGTCCGGTCAGTCCAAGTAGTAGTCCTTGCAAGGCGCTTTGACACAAGGAGGTGACTCTGGCCGGGTCATATAATATAAACTATAACATGTTATTCATATATACAAATAGTATAAATATAGTAATAAAGAATATCATATATAACACATAGTATATCATATATCAAATATTATGTATATTCTATAGTATTGTACTATATATAATGTATGATATATATATATATAACATATGTGTGTAATATCATAATATAGTATAATAACATAGTATAATAATATATCGATATATACATCTCACTGACATATAGTACATACAATGCATTTTGTATAGTACAGACTTGTTTCCTAGACTTGGGGACCCTGACACGAATGGTTTCCCTATGAACAAATTGCCAATTGGCAGTGACTTGGAGTATAACTTTGGGTCCAGCATGATTTAGGAAAATCACATATATCATTATTAGTCCAATGGGAAACCAAAGATTTCACGTAAAATATAGGGGTTTCTGGTTTCAATTTTCCCATCATCCAATTCTGTGATTAGTAGTTTTAATCTTATCAAGCAATATGATCAATATGACTATAGATCATACTACTGTATTGAAACCCGTTGAACTATAAATATATTTAATCCAAGGAATTATACAACCCTTCAGTGTTCATATGGCAATATTATATAATAATTGACTAACTAATCGTACATGTGTAGTAATGTAATGGTTATATACTATTATACTATTATAATTAACTATATCAATATCAATATGAATATGTAATGGCTAAACAATGTAATATAGTTCGCCATCAAATGGCGCGCCATATCCCACCAATCCAACATCTTCGTGTCAAATATCGTCGCTGCGGCCACGCCGGTCGCGGAGGTTGCGTGCCTCGGCAACGCATGATATTATGATATTATTTACACCCAATGGATTATCAATACGGTTGTGTTTTATTGAGAGATTTTCTATTGAAAAATAATACATCTTAAATAATAGAGAAGTTTGCTATGGATAATATCCATTTATTAAAAAGGGAAGTTTGCTATTGAACATTACAAATAGGGACGTATGGTAATCAATAATATTGATATTGTTATACTATATATACCTGATGGGTTATCAATACCATTGTCATATTAGGGGTTGATAATCACAATTTATTGGAAAATTTGCCTTGAGTTGATAATCACTATATCTTCATGATCTACCCCTTAAAGCTATGATAAATGTTGTGTGTATCAATATGTTTATATTATTCATAAACTATAACTATTTCCAATCCAATCCCTCAGCTGGTTTGTGGTCTATGGCTGGTTTGTTGGTTCAACAGAGTTTGACCAACCATTTCTTTGGGGTATTAACGAACCAATTTTATGGGAATAAAATGATGCAAAACAATACTATAATTACTAAAGGTACATTATGATACCTATACTGTAATATTCAATATAGATATAATTGTATAGGTCGATCAAGACTTCACCACAGAGAGGCTATCCACTCAGCAGAGGTTGAACACAAACGTTTAGCAAGGGGTCTGTGAAACCATGACAACTTCTGTCAAATCAATGATACATATTCCGTAAGAAATACTGTAATGAACTGTTGATTTCCTATCCCATTAAATTCCCATTATATTCCCCTTATATGCCCATTAAACCCATTATATCAACCCATTCAAGGTTGGGGTTTGTCCAAACTTGGGGCCGGTCTACCCCAAAACGGCAAAAATGTTGCGGGCAGAACGAACAGAAAAAAACCGGGAATTTTGGACGAGGATAAATGGATGAGTTCAGCAAGTACCTTACATGATGATTAAATAATATTAGTTATAGTACATTAAATAGTAACATATATATAAATATACGTTGTATTATGTACATATATAACTAGAAATATATATATATATATATAATGTATCATTATATATATATATGTGAATATGTTTATTGTTTTGTTATTATTGTTATATAAGTGTTATAAATAAAATATGAGATAATTATGAAATACAATATTGCATTATATATTACAATATAGTATATTTATATCAAACATATATTATATTAAAACATACATTAAATTATACTATGTTATATTTTATTATACTATATGAAAATATATGATATATGATATATTATATATTATCTTATTTTATCTTATAATGTCATCTTATATTATATATCATGTCATTTTATGTTGTTATGCCAAATTATGTTTATTAAATGAAATTAAAAATATTATATGACTATATATATAGTATATTATTAACCATTATCAAGCATATACATATATATATATACTAAAAAATGTTACATATAGCATATCAAAAATATGAAAACAAGTTTGGCAATTTTTTTATATATACATATTAACTTATATATGTATATATTAACTTATATATATAGTTTGATATTTATACAACTATTTTTATATATATATATATATATGATATGTGTATTATGTATTATCATTATAATACACACTTGCTTCCATTGGCAACGTTTGCATTCGACCTCGTGTCGGTAGATAACTATGATAACTGTGTAAAGGTTGCTAGATCATGGTGACTACTACAAGACTTGTTTTGCGCATTGAAAGTACAATAAAGAAATCACCTCCCAACCTGACGACTTGTGAGTTGTGTTCAACAACTTCCGCAAGACTTGAAATTAGCGAAACCATGTGAAGTCACCCCATTTCGTTCATCCACTTTTGACCCACGCCGATATCCTCAAGTGTTGCGTGGGGACATTGGAGGATTATCCAAGTTTGGAAGCGACAATAACCCAATGTACACCGGGGTCCCACATATCACTCAGTTGTATCCATGCGTGTTACCCCGTTGCTTTGTCCCTTAGTCAATCACTACTCTTGCATGAACATCCAAGAAATGGGTTTCTCAAGGTGCAATCCACACTCCGCAGGACACACATTTCCACGTCTCAGTTGCTGTGCTTCGCCTTTGCCTTTCGCAGCCGTCAGGCTCGTCAGCCACAGCAGACACCAAGGCCAACGGGGCCATCGAGACCACATGGCGAGTTGGTGCCAGAAAGCTAGGGCCATTGTGGGGATGCGGGTTGCTGGTTGCTTATTGCTGGGCTTATCGGCTTCTCCAACGTTGAGGCGTCACAATTTTCATGTCGGTATGTACAATTCACAATTCTTAAGATAAGTCTCTATCTTAGCGCCGAACTTTACCAACCTCTATCTTAACTTGGGGGGTTCCCATTTTCTCTATGAATAATCAGAGTCAAATCACGATTTTTTCCACCGGATTCAAGACACTTAAGGCTTGGACCTGAAGTTTTTTTCAGGCAGCGGCAAAGGAGACAGGGTCCAACTCGAACCAGTGAACCAGGTAAGCAATGCTCCAATGTTTTTTGCATCACATAGCATCACTATTCCCACTTTTACCTACTTTTGAGCCTACGAACAAAAAACTGTAGTTCGACGCTGCCGAAGCAGGTTGGCCTGAAAATTTGGGGCACACCGCAGTCCATCCACTGGTGAAGCATGATTTTTTTCCTCCAGTGAACCAGCCATTTTAGGGGGATAGGCCCCAGGTTCGGGATGATCATCTGTATGATAATTCTATAGGTAAGGATGAAGATTCGATGTGAAATTCCATTTATGCTTGGTTTGATATTCAGTACTCTGGCAACAATTCCAACCGGATTAAAGTACGGCAGTAAGATGATGTAACTAATTGGGAACGGCGCTGAGAGGCGCCGGTATAGGGGTTGCTTATGCACCTTAGCCTGGAGCCAAGGATTTAAGCCAAGATTTGTGATAGAATCCAGCTGGTCTGAGACCAAAGGGCCCTGGATAGAATCCCTGGCTTGACCCCACGGTAAAAACAATGCAATATTAAAAAAAAACAGCAAAGGGTTTTGGAGATAAAATCCAAAGGCTTGAGATAACCCAACGAGTGATCAGAAAGAATATGTTAGAGATAGAATCCCTGGGCCCGAGAAGCACATGCCAAAAGTGT
>Ga0126342_10017539_pt1 | contig 12369 bp, 12 predicted proteins | sample Cyp1metagenome_FD_92528 | JGI IMG/M metagenome (GOLD analysis project Ga0126342, IMG submission 92528) | Coral microbial communities from Lord Howe Island, Old Settlement Bay, Australia - Cyphastrea 1 metagenome | ecosystem: Host-associated > Invertebrates > Cnidaria > Coral ... | reverse complement strand
CATCATCATCATCATCATCATCACCATCATCATCCTCATCATCACCATCATCATCACCATCATCATCACCATCCCCCTCCTCCTCCTCCTCCTCCTCATCGTCACCATCCTCATCATCACCATCATCATCATCACCATCATCATCATCATTATCATCATCATCATCATCATCATCACCATCTTCCTCCTCCTCCTCCTCCTCCTCACCATCATCATCATCATCACCATCATCATCATCATCACCATCATCATCCTCATCATCACCATCACCATCATCATCATCATCACCAGCATCCTCACTATCATCATCACCATTACCATCATCATCAACATCATCAGCAGCATTAACATCATCATCAACATTATGATACATTATCTTTTTACCCCCCGCACTGTTTGGGGCCTGTTGCCGGGATAATTTTGGAATATTTTAACTCAATATTTTTGATAGCTCATTAATGTTCATCATAGCTAAACCGATGCTCGACATAGCTCGACTATAGCACCCCAGCAATCCAGCAATTCATCCTGTAGCCCAGAGGCTCGCGCGCACGGTGTTTGGGCGCCTGCGTGTATTGCAGCTTGGTGGGGTTGAGAGTTTGCCTGAAGTGTTTGTGAGCCAAGTTGCCGCGTCCGCAATGGGGAAATTTAAGAAAAAACGCCTAAATCCAGGCTGGGACTGGCTCAAGCAAACTGGGGTCTGCCAGAGGAAACCACAAAAATTGCATTCTATCATTTTATTCCAAAATGATCATCACAGGTCTCTACCAACTTCTACTTCAATCTCCAGAAGTTGGGTAGGAAGAGAAAGGCAACGACTCCCAATTGTGCCCATCCACTGGAAGAAGTCCGAATCAATTTGTAGGGGGATCAAAAACTAGAGAATTTGGTTGAACAGCTACGCACTTCACCACACATGTTTGTAAAGCATTGCTAGCTTACGATCCAATTTTTTGGAAACTATTTCTCAGAGATTGCAAGTCTAATAGTAAAATTATGTGCATACACATACGTTTACGTTCGATATTTCGTTTTCACGAGTTTCAACTAGTCCACTGCCACTACTGAAAGGCGCCCCACATTGCCATGAGGCTCACACCTTGACCTGGGGCCAATGGACAGATCCACTCTGGCAGGTGCACCAACAGGGCAGTGGTTCAGTGCTTTCAAAACACGGAGCATTGCAATCCAAAGAGATCCAAAATGAGGGAATTGTCAGTACATGTTAGTACTGTATATTATGTAAATAGAATAATATATCTAGAACACATGCAAAACAGTCTTGACACTGATGTGCTTGAAAGAGCTGTTGCAGCTGTTTGAGGGTCCAAAGCAGGCCCAGCTTCCAACCCCCGAAACTTGACAGCATGCCCGTTGAAATTTGCACACGGGGTAAACGATGTTTGTTTTTGTGTACTGCATTTCCCAGCCTGAACTGATGGTTCGATACATTCTACCTTGAACATCAAAATGCAGAAACTTAAGGCGATTTCCAAGCTTGGACACAGAGAGGATTAAAGACATACCACATACCCTTTGACGCTTTGAATCGCTTGTTCTTATTTTTGAAAAACCATGTCGATGCAGCTGGAAGTCTATGCGCTGTCCGAGCATTTGTGTACAGTCAAGTGTGCCTGGGCAACGGAAGTCTCCAGCCTGCCGGCTGCCTGGATTTTTTGGTTGGCACTAATGAACTCGAAATCATAGAACAATTAAAAGTAAAACTATATACGGCAAAGTAAATGATTTTAGTACCTGGCAACACCACTCCTAGTAAGGCTGAGCAGAGGAGGACTTTCACGGTACCGTTCTCAACATGAATCTGTCAGGGTGTCTATAGAGCTGTACTGTAACTTTTCCATGCCTTTATTTATGCAGTCTAAGTGCTTCTAGCATATATGCGTTTTCATTGAAACGATGACAAATGCTATGCTATACAGCAACTGATTCGGATCTATTTAAATGCCTTGGAACAGTGGAACGGTGGTTAAATCTATGAAACAGATCCAACGAAACGAACACCTTGCCCCAAATGCTTTTAGGTCTGTTTCAACTGAACAGCCACAGTTTCTTGATGGTGGCTGTGGCTGTGACAGTGACAGTGGTGAGGTGAACCAGACTGGACTGGGCAGCAACTGAAGGAGGCAATTGAAGAAGCGACGAATTACAAGGAGCTGGTAGGCTAGGTTGAGAAACACAAATAGCCAGTTTGTCGATACTCCATTGTGTGTAATGGTTGCAGTTCATCAAATGTTGCAAAGTCGAGGATTGCCATAGAGGATAAAGTTCTGTCATTTTTACATGTTTGTTGGAGAGTTTGTTGCAGGCAGTCCATCCGTTGTACATGGCCATGTAATGCAGCTCTGTGCACAGCACCATTGGACTCTCCATTCCTCAGCGTGCAGGTTCTCAGCAGCTGGCCGTGGGAACTTCTTTTCTGTCTGACTCTGATCTTCTAAAAGACCTGGATGGCCACTTGTCATGAACAAGTTCATGGCCGCAAATACGAGCAATGCCCGTAGGCCAACTCCCAAAATTACTAGCCTATCGCATTTGCAAAGGAATCATATTCAGTGTTTTTTTTTGCCTAAAAAAACATCAGTCTCGGTCCAGATGTGTCAGTGCAAAACTTAAGACTTTCGTGCAGCTCGCAGAGCGGTTTTCCTGGAATCAGCGGGATGTGTCAACCTGATGGGCTGGTTGGATCGCTACTCATGATTGGCTCCCCATCGCTTGATGGGCCTTTCATTTCTGCAAAGACCCTTCCATGAAAGTTTTAAAGGAGGATATTTGTTGTTTGTTGTTGTTGTTGTTGTTGCTGTTGTTGCTGCTGCTGCTGCTGGTTTTCTTTGCACTTCACGCTCAGCTCAGCATCACTCATTGAAGCTCTACTTAGGTTTGCATGTGTCTCTGACCCGACGTGCTCACCCAAGAGTACGCCAATTACCAGAGGCCAGCAGCGTTTTCATGCATTGTGATCATTGACCATGGTGTTCTCCTTGGCACAACAGAAATTCCGTGTCTAGAGAGAGCAGCCGAGACTTGATGCAGAAGTGTACCATAGCTGCCATAGCTGCAGCTTCAAGGGCAAAGAGCTCCATCAGGTGTGTCTTTTGTCAGCTCAATGCGCAGCTACTTACTTCAACTGGACATGTGGCTGGATGCACCCGGAAAGATGTGGAACACTATGCCATCGATGTTTATCTCCTTCTCTGTTCCTTGAATAAACAGCTTTGATAAAGATTGTTGTTCTCTCCAAACTTGCTCATTCGGAATCACTCGCACTTTGTCAGCTGACGTGAAAGGATATAGTACACTCCCTGTCAGCACCGAGTTTTTGCGTTAGTCCGACCACCTGCGGCTCACTATCTACTCCACCACCCAGTTGTCACAGGAGAACCTCGAGCCATTGGCTTTAAGTCTTCGGCGTTTTGCGAAGAGCCCTGTGCTTGCACCCTGTCATGCCAGATCGAAGCGACATGAGGGCAGCATGAAAGAACCTGAACCTGGAAGTTTGGGTTTGTTCCTTTTTGAACGACATTGGACGAATCAAGACTTTTTTCGTTTTTGAGTGTCTCCGCGCCAGAGACAGAATCTTCTCACACTTGAAGCATGTCAAAAGAACATGACACCAGAAGAATGCATCGTTGAGACGGCCACGAGAGTCACGAGAACCAGGGGTGAGTTGACGCATTTGCTGCGTGCTTTGCTGCGTGCTGCGTGCTTCTTGCATTTGCTGCCTCTTGAAGCATTTCAACGGCATTTCAGGTATGGGTCATCACCAGAGGGTATGTCTTCAACGGCAACCCCGACGAGACTGAGCAGGTCGAGCAGGTGCTCAGGAAGATTCTGAGCGAAACCATCCTGTACCATCCATGCCGTCACCAAAGGCTGAACGTGTGCGTCCATACATAAAAAGGATAAAGCTAGCAGCTAGCACTAGCAGTAGTTCTGGCCAGGTTTGAAAGCTAAGATCAGAGCAATTGCATTACCTGTGCCTCCACACCCACATAACAAACAAACATTTCCATGCAAACCTGTACACCTTTCACTCTTCCAGCGAGTCACTGTAGTTTGAGTACTGCACAAAAGGTTCATTTCCATCAGGTTTTGCAGGAAAATTCAGCAACTTCGAAGAATTGTAATGGCCACATTTGCCTTAGATGGCTTCTATCAGAGTTAGGACCATCTTTGCCCTGTGAACTGACAAGGCTCCTTCGACAGGGCCTTCATTCTGAGCGACAATATGTGACAGTGTAATAATATGTAATAATCACAATTTTGGCATGGAATTTTGGAGTAACTACTGTCAGCAAGGTGGCAGTCGCAAGCCCAGGATAAACCGAGAATATGTGGAAGAAATGGACTGGGATCAATGTGAGGATCAACTCCTTCACGGACACTTAAATTCCGAAATGATGGACGACATGGTCCCGTGGCCTCTCGCCTTTGACGCAGGGAACTGCAAGGAAGTCAAGATATGATATTCAAAGGTATTGTGGTGTTCTCATGTGTTCTCCGGGATGGTCTAGATTTGGCGGATTTGGCCTTCCTATCTTTCGATTGGAATGAATGAGTTGATGATTTTTCATTTACTTTCCTGCCGCCACCTTACTTGTGCGTCCAATGTGCCCTATTATGGCACTATGGCTTATGAATTATGACTCTATAACTCTTCCAAATTTCCTCCTTATGGGCTTCAGTGGAGTCGATTATGGGAAAAAGAACACAATCTGATCCTAAAATCATTTGCATCTAAGAAAAATCATAATCTGATGTGGTAGTGCTTGAGTTTTGAGAGCTGTTACTTGATGGTTGACAGTTGAATCTGATTGCAGTACCGAAGGAAGGCTATTTGTGGAATATCACCAGATGATATTGCAGCAGTCTTGGCTTTGCAGGCGCATCCGTACCATCAGTTGAGGGTTAGTCGCAACATATCCAAAAAAAATTCAGTTTTGCATTAGTTTCACCCTTTGTATATATATATATATATATAAATATGTACACATCTATTCGAAACGTCTGGAAACACTCTGGCAGTCTCTCCACATCCGTAGGCTTGCTATATGTGGATCGGTGACGGCAGCAGTTCTGTCGCTGCTCTTCTGCTGCTGAAGGACAACACGTTGGTTTCCGTCTTTGCAAATGTAAGGGAAGCTACTTGGAAGTGCGTTGCCAGGTGTGCTGTTTCATGCGGATTGTTCTTCTAGTCGGTGAGTTGGACCTGTTTCATCTCTTGCGCTGGGTGAATCTAATATCAAGCTCGGAGTGTGGGTGTATGGGGCTGGAAGCACGGAAGGTTCAATTTGCACACATCTACTAAGAAATTAATCTTCTGAGAATACCACGGATTGACATCTAATTGATCATTTGACCTACCAGTGCAGCTAGACAGGAGCTGTTTTGAGCATTTCGCAGCCGTGGCACCTGTATGATGTGGGATGAGTCAGATGGGAAAGGGACCTTGCAGGAAGCAAATTGATACGGTCTCTGCAGGGACCTTTGATGATGAGACGGGGAAACCGTTTTTTGGTCTGTGTCAGAGGATCTTCAAAAAACGATGTGACAGTTCTGGGCTTCATCTTCACAGGTGAAATCCTTGAAATCCTTGGACTCTAAGGCTGAAGGCTCTTGTGAGTTTGCCGATGCAATGGTGGCATCAATTGAGACTGGAAAGACTTGGGAGGAACTCCAATCGAAGCTCGGATTTGTCGATTAGTCACAAGCTGTAGTGGCCGTAAGTGGCTTGGCTTGGCTTGGGAAACTTTGGAAGACGTGACAGACATGACAGAATTAAAATGAATTAAATGTCTCACAATTTGTGTCAGATTTTGCCCATAGCAGGGACATTCCTACCCGTCTCTTACCCGTCGTTGTGTAGGTTGTATTCATGCTCAGGATCTTCACCAGAGCAACGTTTTATTTGGGGTGCACCACCCCGGTAGACCAACTTCCGTTGGGCGTAGCCTCGCGTAGGCCTCGCGTATGTACCTTCGGGGGAACTAACCTCCGCGTAGGCAACCTTCCAGTCCGCGTAGGCTCCGCGTAATTAGGCTCCGCGTAGGCTTGATTTATAGGGGCTATGTGCCCAAACAAAACACTGCTCACCAGGGATCACCGTCTTCCACGAAGTTCAAGTGGCTTTGTACATGTGCATAGATTCTCTACATATTCTCTACAAAAAGCATCATAGAGACATGTTGTAGTATGTGCGGATTCAAGCTGTTAGGTTCTGCTGCGAATCCTTACGTTGATTTACACATAACGGCCATGAGCCATGTAAAGTATCACTTTGAAACACAGATCAAAGTCTCGAAGCATGTCGTTTTCATCCTATGACCATTTGACGACCCTGTCAGCTAGGAAGGCATAGGATCAACATTCACTTAAGGCGCTTCAAAATTCACTTAAGCTAGGAAGGCTTTAAGGCACTCGAGGCACTGGTTGAATTTTGACGCTGTGGATGGCAAAGAGGCGTCCAGATGCGCTTGGCTCGGAATCCAGCCCAGCATGGCCCAGCGCCCAGCGCCCAGCGCCCAGCCTTCAGCAAAGGCACAGGTGTAGAACCCGGTGTAGAGAAGCCTTGAAGATCTTGAAGCTGAGCAGCTCGCCAAGTGGAATGATTCCATTGCAGGCAGCACTCAATAATTGGCAGGTGAAACGCATGCTGCTCAAGCTGATATACATGTCAAGGTTCTGCCTGAGACGAGTTTGAAGCGCGTTTTTAACCCGACACTTCAAGGACGTGAAGCTGTATCATATCTGTATCATCATGTACAAATCGTATGTGCTCGCTTCCAGATGTTTCCAACATGCATTTGTTCCCATATGTTCCCATGCTTTTCAATTAGGAAGTTGCCCAATGAGTTCGTCCAAGCACTGGTGAAGCCCATTTCGGACCCTTGGCAATCTTGGCAATAACCCACTGGCCATCCTTTTGCGTTTCCCGGTTCTGCGCGCCATTGTGGCGATACCACGATACCAGAATTTTGGGCTGAGACCGACTTGGAAGTGCTCTTTGACAGTTTGGTATGTTAGAGGTAGCGTAGCAAGTGTCATAGAAGGGGGCTTGCCAGGAGCTTTTTTGTTGCCCGGCTCAAGCCCCCTTTGCAGAAGTTGGAGATCTTCAAAACTTCTGGAGTGTTGGTGTAAAAACTTCTCCAACCGTCCAACCGTTTAGAAAAGAGCAGCCGCAGCTTCGGATTTTTCATTTTGCTTCTCTGAGGAGTGGACATTTGGCCCCCATCGAATGACTGGTGAGGATTTCAGGAAGGCACCGCCTGCTTTCACGCCCTATTCGTCCTTGCGCGTGGCGGTGATGCAACTGATTGGACAGACTCATGACTACACTTGGACATGCGGAGACGTTTCAAACTGGAGATTTTAGCAAGCTTTTCTGGATTTTAGTTTTGCATTCCCTTCAGGTTGCCTTGTTTGGGAATTATCAGTAGGATGATACTGGAAAAAAGTCATCTAAATCTCTTGTAAACATCTAGGAGTTGTCCTCAGCCCCCTCCCCTGGTCCCTTGGTCCTTTACCCTGGTGTTAAGCCCCAGGTCCTGTGGATCCTGTGCCAGCAAACTCCAAACTAACCTTCAATCTTCCAAACATTGACCCTAAAAACCAATCCCTCAACATCCCTCAACAAACTTAAAGAAGCACCACAAACAACGCTAAAGCAAACCCCCAATACAGCCTAGAAAGGATCCCTGAAAAAACATGAAAACATCTTACACCCAAAGTAAATCTACCCTAAAGCAAAACCAAACGCACACGAAACCAACCCTAAATCAACACTATATAAGTTATATAACGCGCACGCGTAACCTAAAGAAGCACCAAAGAAGCACCAAAGAAGCACCAAAGAAGCACCAAAACAAACCTAAAGAGGCACCAAAAGAAGCCTAAAGAAGCACCTAGACAAGCCTAAATAAAGACCAAACCTACCCTCAATAAACACTGAAACAACCCCCAAACCAGCGCCAAATAAGCCCTAAAACAACACCAAAAAGCAACACACCAACCCTGAACCAACACTGCAGCACAGATCGAAATGAATCCTAAAGCTACCCCTAAAAAAGCCCTGCCCTAACCAACACTAAATAAATCCTAAAACAGGCCTAAAGAAGCACCAGGGCAACGCTAAATCAACGCTAAAACAACCTTAATGTTGTAAATACTATGCAAGCAGCATATTTAACCTCCAAAATGCTGCAAATACAAGTACTATGCAAATAACATTAACAGATTTCAGGTACCGCAAAAAGTCCTCAAACATACAGATTCTCAAGTTTCGTTTTTCCAGTGTGGAGAGTAGGGGTGAACTGTAACATTTTTTCCCAGTAGTCATTTTTTCCCCCCCAATGTTTATCCATGGTCCACGAAGGGCTATGGGCATGAAAACCAATTAGAAAGGTACAAAAACGTAACCCCAAAAATCAAATGTCGTGAGCCGCTAGGGTGAGAGAGTCGAACCATCTTCGAGCGTGTTGCTTTAGGTTCTCCATAAGCGGGGAATCGACATGGGACATTGCAGTGCTTTTGAAGGCCGGGGTGTCAAGAGTCTGAAAAATCCATTCAAACTTGCGGGTTGCACTTCTGCCAGAACATTGATTGCACATGTGTATTTGTATATTTTGTATTTGTTTGTAAACATACTGGTTCTTAAGGCAACCATACTTGGCCGCACCAAGGTTTGCTGGTTGATTTATCATCAAGATTCTGCGCGAGTGCGAATAAAAGAAGAACACTAATTCAGCAGAACCTGCAGGAGGATGGTAAAAGATATGAAAAGCTATAGAAGATTATATAGAAGATTATAGACTATAATAGAAGTGGAAAGTATGCAGCCTGGTTGAACACCTATTGAACAGTTGACCAGCGGGCCGAGGCCTCTGGTTCTGTCCTACTCGACCGCTCTGCTGGAGGACGGCAGGATTCTCGAGGTTTGCAACTTCTCCAGGATGCCAGGTTTAAAGAGTGCCAATTTTCGACAATTTTTGGGAATTTGTGCTGGAGGCTGTAGACAGGCTGTAAGACTCGGATTTATGATCTCACAACTCTTTTGGGCATCATTTTTGCCTTTTAAGATTTTGATGTGGCGGCTGATGGTTCGAGCTCGGAAATTCGTTTTCAAATCAAGCAGTTTCTCCCGAAAGGTTCATCAATAAACTCTGGTTTCGTTTCTGTACTTGGCAGGTCGATACGATTTCGACTTGGCCTTGATGCGCATCAGAACTCAAAACATGATTGCGGATTCCATCGTTGGGAATGGATGCAAGAACCCAACCGGCTACAAGCAAGAGAACCATCTTTCATTAGTGAACTCGATATGAACACTAATTTTCAAGAATCCACAAGTGCTTCGATGGCTTCACCTTAGATACTGGAGATACTGGAGCCCTTAGTTATCCTAGTTCTGAGAGTGCCAACGCATGCCAGTCAAAGTTGGGAAATAGGTTGTTCGTGGACCCGTGAAAAAAAGGAAGCTATGTAAATGCAGATAACGCAAACAAAACTTTGTAAAAGAACTATTTTGTTTTGAGTGCTGGGCTCGGTCATAGACATCAATTTCATATGAAACATGGCCTGCTGAGTCCGTCACATTCCATCAAGTTGCGTCAAGTTGTGTCTTGTTGGAGGATCTGGCACCATCGCCTGATGTTCGCGCTGAGCTCCTGTACTGCTCTGAGCGAAACCTGGAGATCAGCTGCTCAAGAAGCCAGAGAACAGATGACCCGACCCTCAGATGTCAGACTTGGACTGAATTTACCGAATTCATAGTCTGACAGTGAGTCTCGTGCAAGTTTTGTCAAGTAAAATGAAGTAACTAGATATTATATACCATATAATAAGTAATTAATATATAATAATGATAATAATAATAATAACAATAATAATGATAATAATAATAACAATAATAATAATAAATAATAACATGATACATAATATACAATATAACATACAATATATAACATAACATACAATATATGATATAATGATATATATAGGATAATATATAATATAATATATAATACAATATATGATATATTTAATACACTATATGATCTAATATTTGATATAATAATGTTATACACTATATAACATGATAATATATATATATATATATACATATATATATATATTGTATAGAAATCCAATCTGGCATTTTCAACAAGGCCCGCAGCAAGGAGATGGCCTCAGCTTCTCAGAGGCTCTGGACTTTTTCCAGTGGAGATTTGCAGATTTGCTTGACAGAGAGATGGGGGAGACGGGCGCAATCACCACTGATGCAGAAGATCTTCGAATCCTCAGAAGCTTGCCGGAACATGCAGAATTTGTCCAGCCTTTATTGAGGGGACACATTGCTTTCTCATGTTTCCTCTCTCTCAGGTTCACACTCACATCAAACTAGTTGTAGCAAGCAAGAGAGCCCAGCGCTTTGGAATACCTCGAACGATTCTTTCCATCCTCAACAAAACTACAGAATGCTGCACGTTTTCTCTCTTAGCTTTCATACTGACGTGAATAGGTACATGTGATGCGTATACAAGCACATAGATGAACCAACGCAAGAAGGAAAGGGAAGAACAGAAAACTTACCTCAGGACATGATGTGACATGGGTGAAAACATGAACTGCTTTGTTGTACCTTTGTGTAGCTAGTCGGTTTGGCAGATCAGTGCTCCTAGGAGAAGTTCAAAGACGCTTCAATGAGACGCTCGGTTCGCGAACGTTGCTTTGGCTCTGGTGCTCTAGCTCTTGGCCCACACACATGCAGCAGCATGGGTTCCATTGGATTTGCATCGGGTCGGGTTGGGCTTTTGCCATGAAGTTTAGGTGATCAAATTGTTCCTAGTAGAAAGCAATCTCTAGGGATAGTGACCACGTTTGAGCTGACACGATGTTCCCGAAACAGAGATGAGACTTCAGTTATAGCTGCCTCTGTCATGGGAGATGGTGCAACATGGACCTGCAGCGCAGCGTGATGCCAGGAAAATTCAGGAAATTCAGCTGAAAATTGATGAGTTCGTTGAGTCGGGGAAGAATTTGGATCGACCCATTGATGCTTGTCGCACTCCAGAATGCGGTGTGCAAGAGGTGAAGTTGAACGTTCTGAATAGTATAGGCTGGACATTCTCTTTGATGTAGACATCCGGAGTCTCCACTTGCAAAGTTTTACCCACGTTTACTAAGTTTTGCTTTTACACAGACTATGAGAGAGGTAGTTGGCTACAACTGCCCCCTGGAGTGCCAGCCGCCATAGGTCGCCATAGATAGGTCGGCATTGCCTGGATCCAACTTGCCCGGCACGCTGTAGTGCCATCATAGTGCCATCATAGTGCCATCATTTCTTGGCTTGTGGAGTTGCATGGAGTTGCTTAAGTAGCTTGTGAATCTCGAAGTAAATACCAAAGATTCGGATAGAGGCAACACGGATACTTTAGTTGGAACAAGCACAAGACGCATTTATTTCTCAGTGAGCTAGAGACTCAGCGAAAACATCTCTTGGTCAACCAAATCCTGACAGGGCGATCACTTGCGCAAGATGTGTTAAAGCACAAAGGGACAAGATGTCTGCCTGCTGCTCTGTGTTGCCTTTGGCGCAAGGACACGTGGTTGGAGTCATTGGTTGGACAAGGGCAAGAGATTGACGGTGTATGGCACGAGCCAGAGATTCGTCTCTTTGTGGAGCTCATACTGGACGGGCAGACGGTGGTTGATACTGACCGCTGGCTGGAAGAATTCAGCTCAGAGGTTGCAGATGACGGTTCCAAGCGATTAAAAAATCCTGGCAGCGTTGGAGGGAATCGTGAAGCTGTCACCATCCTATTTTGCTCATTTTTGTAATTCATTCTGCGAAAAGGATAAGCTCAGCCAGTTGAACAAGTCGTTTTTTGAGAGACCATTGCTGGACAATGGAATGTCACCTTGAAGGGAGCGTTGCGGCAGGAGCCTGCCAACTTTCATAGCAAGAAAAGGGATTTCTCAAGAAAACATGAGCCAACTTGTACCATGTCCCTACGACTGAATTTGTTCCTCCAAGGACCCTCTTCCATTTTGTCCCAAGTGGATTTCTCATGGAAGCAGTGCAAACGATTCCGAAAAAATGGAATATGTTTGACTCTGTTTGACTATTGAACGTATTGAATGACGGATTGAACTATTATTTAAGCGCTTACGCGCGACAGCCGGCCAGGGGCCCAACTATGTTGACCTGCTTCTTCTTCTTGTTGTTGTTGTTGCTGTTGTTGTTGTTGTTGCGGTGGTTGTGGTTGTGGTTGTGGTTGTGGTCGTTGTTGTGGTTGTTGGTTGTTGGTGGCTGGTTGGTTGTTGGTGGTTGGTGGTTGGTGGTTGGTTGTTGGT
>Ga0126342_10017538_pt1 | contig 12369 bp, 12 predicted proteins | sample Cyp1metagenome_FD_92528 | JGI IMG/M metagenome (GOLD analysis project Ga0126342, IMG submission 92528) | Coral microbial communities from Lord Howe Island, Old Settlement Bay, Australia - Cyphastrea 1 metagenome | ecosystem: Host-associated > Invertebrates > Cnidaria > Coral ... | reverse complement strand
TGTATGTATGTATGTATGTATGTAATGTATGTAATGTATGTAATGTATGTAATGTATGTAATGTATGTAATGTATGTAATGTATGTAATGTATGTAATGTATGTGTGTATGTATGTATGTATGCATGTATGCATGTATGCATGTATGCATGTATGCATGTATGCATGTATACATGTATGCATGTATGCATGCATGCATGGATGCATGTATGCATGTATGCATGTATGCATGCATGCATGTATGTATGTATGTATTGTCATGTATTGTCATGTATTGTCATGTCATGTCATGTCATGTCTTGACGTGTCATGTCATGTCATGTAATGTAATGTATGTATGTATGTGTATATATATATATGGATTGATTAACTACCTTACCAGTATATTGTTTTCTGAAGATGTTTCCCGCCCGATTTATCTATTAGTACACTAAAAGGTTGTAGTTCACCCTGCATGAGCAGTAAATCACAAATCATATGGTTCCATATATATGGGGAGTTTCCATAAATTCAGAAATGGCCCATAATGGTAAAGGTACCCCAAAATGGTTTATAATGGAACATCCTATAAAAATTGATGATTAAGGGGTACCCCCATTTTAGGACACCACCATATATTATATATATGTAACGTATACATATATGTATACATATATATATACCTATGTAATGTCCATGAATATGACCATGGAAAATCTCCCAAACTGTTTTCCCATGATTCGCCCAATAGATTCTCCATGGTCATGGCTTCAGCGTCGCCAAGGCGCCACGAAGATGGAGCCCGACGTCCCGCTGTTGCCGCTGTCCAAGCGCGAGTCGATGCTCATCATCATCTCCTTCAGCACCGCCAACCTGCGCATCCCGGATGCGTGCGGACAAACACCTGTGGCAGTTATAGTTGAGGCTTTAACATCATGATGTACACTTGGATTTTTGAATGATGATTCTGGTAAAATATGGTACGGTTTATATGTGAAGCCATATTGACAAGTCAAACAGCTGAAGAAGCGCTTCCCAATTGGTTGATGAGAGAATATGGGAAAATGATGATCGGATCGGGATATTTTACGTACTCTCTAGTAATTGAACATGGGAAGGAAAAACCTCTCATTATCTGACCAAATTGGCCTCTTTCCAGTTGGGGTGGTGGGGTTGACGGCTGAGATTTTGTAGATACAAAAGTGATCAAGAATGAAATCCAGGGGGGATGGCCTCTACAAAATGCCAACCCAAGGTCAGATCAGACCCCGCATTACAAAATCCAAAATCCGTCTGTACCAGGTTTTTGGGGGCCTGGAAGCCATCTTCATAATCCGGAAGATGCGCAGGTTTCGGAAGAACCGCAACAAGGTCCTCGCAACGTCCAGCGATGAAACGTGATGGTCTCAGGTTGGGGGTTGGGGATTAGAGCTATGGCAGCTATGGAGTGCTATGATACAGATCAGGTCCTATTATGTCCTATTACTCGATATAATTGTTGCTCTCACGTCTCCAAACCCAAGACATAGGGACTTGTGAATGTTGTTTTTTTTAATCGTCTATAGTCTATACTAGTATGGTTTTACTTGTTGGGGATATTCACTCAGTTCAGGTCCCCTTTGTTCTGAGTCGCTACTCGCTTCAAGAATCAGCGCACTTCACTTGGATTCACTTGGTGCTTGGGAATGGGGTCAACCCATTGACTTTAAAAAACAAATAAAACTACATGGGATGATATCAACAGGTACCTTTGAACAGCGGTAAACTCTAAGATGATCTAGGAGTCAGTGCTTCCGCGCCATGCATTTTCCAGGGAACAGCTTTGAAGGGGGCTGCTTAGTAAAATGGTTTCCTGGCTGTTAGTCAGCTGAAAACTTGCCAGTTTCCTACAATACTTGTGCTGCAACCAGCTTCCCCCCATTAGGCAGCCACCATATCGTTTCTTCTTTTTTCTTTCACATCATTTGAAAAGTTAGAGAGCCCATTTTCAAGAGAGAGATAGCCCAGAGATTGTGATCTTCTAAAGGTTGAGAAGTTTCGAGGGCCGAAAGTTGCGAATCTAGCCCTACTCAGCCTAAAAGTGTTCACTCGCTTTTAAAACATTAAAAAACAATGGTTTCAAGGGAGTTATTTTGAAGTTTTGGGCTGTCATTGTTGCAGTATTCTGCAGGATTCTAAAGATAGTTCACAGGATACTAACTTAAGCTAGCCATATCTTAACAGCTGACACATTAAAAATTGACAGGTTGTCCTGCCAATTTTTCCAGGAGCCCTGCCATTTTTCTTGAAGCTGGCACTTGCCACCTATTGTGGCTACATGACCAACTATAAACCAGTAGTAGCTAACATGACCATGGAAAGCAAATAGAATTGTGCAAGAAAACAAAAGTATATTGCCAGATGTCTAAGCATGTCCCTACAAAGAAGGGTTTTTGGTGCTTAAAAGAGAACAGAGGGATCCTTCGGGACCTTTTCTCATCCGATTTGGAAGGTCTGAATATTGAATGGAAGGTGTACAAGAAAACATCTAAATACTAAATCGAAAATCTTCGCAAGAAGTTCATTGCCTCCGGTCATGGAGAATTCATCATTTGCCTCGAAATCGTAGCATCACGTTGTTCCGACTTCATCCCAACAAATATAATCAAATATGTGTATATATATATATATAAATAAATTATATATTAATAGTAATCATGTATATACCTAAATCCCCATTTTTTCCAAGTATCATGTGGTTGGGAAACTCTTAGCTCCTTGCCCCCGGGAATTTGGATCTCAAAAATCGTCCCGAAGAAACTCGAAAAAAAACTGCTCGATTTTTTCCAGTTGAGCAACACATATTCCAAACAAGCAAATTCATGGCGCACACACCTATTATCCTACAGTACTTCTTACAGCGTTCCTTTGCGAACAAAAATCGCCATTCTCTCGTTGAATCATCTCAGTTCTGGGCGATCAAAACCCTACCCCCGTGGTCATCGTATGTCATCGTCACCGTCCAAGAGGCAGGGACGCCAATTCGACGTCACCCATCATGTAGGAGACCACATCGATTATGCATAGGCAGACCTGATCAACCATGATCAACCCGCTGGACTGCTGGGGTGGATGCAGCAACATGGCAAGGAGATCTTGGGATTAAGACTTACACAAACACACCCTCTGATATAGTCTTTTGATTTGTTTGGGGTAGCTTGGAATTCATCATCCGTTGCAACTTGCAACTTAGGTATGTGGTTCGAACTCATTTACCCAACAGCTGCCTTATGTTTCTATCGCAATTTCTTAGGGGTGTTGAATATGGTTGAATTTTGACCCATCGCTGCCCTAATGGATGAATCATGATGAATCACTCAGTTCCTGAGTTCCTGCGTGGATTGCCTCGCCCCACTGAACTGTGATGCTGGAGCCGTGGCACTCCCGCCTCTGAAAGAGGGTACCAAAGAGGGTACCATTCATTTCCTGTTTCAATCTGAAGAAAAAACACCCTGAATGGGGTCAATGACTATTTCACCCGAATTTCAGGCAAACATTTCAATGTTTACCTGCCCAAAAGAGGGAAACAAGATGGAGAAATAGCCCCCATTTTGCAGCAAGGTGCATCTGATAACATCCATCCTCTTGCCTCAGCCATGGGCCCTCTTTAGAGGGGGGTTTGTCTATGGGGAAGCCATGCTCAATCTTTCACTCGGGGATGAGTAATTCATCTAGAACATACTGTTTAAGGGATGAACCCAACAATGTACGGTGATTTAACAATATGAATTTACTTCACCAACAACTGGGGTGTCATCAACTGTGGGGGCACCCGAGAACTTGAATGACCATGCTTGGGATGAGTCCCTTTCCAATGGTGTGGTGGTGTTTGTTCATAGTCGCTGACATTCTTTGACCAATCAATGCATTGGAATGTATTATAATGTATTATAGTGTATCATAATCTATTGTAATTTTAATGTATATTATAATGTATTATCATATATACGTATGTGTATCAGCCAGCAACTGGCTATTCCCCTTCGTTTCGTGACACCCCTGGTTTTTCCCACCGCGATGAGTTCATCCAAATGGAGCACCATGGTCACCGGTCAGGTCGGTGGTGACTAGTGGATATAGGATCCCCAGAGTCACTCGAAAATGGCCTCCACCTAAAATGTCCTATAGATGGACATGAAAATGAGACTGGCCACCACAACAAAAATTACTGGCTTAAGCCTGTACATCTGTAATTAGGCCCGAACAAGTGCACGTCCCAATCATGTTCTATCCGGGGCCACTTTTTGCCATCGAGCCACGTAGTGAATGGCGATCTGCTTCAATCGCAGCTCAACAATGCCTTGCTGGCTGATCCACTGCTACAAGTGAAACTGTTTCGTCGGATATGCTACAGGATATGAGGTACATCCCTGAAGCCCTAAGAATATCTACAATATTCTACACAATTAATTATATGCAAATATATAAACATCATTACTGTAAACAAATCTATAAACAGAACTCCAAAATCAAATCGTTTCGCTACCCAGCTGCCTTTATGCGTATCCAGGAAGCCACGAAAGAAGGTGAGAGGCACATCTGCAAACCTGCCAGCAAGTCGTAAAGTGCGCTGGTCGAAAGGGACCCGGCAATGCTGGGTGATGTCGAAAATACCATCTGTCAAACTGTCAAACACAAAAAACTTGGAAATTCATTCATCATGGAATATTGATTTTCCATGTCTATATTAGCTTACAGTCTGGAGGGTAGATGAACATAATCAAAAATAAAGGAGCCGGTGTCTGGAGGGTAGATGAACATAATCAAAAATAAAGGGGCCGGTTAGCTGTAACAGTTGTTATCATTTACCTGTTGGCTGTAGAGGGGGCTAAACACCCTCTGTTAACAAACCCCAATGAGAAAAGGGCATCTATGGAGTTGGGATTTCTTTGCATCATGCGTGATCAAAATCCTCTCCCAGACCAGGAAAGTAGTATCCATCCCGACTTTTCTTTATGGTATATATCATGCCAGGTGAATAGTCTTGTGCCAGTCAGCCAGCTACGTTTGGATGAGCATTGCGTGCCATGGTCTCCTGTTGAATTTCCAAAAAAATCAACTGGTTTCCGGGCAATTTTCTGCTTACCCTGGAAGCCTGCAATTGCCAGACATTTCCAGCAAGAGAATCCTCTTCCAGACACACTTTGTCGTGACATGGTTCTTCAGGCAACTCAAAAAGAACCAATGTACAAATTGGGTATTTTATTATATGATGCAACCAAGGAACGTGGACGAAATGTAGAAAATGTATGAGAATGTGGCTATGTCAAAGACTTGGAGGCCCTCAAAAATCAACTTTAGTGTAAATCATTAAATTCATCGACAACTTTCAACAAGAATTTCATCAACCGCATGGATTCAAGGGATGCTGAAGCTGCCAGGCGGCCAAATGCAGCTGCTCACGAGCTCGAGTTTATGAAGGATTGGATCTGCCAGGGCTTGCAACTGATACCCGAAGGATTTTTCTGGTTGATGGTGAAAAGTCCGCTTTTTTTCAAAGATGAGAGGCAACGGGGAGCGTCATCGTGGTACACATTCACCATTTAGATTCCAAGTTCAATCCTAATTGGTTGGTTAACTCCCATTTTATCCTACAATATCTCCAATTCACCATGTTCCCTATTAAACTAGCCATTTTTATTGGGGTACTGGGGAAATCCTTCATCGCCACCCAGATACCTTTTAAGGCTCCCTTTTTTTTTGGCACCTTCTCCGTTGATCGGAAAGGTCGAGAGTAAGGGGATCATCAACGTATCCTGGGTTCCATAGACGACCTCCCATCCCTGTGTCCAACAATTGGTAGCAACACAAATCTGGACAGTACCGTCTTTCATATGAACCAGCGAACATGTAGAATCATTTTAATATTCATTTACATTCATTTATCTTAGACATATACTTAACTTAACTCTGTATGTATATATATATATATAGTTGATATACATGGAGGTTTCCTAAAATGAAGGTACCCTTTAGATTTTAGTATTTAAACCTATGGTCTTCGAGATCTCCAACTTTAAGAAACTCCCATATACACATATCTATATATAATTATATATATATATAATGAATCTATTTGCATGCTCCAGGGTTGTTCCAAAAAATCAGGGTTCTTGTCATCTTCCTGCAGAATTTTTGTGCATTTAGATGATCCTTTTAATAAGACTTACAGACTGGCGCTGCAGAAGCGCCAGTCTAACGGTAGTTGGACGCTTAAAGGGTACAGTTTCCCATGGAAATGATCGACTTTCATGGTGGATGTTCCATGACTCAAATGTCCATATCTAAGTTGGTGTGGCGGGTGTAGCCACCTTGACTCAGATCTGGAGTCTAAAAACCAAGGTGCATGGATGATCGCAAGGAAGCAACAGACCTGGGTCTCAGATCCCTACGAAGATCAAGTCAGCCAACGACATGCTTTATTTGAGGCTTGGTTGTCCACTCACATGATGTATCATGATGTAGTAGAAGCATAGGATTGGGGGATGGGAGATTTGGGGGGTGCCCACAAATCCGGTCAGCTTTAGCATTATCCATCCTGGTGCAATGGTACTGGCATGGCCGGGAAGTATCTGACAACCCCAAACAATCGGTTCATAAAAGCTGGAAACCTGAAAATTTTGGGCTCAACAATTGTCAGGAACAAGCTCAAAAAAAAAAATGTCGACAAACTATGATAATTGTGAATAAAGCAATGATTCCAAATGTGGTTGAAAACTATCTAGACCTGTCTGAAAATCGGCCCCAAGTTTGATGCCAACTATCATCAGTTTCCTTGTTGAAATGACCATTTTTGGGGGGGATAAATCCCCCATTTGCTGATACACCCATCTATTTCCAGGTCCAATATTCGAACACTGAAATAAGCGTGGACCTGAAATGTCATCGTATTTTAAATTATCTGATATTTCATCAAATTCTAAACTGACCCATCCAATGCATTTGAATCCCTTTTCCGGATCATATTGAATATATCTGGGTAAATTCTCATATGTCACTAACCTGAAACTACAGGCCATTTGGGGATGATTACCCTATACCTATACCTATACATTCATCATGATTCCAAGGTTCGGTCACGACGTGAGGTCATCATAATTTACCCATGAGATAGATGGCTGTGTCTGAAAATGGGCTATATCATGGTATATCCGATTATATCTCCAACTCTAGCCATTTGCATCAATTTCCCCTTGGGGAAAATGATGAACTTCACCATAGGATGCCATGGAGTACCCCAAAAAATCCACAAATCTGAGCTGCGTCCCACAAAAGGCACTGAGGACTGCTGGGCCTCCGCAGTTAAACATGGAGGAAACCCCTAAGTCATGATACCCTAAACGATGGCAATTTCCATGGGAACTGTTTCTGGAACTATGAGAATAAACCATGGGATTATTTCTGGGGTTTCAATGGATTTCTGGGATCTCCTATTTTCATATCCAACCTCTAATATGGAGGTTTCCTAAGTCATGGGGGTACCCCCAAATCATCCAAGTTATTGCGTATTATACATGGGAAGACCAATGGTTTGGGGTACCTATATTTGAAGAAACCCCTATGTACAATGGACATCAATTAACATGTTGTTCACCAAACATGGGGAGTTAACATCTTGATGCATGAAACATGTAGATTTAGCACATGAATCATGGGACTGACCAGACATGGGGTGCATTTACTCCATTTCAATTGCAATGTTGATGAGAAAACGCTTTTCACACCAGAAAATTTGGGGCAACAGTCCATGGCTTTTCCCATGTTTTCCCAACATTTTCAGGTACGTTTTCCCCGGCAACCCATGTGGCCCGGTCCAAAAAAAAATGTTCGTTCTCCCAGCCATTGATCATCACAGGCCCCATGAAATTCATCGGAAACCGATGTGAAAACCTGATTTTCATGGGACATATTAGGGAGATTTCAACCATAAATCCTAAAATGGAGGTACTGTACCATATAAGGCCATATTTTCTGGGGATGTTCCCTTACACAGGCCTGAACAATAGGCCTTATATATGGTAGGTACCTCCAATTTAGGATCCTGAAAATCCCATTGATAAATGGATGATTTCCCAGCAATCAACGGTTTTAACGATGTACATGATGTACAAGCAAGTCTATGGTTGATAGTGATTTACCAAATCTGGGGACAGCCATCTCAAAACTTCTGTTGACCCTGGCAACATGGGATATTCATAGTGATTGATGGATGTTATTTGAATGTGTATTGTCAACCCTGGATTAATAAACCCCAAACGGCTGTTTAATTGGGGGGATACCATTAAAACCATTTAAGTATCAGATTATGACTATTGGAGGAGTACCCCCCAAATTTATGAACCATGGTTTAGTCTCATCCGGGGTTGACATTAAGATAAACAGTGTGATTTTTTTCGATGCCACGATCCACCCATAAACGGCGTCAAGTCACCGCGTAAGTCACCCATAAAAGGCTTCGCTGAGAAAAACCCTGAAAAGTCAATCCAGGGTCATTCACCCGGTTGAGCCTAATATTAATCTCAGTACAGAACCTTTGGGAACCAGGACAGTCTTTGGTATCCCATTTCTACCATGTTCTAACCACATTACCTTGGCAAAAAGTGGATATCTCAGCCGATGTGCAAAGTTCTCCCCAAGCACGGACAAACAAAATCCACTTCAAAAAACTGTGGCACCATTTATATTACCATTCAAGAGATGATCAGTAACTTTAACAGAACTGTAAGCATCTTCATCTACCATTTTACACAGTACAAAGTCCGACATTTCCACCATTCCCACGATTTTTCATCTGGTTGGTGGTTTCAACCCCTTTGAAAAATATGAAAGTCAGTTGGGATGAGTATCCCATATATGAAATGGAAAATAATCCAGCCATGTTTGAAACCACCAACCAGTCATCTACCATTTCTACCATTTCATGGGAGTAAATGGGCTTCGTAGCTCCCCCAAGATCCATGGCCATGTTCCAAGCCGGCCTCATCACTAGACAACTCAACCCTCCTGCGACGATGGGGGTGCAACTGTTGGAGTCGCCATTTTAGAGGACCATCACAAAAGCGGTCGTGTTTTATGATTCATCTTGATATATCTTGATATATCTTGGTGGGTTCTCAGATTTTTATCCCGGAAATTCATAGAAATTCATATTTCAAACGGTCATTTTGATACGGGGAAAGCAAAGGTGAAATGGCTGCCCCGTTGAGAAACACCCAATTCTTCAAACCAATTCATTGGACTCAGTCCGTAGAGGAAAGTGCACCTGCAATCGTTGCCATTTCCAGGATGGAAATGAGGATGGAAATGGCAGTACCATAGTTTCATGATGACATGGTATCTTGCTAGAATTCAAAACTGGAAAACCCAAAATCTTCCTAGAAACACTGCGAGACAGATTTCTCAAGTTGGCTACAACGGAAAAATACTGCATGCACAGAAAAAGGTATCTTCAAAATGGTCCGGTTTCATGTCTTGATGCGCAGGTTTTGACTTGTTCTTCTAAAATGGAAAGGCGAAAACCACAAGATTTCCCCATCAAAGTAGTACAGCATTGCTTCAATGGTATCATGTTTGTTGTTCAACTGTGGGGTGTTCCAAATAGATTAAATAAAATTGCTTTCCGGATTCCCCAAATAAGACACTTCTACACGCACCACAAGCCATAGTTGAAGCCTAACCCTCTTCCGACATTCTTGCCTCCTAGGAAACAAATGTGCAACCTAGGAACCTTGGGACACCTTTTTTTCTGTAGAGAATGGGAACTGCCCGTTTTGGAGGATATGTACCAAAACAATTTCTATTTTTTTCAATTCTCTCAGTGATTCGGGGGTTCTATAATACCCTACCATCATATAATTTGCATTCCTTCCAGGCCATCTCTTTTGCTGTAGCCAGTAGCTCCCAGAAAGGTAGAACATTGTAGAACAGTAATTAATTCACTACTGGTGACTTGAAATACTTTACAAGTACAATCGCACTATTGACTGGTACCCACTCGACTTAGTATAATTCTACTTCTCAAGGCACTAGTCCTCCCTTTCAGTATCCATCAGTTGATACATACATATACGTACATATATATATATCCCACTATCCCTGAAAGGCAAATGACAACCATAGTAGAGTACCAACCATCGAGAGCATCCACAATTACCCTCCGGTGTCATCAAACATGGCAATTTGGCAAATTTCCACCATCAATAGTTCGAAGATTTTTCCACTCGAATGCCCATTCGAATCGAAACATTACCCAGGACCCTCGTAATTTATAAAGCACTTTGCGAACTGAAAAATCATCTAAACGCATGAAGCATCGGTAAAAGATGGTAAATCATCGCAGAATCATGGCGCCCATGGCTTCCAGAAGCATGGCCATGGCTCCCTGTCCCCAAAAGGGTTCCCAAACGGGTCCTTTGCTGGTCACCTCCGCCCCTGAGCGAAACTCCAAGGAGGCGCGTTGCCTTGGTCATGGCGAAGAATGTGGCCATGGGTCAAAAGGATGTGAAAATAGATTCAAAAGGTCAGATATGTCAGATGTCAGGATTAGGACTTAGGAGCCTAGCGTTGTTGTAGTAGTTTTTTGGGGGTGTGGTACATTTTGGCACCCAATTTTGACCAAATGGGGTGGAATCCAAGATGGTGACTGCTGACAGAAGGCTTGGTTTAAAAGAAAACTGCCACGAGGACACAAGAGAAATGAACCAATGGAACATCAGAATACAATTCCTTGGAAACTCCTTGGGTTGGATGGTGAAGACTCTGCTTTCTTCAACATTATCCCATCAACTATTCAAACCACCCCACTGAGCGAACCGGTTAACCACCGAAATGGTGATTCAACAGACCCCGAGAAATATGTGTATATATATATATATGTACAACTAGTAAGATGGATTCTTAAAACTCGTAAAGATTGCGATAAAATAGGACGGTCACACTGGGGAAAAAATAACATAAATTCACCAAACTTGGGCAGTGAAACATCAAATGCCAAAGCCACCTCCATTGAGCTCAGGTATTTCAAAGCTAGCCATGTTTGAACGAGTTAATTATGGGAATGAGGCAAAGACCACGAGGATAGCATGGGGATGAAAAACAGAGCACATGTTTAAGAAAAGATTAAACACATACTTTTCTTGGTTCAGGTATGCTAAAATCTGTTGAAACCTTGGACGATAAAATGAACACAAACATAGATATACATAGATGTTTCTTGGTTTTCAGGTCGGTTGAAACCTTGATTTTTGATCATTTGGCTATATAAAATAGACCCATAACTATAATATTATCTATATATAAGAAATTATAATAAGATATACTCTCGTTGTCGAGATCCCATTGTGTTGCCCAAGATCCCACTCCCGGTTTCCTGAGGATCCCAGCAGCGTTTTTATCCCTTTCTTGTGAGAATCGGAGAATTTCTTATTGCTGGGCGACCTGGGAAATATGGGGATAGGGGTCACAAAAAAAAATCCGGATCAAAAAAAAATCGGGATCAAAAACATTCTTTTTGGGATCCCCCAAAAAAAATGGGTTAGATAGGAATGAAGGAAGGAAGGAAGGAGGGCGGGAAGGGAAGGGAAGGGAAGGGAAGGGAAAGGAAGGGAAGAACCATCAATTATTGTCATTTTGCTTTGGGGGGAGGCGCTGCGCCCTAGGGGTTTTCCTAGAAAATTTCCTTCCCTCGTTGCCGGATAAAAAAAATATTCCAGATCAAAAACCATTTCTTTACTTCGAGTTATCCCCACCATGACATCTATTGTTTTGATACTGGCAAATCTTCTGGCATTCTATCTGACATATCTTCTGGCATTTTATCTGGCATATCTTCTGGCATTCTATCTGGCATATCTTCTGGCATTCTATCTGGCATATCTTCTGGCATTCTATCTGGCATATCTTCTGGCACTCTATCTGGCATATCTTCTGGCATGTCTTCTGACATTCTATCTGGCAAATCTTCTGGCATATGTTCTGGCAAACATTCTGGCACTTTATCTGGCATACCTTCTGGCATTCTATCTGACATTCTATCTGGCATACCTTCCGGCATTCTATCTGGCATATCTTCTGGCATTTTATCTGGCATATCTTCTGGCATTCTATCTGGCATATCTTCTGGCATTTTATCTGGCATATCTTCTGGCACTTTATCTGGCATACCTTCTGGCATTCTATCTGGCATACCTTCTGGCATTCTTTCTGGCCGTTGAGGTCCAGCGGTGCTCGATGAGCTCGGAGGGTCCCAGGTTGAGGTCCAGCGGTGCTCACTGAGCTCGGAGGGTCCCAGGTTGAGGTCCAGCGGTGCTCACTGAGCTCGGAGGGTCCCAGGTTGAGGTCCAGCGGTGCTCAC
>Ga0126342_10017537_pt1 | contig 12369 bp, 7 predicted proteins | sample Cyp1metagenome_FD_92528 | JGI IMG/M metagenome (GOLD analysis project Ga0126342, IMG submission 92528) | Coral microbial communities from Lord Howe Island, Old Settlement Bay, Australia - Cyphastrea 1 metagenome | ecosystem: Host-associated > Invertebrates > Cnidaria > Coral ... | reverse complement strand
TCAATGGGAATTCCAGGATCCTAAAATGGAGGTACTGTACCATATAAGGCCATATTTTGCTGGGATATTCCCTTACATAGGCCTTATATAGGCCTTATATATGGTAGGTACCTCCAATTTAGGTTTCTGAAATTTGATACGGTAATAATCTCAATAAGTTGGGAAATAACCTCTATAACATGGTGAAATATAAGCCACTTGTTAGTGGAAGCCCACCCCCTAGTACGGCCCCACATAGAGTTGACATATGTTGAACATGTTCAGGTTGTTTCAAAATCTTTGGAACCCGCAGTTAGCATGGTAATTCGTCAGTGATAAGACTTGGGGGTATGACCAACCGAAATTCGGATATGATAGGTCAAAACAATAAACCATCAAATCACAAACGAAACCTGTGGATAGATATACTGCGTATCGAAACACCGTGTGGACTAATTTATGATAACCAGGCTTAACCAGGTACATCCAAATCCAATCGAAACGACACTGGACAGTACAACTGCCATTGCAGGTACCATCGCATGTTAAAAATGGGTTTGTGTTAAAATAGGGTACCCCCAAACTTGATAGGGTACCCCCAAACTTGATAGATATCATTTTCCCTAGCAAAAAAGGTCATTTGATTGGGGGATATATCCCATTTTCAGACCCATTTGAATTGGGAATCGGTTCACAACTACAGTCAATACCGGGGATGGCACCGCATATGCGAAGCATCAACGTTGAGGTCTATGAAGTCGCTTGGGAAGGTGCCCAGGGTCAATTCATCCCATGTTTTTTTCAAGATGCCAAGTTGGGAACAACAGTAACCAAGAGTTATGCATCATTAAATATATGAAGAGTTTTTGATAGCTGATTACCTTAAAATTGACGATTGGTGGGTACTAGAAAAAAACATCCATTCATACACCAGTTTACGTGGCCAATTGCCATTACCATTCATCAAAAAACGAGTATTAAAATACCCAAGTTCTTTTTCCAGACTTAGAGACCTGTCTACCTTCCGGCAATCAAACATGGTTTGCTGGAAAATTCACCATTTAGCGCGATGATTTCTCAATTGTGGGCATTTCCCAGCTACCCGTTGCAAATCTCTGTTTTTTTTGGGTATAGGCTCCCCTTTTTTGACAGTTATTTTAATCACTATGCTTCATCATTTTTGATGATTATTGTTTGGTTCATTCACTCATATCCGTTTTTTCCCCATTGTCATCCCGGTACAAACCAATGTTAGTTACCTATATATTGCTATTTTTGACATGTTATTATATTAATAGTTCTATTCAGTATTATTCCAATCATTATTATTAAGTTTTCTCTCTACACATATATACTTATATATATATATATATATATATATATGGTGAACCCGTATAAAATAAATATAAAGCTATGTAATGTTAAATAAATAAATATATATATAGGGTGAACCCACATATATATATTATTGTGATTACTACGATAGTTGTAGTTTGTTGACTTAACTGAACGCCGTCTTTCCGTTCATCTCGGCGACGTAGGATCAGTTGGCCATCGCGAATCTGCGCAGCCACGGAGGTGAGGGAATCCGCCTGAAACGGAAAGGGGAAGCAGTCGGAACTTGCCTCTGCTGGTTGTTGGTTGTTGGTTTCAACCGCACGAATGTACCATATATGACCAATATATATATATATATATCACCTTAATGTAATTAAGACATCTGAAGTACAATTAACAACATATATCATTACCATCATTTGAAACCATTTATATCCTATTTAATATATTAAACAAATCATACGGAATATGAACTACTATAATGACCATATTAATTACCATTCTATACTACTTGGTGGCTCATCCAACGAACCCTAAGTAGGTTATATCCCTGGTTCATCCAGTGGAATAAGTAAGGTTAATCCATTTACAACTGGGGTGAACCAACCTACTTACGATTCGTGGATAGTTCACCACCAAGTACCATAATATGAATAATATGTGTTTCCTATACTGGTTGGTGGTTGACCTGCCCCTCTGAAAAATATGAGTTCGTCAGTTGGGATGATGACATTCCAAAAATATGGAAAGTCACAAAAATCATGTTCCAAACCACCAACCAGATATCTCATTAACCACTATTGACCACTGTTAACCATATTGGGACTGGTTAACCATATACGTGTTTCCTATATTTATTCCCATCATTTGATGTCGCTATCACAGCCCCCACCTGGCAATGCACCGCCGGAAAGCCGCGGTCGCGCCCGGAGCGGTCGCGCGCTTCGCAGGCGTCTCCAGGTCGCCAGGGAAAGCTGGCGGTCTCAAACTCCTTTTCCAGAGCCTCGGTGTGGGGACATCCATGGAAAATAGAAATGTTTCGCCATAGAAATAGTTGATTTTCCCATTAAAAATTGTGATTTTCCATAGTTATAATGGTGATGATTCATGGGATATTAATCTGGTTGGTGGTGCTAACCATCTTGAAAAATATGAGTTCGTCAACGGGAAGGATGACATCCCATATATTATGGAAAAATAAGATTCATGTTTGAAAAAAACCAACCTGAAAATCCATGGGAAATCTCAGATGTTGCAGGGATGTATGAGGATGACATGTGACTCTGTCTTCCTCCTTTTTGGGGTGGTTTATGGTGATTTGATGTGATTGGAACTAGAGCTAATGGGAACATCAACCAACATAGGTTTGTGGTGATACTTGAAGAATTCGATTAATGGATTTACCAAAACAATAGGAAAATTCACGGGGAATGACTGGGAAAATCTGAGATTTGGGAAGTACTTGGATGGGCCAAGGTGCGATCGGAAGTGGCACCACTTTGCGGTAACACGTGCTTTTCAATGAACACATAGTTCATAAACGGGTAAACTGTTCCAATTACCTAGCAACAAATGAGGGTTTAATCGGCTAATTTGTTCGTGGTTACAATCCCCAAGATTAATTTCGCTTGAAACGGCCTGGCTTTGCCCGAGAACCAACAGAATAGGGATCATTGACCAAATGCCGGTTTGCTTCCTGTAGCTGGATCAGTTCTTCCAACACCCCAGATAGAAGATGAAAACATGCTAGTTTGGGATAAAGAGGCAAAATGACAAGTGTTCCCCCTTGTGGCTATCATTCAAACATTCACCTACAGAATAATAGGTTGTACCATGGGGGACCCTAGCAACCCTGACATAAGTGGGGCTACTTCCCACACATTTCATTGATGGATGGTTTACTGATGTACTTTCTGTGTTCCATGGTTTTACAGATAATTCAATAGTAACAATTACATAAAATTCCATAGTTGGCCACACTCATTACCAATTTCCTTATGTATCAAATGTACTGATATGCTGGTATATAACATTCCTCATTTTATTGTTTTGGCTATACCCATTATCAGAAACCATCTGCCAATTAGGAATGCCATGCACCATGAATTCAAATTAGGAATATAATTGACCTAGCTTTGGTTTTCCGCAATCACTTAAAAGATTGATTTCGTATACCAATGGTCTTTGATTTTGGTGTTCATCTTACTTGTGCGTAGTAGGGAATGAGGGAATGATCCACAATAACTATCAATAGTAATCCCATTCCGGCATTCCCATCCATTCCGTACGTTTAGCACCAGTAAGTCATTTCCAAATCCCCATCTGCGAACAATTCGATGTGGAGAATCCACCATTTCTAGATCATTTTCCAAACGCGTTTCTCTACGGGTTTTGCCACCTTTTTTTCTATCTTTACCCCAGGGTTACCAAATATATTCATGAATATCCCTATCCCATATCACCATCAATAGTCCATTCATATCCATTAATCCATTGCTAGTTTTCCACATTGGATTGGTTTAAGGGACATTTCACGGGAAATCCCTGTATTTCATTGGTAAAACGATGGTTTCCTGCAGATTTTCCCTTCAACCAATCCCAGTGTCATGGAAAAAACACCATGAAAAAAATTGTGAAACTTGTCCCAATCCATTGATTTCCACCATCGGATCCAGCCACCCAGCGAATGGCCGTGCGTTGCCACCTCGCTGATCCCCCCACGAAAGGGTGGTAGAAACGGTGCAGACAAGGGTGGTTTATGATTTTAGACACATTACGTACCAGTGGTATGTGGTAACAAAAAGTGACACCATGGTAATATAGTCATCTGGTACATATATATATATGGTAATAATACATAGGTTAATAGTAATCGTTGAATTGTATGTCATATATCTACAATATATCATTAATCTAATGGGGAAAACCAACAAACATAACTGGAAAATATGGTAGATACATCTACTGTATAGTTCGTGGAGAATCTAATGAGGTTGGTTTACGACAAATATATGCATATATATATACAGTGTATAAACAGTAAATAGCAATGTAGATATAGTCATGCTGGTGTAGAAAGGATATGGTAATAACCCACAATTCTCCCTAAATATGTTTTTGAAACTCTCATGACTTCAGGTTATATATACATATGTGTAAATGTATATGTATGATATATGTATATATGTATATATGGAGATAATGTCTATACACATCTTTCATTCTCAACTGAGAATCAACGACATCTATACGAAAAATCAAGAATCTCTGTCATATGCAATTATATAAAAATACACACACACATATATATATATACACAAATGTAATGTCTACGATCTAAATCTATTTGGATACATATATACACAGAAATAGGCCTACGCACACTCCAAATCATGTTCTATTAGATATATTGCCCAAAATATGTAGATGTAGCGGAAGCCTTGAGTCATTGGGAATTATCCAACGTGTGGGCACTTGAACTGTTACTTTCTTGCTGACATGCAAAGTGCATGATCAGCACAATCGAACATATTTTCACTTACCCTCTGTGCAATTTAACATGGCAAGGGAAATCCCAACTTTGAATGGAATACTCTCATCTAATCCCATTTCTCCTATTTCAAACATCCCTATATGGTCCTACAAATATGTGTAAGTTCCTATCAAATCATGGTTTCTGATGGGTGTTTGATATGAACGTAGGATAGGATTAATAATGTGACAATAAATAAGTAGCCAGGGTAGGTATGATGATTTTCTTCCATGAACATGGCCGAACATTCTCTCAACTCACAAAGCCTTCACCGTGTACCTTTCCGTTCATCGTAAGGTTACATACCTTATAGTGACAACCGGTATAAGTTGGTTTCCAAAGCGAATTAATTAATGACAGCGGTAACTATCATAAAACCTACTTAACACAGTAAAAATACTATGCGCCAACTTTTAGACCAACTTAAGGTTTTGATGGTGGTGATTACTTAAAACTTACAACTATATATTATATCCCAAATTACAAGCAACAAAGGGAAACTAGGACATCACCTCCCGTCCTCCATCCTGTCCTCAGCCCATTTTTGGCAAGTCACTCCTCCATGGGAAACGCCGCATTCTGTTCATCCATGACTTCAGCATGCAGCTTCCAGCGACCCTCCTGACATCTGTTGCGGTGGTCCCCCAAAAATTAAACCCATATTCCCTTCATCGATTCGCTAATGACTTTATTGTTAGTGAATTACTATAACCTACCCAAATAGATGCCCAAGACACTGAATCTTTAAAAGTCGTTCGATGTACTACAAAAGTTTGCGCAAAGAACTTCCCAGTACTACTTTGTACTACAAGTAGTGCCCGGGAAAGCCGGGGACGGAAGTTTCAAAATTGAAACGCTTATAGCCTATAGAGCGATGCAAAGGCTGTGCCTGTAGGTGACAGGCAAGCCTCCTGTGCTTCGCAGCAACAATCTCTCGACTGGTCAATCTGATGCCATGTCTTTTGGGCGTGGAACCTTTTCTCATTTCATCTGATCTCATCGCATCGCAGCTTCTCTGGGAAATTGTTCACATATAGAAAATAACACGTTCTCTTGGGGTCAAAAGTCAAAAACCATTCACAAGAATAAGCACTAATCCGCAAAATGCTGGTTCAATTGGGATATTGCCCGCTCATGATAGGAATGCACCCATTCAAACATCAGAATCCACACAGCAACCATCATTTTGTTTGGTATAAAACATGAGAAAAATCAAGAACCAGACATGACAGGTTTAATGGTTAACCAAAGGACACGCAGATATCACTGACCCACCAACATGGGATAATGGGGGTTCTACCTTAAAATCTCCAAAGGTTTTCATGAATGAGCCATACTTGGATTTGCTAAAGATGATGAGTTTTAACTTTTTCCTACTGACCATCAGTCCAGTGAGGTCGCAGAGGGGTTTTTATAAATGACTCAGGTGGCACAGATCTAAAACCCCTTGATGGGCCAAGCTATCCTGAACCAATTTTTACCCGAGAATCCCCTTAAACGAAAAGAAACCCAATTGAAACGAAACATATAATATAATCAAACCTTTGCACTAGGTCACCAACATGAATACCAATTATGCTGCACCATCTTTGAACGAGATAATGAGGATATGCTAAAAACATCATACCTAACACTATCCTTGATCAAATATACCTTTACACCATTCAGGAATATAACGTTATTTACAAAAATCCTTTTAGCGACCTTTTTACCCGGGTTGTTTTGGCGGCACCTCACACACCAGCACCCCTCGAGCCAGGTAGCTATCCTTGGCTTCCGGCACAGTGTTGATTTGAAAAGACCCCGAAAATCCCCAAGCCCATAAGTAGTGGCAAATTGTTCGATGCATCTTTGTACATATATATATATATATACTATGGGTTGGCCTACATAACAAAACCAATTTTAGTTAACGAACTGGGGCGCCACCTTGTAGTAGCATTTGTTGAAGAGCATTCGGGGTCTTGCTCACAAACTGATGCTGTGGGAACTGGCAAGGAACGCGAGAATTCAAACCCTTGGGAGAAGTATTTGCGTCCCTCAGCAGCATGCAACAGCATCTGGGCAATGTTCAGAACCCTCTGTCATTCCCTCGTACTTGTTAGTCAATTGCCAATCCCATTTCACGGATGATGATAATCCCTTCTGTATTGGGTAATTGCGATCAAACACCGTTATCAATCAGAACAGAATAGAAACTCCATTAACTGAACAGGCATGGGGCGGACGCAGTAATGATTTGGCCCTCAACGCCTTTTTCCGATCCAAAGTACGGCCGTTTTTGCTACATCCACCATTTTATGACACGCCCAAATTTGAAACAATGGGACATCCTTTACACAGCGTAGTTTTAGCAGGAAAACAATAACATAAACAATGGATTTCGTATTGAAAGGTAGGCAAAACTCCCCTAGGAAAAAATACAAATAAATAGACTACCGATTTCTATCAGATCAGAAATATCGATTATATACACGTTATGATTAGTTATGGATTTTACCTACTTTTTAAAATGAATTTTCTTTTGCAATGTGTGGCACATCAAATTGTTGCTTCCATACGATCGACTGTCCCATTCTATTCTCTCTGGGGCTATATCCCTCGAAATCAGAATATATGGGCTAAGTTTCATTGCCAGACTGAATACTAGAACCTGGATAGCCGTAGAATAATCCCATCCCGATTGCACTGTCCCAAATACCACATTCTGATAGTGCGTGGCGCTAATTTTTTATTTAGCAATCTATAGACACCTGAACGAATGGGATATTTGCGCCATCTATATGTTCCCATCACATTGGGTTGACAGCCTGTTGTCCTCCAGGTTAGTTTAGTTTAGTATTAAGATCGCAATGAATTTGGGGTTTAGTTTGTTTGGAAAACAACAATTTTGGATTGCGCCATCTATAGGTTATCACTGCTTTGCAGTTTTAGTGGGAAAGGAGAAAGGTAAAGGGAAAAGGACAGGGAAGGGTATGTATGTATGTATGTATGTCAGTATGTATGTATGTATGTATGCATGCAAGGATGCAAGGATGTATGTATGCATGTATATATGTATATATGTATGTACGTGTGTATGCAAGTACGTATGTATGTATGTATGTATGTATGTCTGCAAGTATGTATGTATGAATGAATGTATGTATGTATGTATGTGTGTATGTGTGTATGTATGTATGTCTGTATGTATGTATGTATGCATGTATGCATGTATGTATGTGTGTATGTGTGTATGTATGTATGTATGTATGTATGCATGCATGTATGTATGTATGTGTGTATGTGTGTATGTATGTATGTATGTATGTCTGTATGTGTGTATGTATGTATGTATGTATGCATGCATGCATGTATGTATGTATGTGTGTATGTGTGTATGTATGTATGTATGTATGTATGCCTGTATGTATGTATGAATGTATGTATGCATGCATCGTTTTTAGTTGCCTGCCATCGGTGTGATCCTGGACGATACCGTGGAATGAATAGCAAGACTTGCAAGCAAGCACTACCCAGCCCGGCGAAGCTAGCCAGGAAGACCAGAGCAAGGGCAGGATGCGAAGGGGATATAAGGCCTGCCAGGAGTAACACAGGGGAACCCTCCAGCGCTAAACGCAAAACGCCATGCAACCATTCGGTCCTGGTTTGCATGGGGCACGACGAGGTGTGGATGGCAGTTCTGGCCAAGGGCCACATCAACAACAGGCGAGGAGTAGGCCAGAAGTTCGACAGCGAGTCCAGTACAATGACATCAAGACTATGCTCCAGTACCGCAGCCAAGGTTCTTGTGGGGGCAACTGCCGACAAGTGCCAAAAAAGCCTGAACCAGCAGCAGTAGCGCGTAGACGACACGCAGCCACCTTGTAATGTTGAGTGACGTGTCTCGAGGAAACAACGATATGCTTTCACGGTTCCGCCCGCGCTCGAAAACGTGTGCCAACAGGACCCCGCAGCGGAAGCCCACCGGAGCGCTCTTGGAAGCTGCCAGATGAGTGTGCTCCTCAAGTTCTTTGGAGACGGCTTGGGCAATGCTGAGCCCATTGGACAGATCATAAAACAATTGGTTTGAATGCGAGATATGGATTTGACACGCGCCGTCCAAAACCCTCCCAATGTGTCTCTGCCTTCGCTGCCTTCTTCTCTGCACCCATATATAGCCTATAGTATCCACATAGTCAGGACTGAAAGCCCACCAGCCAAGACTCATATCCAGTTGGTTAGAATCCCCATTCTATTCCTGTTCCCATTGGTAGTTTAATCCGTTTGATATGTTTAATCCCAGTCATTTGCCTAAAGATGTCACATCTCCCCAGCATTCCCCAGTACTAAAATCCCTATAAATCCCTACAAATCCCAGAACTTAACCCTACAAATATGGTTGGTTCCACCGCACAGTGTGCCGCGGCACCGGCTCATGGGCCCACAACGTGGGCGTCACCAGCGGTGCCACCAGCGGCGGCGGCGCGGCAGCCAGGGCGGCCCAGTCCATGGCGAAACATAGCAATCTGCTGAATGGCGTGAAAATCAAGGCTAATAAGGGTTGATCATAGTGAACTATGGGTTCTGTATCATGCTTTAACAGTTCTTTTGGTGATGAGCTATGGTGTTAATAGTAGTTAATAGGGGTTAAACAGTTAAACATGGTTATGAATAGTGACCCTCTGGTTCTGAATGGGTTTAACCAACATTCATGGGTGTTGTAAGGGTGATAATGCAACCAAATGAGCCAGATATTTGACTTTCAATGGACGGGTGGAAGGAACATCTTGAGTGGAAACCATGGTTTCAAGCCACACATTTTTGGAGGTTTCCTGTAACATTTCCCATCTGATCCTGGAATAATGGGATGTATTGGATAGGAAACGACAATAACTCTATTTGAATATAATGGGATACTGTGTTTGACAATGGGATACTGTTGGGGGCTGAGAGCTAATACGTGCTAGCAAAATGGGAGATATATGAGCGCACAAGGCGTTAAACATAGCAAGAACCAATGGGGACTTGGTCCTGAAGATTGGAATAGCCTAAATGGGTCAGCAAATCACACTATTGATTTAGTAATTGGGTACCATATATCTACATACACATACAACTTGCCAAAAAACATGAAGAAAAGCTCCAATCGTTACCAAGATCTGCTGCTTCAACCTACTGTGGGCTCATGACTTGCCATGGGCTTTCTGGAACCATTGGGAAATTGTGGTGGATCTCACGCCCCAAGGAAACATGCCCCAAGACCATTTTGAAGATCTTCCCTGAATGGATGTGTTTGTGTCACTGTGAGCCTGTCAGCAGGTGGGTGAAGGAACTCACAAAAGAGTCTAGTGGGACATGTACATGTTTCATCATACTGTGGATGGAAGAAATCCTGCATCACCTGGATGGTTGAAACCCTAAAAATAATGGGATAAACCGCCTATCAACTGGTGCAGATTTCTTCCATCCACCGTATCTTCATGTATTTTCAGAAATTTGCATGATATCTTGCGGGGAAAAAGACATGGTTGCCCCAGATTGGCCCACTGTAGCCGAGTCGGGTCAATTGAATTTCAGCATGGTTGCGTTTGTTGCGAGTTGCCAACCGCAAAAAGGACTGGGATCACCCCAGGAATCATGAACCTATGTATTTACCTGGACCATGAATCATATTTAATCATACTAATTTGAAGGGTTCCTAAAATATAGCTACCCCAAAATCATCCAAGTCATGGATGACCATTTTAGTATTGACAGAAATGGTTTTGTGGTACCGAGCCATTCTGCATCACCTCTTTTCTCCATAAGTTGGTGAAATCCAGATCAACCTTAACCGTAGAATATCGTAGATCAATGCTGAAGAATGGGTCTATAACCCGACATTAACTCCTTGGCCGTTTCAGGTTGCGATTGATTGGAGGTACCTACCATATATGATCATATATCAGGTCTATTTTTTAGGGCCTAAGGGAGAATCCCCACAACATTTAGCCTTATATGGTACAGTACCTCAATTTTAGGTACCTGAATGGGCTATTGATTAACCAACAATGGATGGCTTTGGATCATGATTCATTCAGAATCCTCATTGGCTGGGGATGCTTGGGAAACTACGACGATTTGCAGACCCCTCTCAACAAAGAAGCACATTCCCCATAGTGGATTTCCCATTGGGAAACGAAACAAAATCATCGTAAATCCAGGTATATTTTTTGAATCACCATGCTTTTAGTTTCCCATCAAATATCTTCAGGATAGCTATATTTCTCCCACCTATAACCCCATCAAAAACAGCAGGCCCAGAGGTTCCCATCAGACTTCCATCATATTCCCAAATACTCCCATCAGATTCCCATGATATTCCGATGATCTCCGACACTTCGACAGATGTCTCCTCCAACTCCGCCTCCAGTTGCCTCTTCTGCCTGGCTTCTGGTGACAGACATCAACAGACGTCTCTCCGCTGGATATACAGAGCAGCTCCGCGAGTTAGAGAGAAAAAAACGACATATAAATCACACAGACATAATAAAGTAGTGGCAAATGTTTTTTTTGGTCTAGTTTTGCTAGATGGGTTACTTTTATATATTTTTTTTAAAGTAATGTCAATGAGGATATTCGTGAATCTTCGATTCGATATTCTGAAGACACAAGAATTAGTTGTGACTGATTCCATGGAATACCACCCAGCAAACCAACATAGATATGGAAACGTGAAACCCATGGGCGTTCCATCTATATTTTTTGGTATGTTTACTGGAAGGTAATCACTGATGGACTTAGCAACTTTGACCCAGCCGGTGGTTTCAAGACACTTCAAAGGAGTTGGATTTCATATGCTGTTCAGCAACACCAAAACGTAGGTTAGATCTGCAGTGGTCTAGATTGGCAATGGTTTTTTCCAATCAAACATATGAAAATATATGAAAAAATAAAACATATGAATAAACATGAAAAATATGAAAATATAAAAACATGAATAATAATGAAAAGAATATGAATAAAAATGAAAAATGGAAAAACATAAAATTAAATTTGAAAAGGACAATGGAACCAATTTTATTAAAAAATAAAATAAAATAACTCAAAATATCTCAAAATTTCTCTGATGTTGTTTTTCAAACGTGGTTTTGTGAGACTGGGTTCTGTATTGCATATTTTTCTGGACCATAGAAAATCTCAAAAAATCCCAAACAATCTCAAATAAACACAAAAAATCTCAAAAAAATCAAAAAATCTCAAAAAAATCTCAAAATCTCTCAAATTTGCTGGAAAAAAAACAAAAAACAAGAAAAAAACAAGAAAAAACCAAATAAACTAACGCAACCTTACAGCAACTTTGCCGAGGCCAGCGGCAGAATTGCTGCCCAACTGTCAGCTGTTATCATATTTCCTTGTGTTGTCAAATGTTGAGTTTCTAGGGTGAAAGGATTTAAAACACATTTGCTTGTCACATGATGTATTGCTATGTATTGCTTGATAACCCCAGGGAGGTCCCACTGCAAATAAATTCAAATAAAGTCAAATAAATTCAGATA
>Ga0126342_10017536_pt1 | contig 12369 bp, 11 predicted proteins | sample Cyp1metagenome_FD_92528 | JGI IMG/M metagenome (GOLD analysis project Ga0126342, IMG submission 92528) | Coral microbial communities from Lord Howe Island, Old Settlement Bay, Australia - Cyphastrea 1 metagenome | ecosystem: Host-associated > Invertebrates > Cnidaria > Coral ... | reverse complement strand
GATTAGTAGTAGTAGTAGTAGTAGTAGTAGTAGTAGTAGTAGATTAGTAGTAGTAGTAGTAGTAGTAGTAGATTAGTAGTAGTAGTAGTAGATTAGTAGTAGTAGTAGTAGTAGATTAGTAGTAGTAGTAGTAGTAGATTAGTAGTAGTAGTAGTAGTAGTAGTAGTAGTAGTAGTAGTAGATTAGTAGTAGTAGTAGTAGTTGTTGTTGTTGTTGTTGATGATCCTGTTGATGATGACGATGACAATGCTGCTGCTGCTGCTGCTGCTGATGATGATGATGATGATGATGATGATGAGAAAGAGGAAGAGCAAGAGGAAGAGGAAGAGGAGGATGGGAACCATCCCATTTTCTTCACAGTTGGGATCGGTTTCCATTTGGTTCCGAGTTGCTCCGAGTGGTAGGATGGAAGCCGATTACTTGCAGCGTGGTCCTGCCACACTGGCACTTCTTGGTGGCAAGGCTTTGATGATGCTTGGCATTCTCAGGATTTGGCCGTGAATGGAGTAAGATTGCGGAAAATCAGCTGGAAAGGTGGTAACTTTCCCAAGGATTCTAATGAAGCTGCACCTGGGACTTGGTATTGACAATTGAGCTGACTAGCCAGTGCAGTGACCTCACTTGTTTTATCCAGTCCAGGAAGTGCAGGGACGGGACTGCCTGAACGGTTTTCATGATGCGTTGCCGTGCTGCGCAGCTAGGAATGTCGTCTCATCCTCCGGCACATCACATCTACGTGCAAGCGGCCCCACTGTGACCTGGAGAAGTATCAGCAACATGAACTTCATACACTGCGGGGAAGCACGCCAACATATGGTGGATGCGCTGTTATGGTACAGTTATACAATGATATACAATGATATTATATATACTGTATATATTTTGCAATGATAGTACACTGTATGTAGAGTTCCCCTCTTGCAACGTCAGTTCATTGAGCAGCAAACAGTTCAGACGTCGGGTACAACCATCCCACCCCACCCCCGGAAACCGAGCCCGGGAGTATACCAGAGGGCATTACAAAACTACATGATTATATATACGTATATATAGATACATATATATATATATACATACATACATACATTGTGTATATATCTATATATATATAATTATATATGTACTGTATTATATATCTCCAATATATATATATAGAGTAATGATAAGCGTCTTGATGCACATTGGAATCAGGACAGCGTTAATGCATAGTTGACCTTGGGTACTTTGGATCATGTTTTCTGGTGCTAAAGCCGATGTGCTGCATCACTCACAGGAACTGGTTGCCCTGCAACCTGACTAGGAGATCTTAGGAAAGCGTCATGGCCAGGTAAACAACCAATGTGTTGAGCCAAAGTAGGTCTGTTTTCGATCATGTTGGGGATGCAATCTCCAAATGACTCAGAGATGGGGGTTTTGCTACCATCATGGTCCATTCCGCAATCTTGATCCATACCTATATATGTTTCACATTTTCACCGACCAGCAATAGTGAGTTCCAAAAAAACACATCCGGATTTTCAACCATTACTTTGGCCCCTCGAAAGTGATGATTTGCTCTTCAACAACGTCGTGGTTTTGGCAGGTGTCACCACCCATCGCGCAAGGTTGAGCTGGTGCTGGTGCAGCCTGGTCAGTCGGAGCGGCAGGTGATGTGGAGACACGCGGAGGATGAGAAGCTCATGGCAGCGTTTGAAGGCAGCTGAGTCAATGGAATTCGATGTTGGGGATATGAATCAGCAGACATAGGGATTTAACCATCAATCATGGCTGTTAATTACTTGCGTTTTGAAGTTCTTTTTCATATTCGCGAGAGATAAATTAGGCAAATTTGGGATATTCACGATCAATGGAGTGTGACATGGGGATATTGGACACGTGGGAACGGGATGAGGATCTTGTGGATCTTGTTCTCAGATCACACTAAGATCTCCGGATTAGGGATCCCCAAATCATTCAAAATTGGGATCACTATTGATCCGGTGCCTTCAATGGCTTTGGCCATTCAGTGGTAAGGAGGGAGCGTTTTTGAGCTATGGGTATCCATATTCCCGATTACAGCCATTATTGGGAGCTAAGCTTCCCACCCACAGGCGAGTTAGGGTATCCCGGTATCCCCAATTTTCAAGAACCACCCGAATCTTCGCATCCTGTCAAGCCACTTAACAGGTGAACTACCAAGTGAATGGAACCTGCTGATAGTCGATGTGTCGTATAGACAGGGCTTGGTAGTTCGAGGATTTGAAGATCACATGGGTGGCACCGTGGCACCCTACCAATCCCTGATCGCCGAGGACGACTGCAGATGCAGAAGTTCTATGTGACCGAAGACCAGCGCACTTATGCGGTTGGTTCCAGAACGAACCACAACGGAGGCTCCAATTTTTGGAGGATTTGCTGAAATTGGGAGAACTCAGGGTGCTGTGAGATGGAAAAATAGAGCTTTAGCAGCTAAAAAGTGCCAAGATTCGATGCCAAGTCGCCAGGTCCTATGGCTGGCCGAGTGATTCTTCGATGTGATCTTGACTTGGAATGGGGGAGACTGTCTTTCCCAGAATGGGCAGATGTAGAAACTTGGCCAAAACTGGTTGGATCAATCTGGATCAATGGAAGATTGAACCGCATTTCGTGTTTGTTTCTTAAGACTTGAGCTTGATCCTCAAACTAGACCCATCTCGGAGACCGAAAGTTGACCCATTCCTGCATGAAAATGGACTGAATTCCAAACCACAGATTGGCAGATCGTTTTCAGCAACAATTTTCCAGAGATCATTGTTTTATGGCATTTTTTTTTGTTTCCTATACAGAGTATACTCATACCCAGCGGCTCAACTTGTCCAAGGAGAAGTGCGGCCCCCTTTCTGAAAGCAGCTCTGGTGGATTTGCGGGTAGCGACAAGGACCTGAGAGACTTAACGGGCAGGTCATTGTAATTTTTCTCCTCAACTTTCCACTTTGGTCATTTCTGGACACCCTTCCCCTATGACTCTGAAATCCAGGTTTAGTATTGGCCCTTGCTCTGAAATCCAGGTTTACTATTGGATCTATTCCTAGGATGGAGTTCTATTGGAGGTATTTTTGATATTGCGGGGATGGGATTTTCAGATGACCAGGAGTTCGACTGCACGGCAATCACATTTTATTGCCATGGAACTCATGTATTTGGATTTGTATCAAACATAGACCATTTATCCCAAGTAATTCTGGTCCTGGATTGGGTATGGATGAACCAATATATGATTATGGTTAGTTATATATATATATATATGATTATATAATATTATATATATATGATTATATATATATATATGATTATATATATATATATATATATATACGATTATATATATGATTATATATATATATATATTCAATTAGGTATATATATATATACATGTGATTATATATATGTGATTATATATATATATATACATACACATGGCCTTGTAGCAAACCTAGATTGTTCCAACGTCAACATTCCTTTCATATCTCCACATTTTGTTCCCTTTTTTTGTTTCCATCTCAGCTCTGCCTCCAACCACGTCCCGGAGTCCCAAGCGATGCAGGAGGGAAAGCGCCTTTACTTCTTTGAAGAGCACTCAGGTTATGAACAGCTGACCCTTGGGCCCCGCACCACTGGTGCGCCAAAAAGGGTGCGATTTTTGGGTCAGCGTTGATGGTTGGAGATTCATGGGATTTGAACGGAAGATGAACGAACTATTATTGGGATATTAATAGCATGTTGGTAGGAATATTGTCGGAATATTAATGGGGATACTACCGGGAATGTAGAACTAACCATATGTGATATGGTATGGTTTCCCTTTGCTGTCCTCAAACTTGACTAGTCAAGGCATGTTGGATGACCAGAGGATGAACCAACAGGGTTCATACGAATTCAATGTTTAGTTTATATCATTTTATCATATTTGATGTTTCTCACGCCCTTGGTAGCCCATGATTGGTTTCCAACCTTTTTTTTTTCCCCCCACGGGGTTGTCAGTCCAAGATTGGAACCTTTATGAACCCTGCAGCTCAACGGGGATGGTCACCAGTCAGATTGATTTCTTTTTTGCTCAGCTGAGGACGATCTACAGCATCTCAACAGAGACCTTGGGTGAGCGAGTGGAGGCGCCCTTTTTTTTCCGCTGCCATCAGGTTGATTTACAGAGCTCAACGCATTGGATTCCAATGCTCTTAAGTTTTAAATATATTAAACTATATTATTATTGTTATTATTATTATCCAATCATTCACGAAGATGAGAAGTATCTGGAAACATTGACGTGATATGGGATCTACTCATAGGGTGGGGTAGTTGGTCCCTTCAACCGTTTTGGCGCCCGCCTCGGAGCCTCGAAGCCTTGCGCAAGTGGATGGCAGGTGCTTCTCCCAAAGTTCGACTTCGAGAAGGAGAATGTCCCTCTGGCGTCAAATTGGTGGTGGGTTTGCCTCAGAATTTGGGCATATTTCACCCAAACCCATGAAGACCACTGGGCTCTTCGTCATCACTGCTTTTTAGACCAGTCTATTCGTACCTTGACATATTTGATCCTCTCGCGACAATCCAGCATGATTATCGCTTGATGAGTTTAAATCATCTACATTTTTGTGAATCACTGTAGTCATCAACATGTGAGAATATATGGATATACACGCACGATAGCAAACGAGGAGACTTCCAATTACTTTTTCACCTTGTCCATCTAATTTTCTTGTAGTTGGAGTGATAGTTCCCAAAACGTGTGGGAGATTACCTTCAACAATTGTATCAGTGCAACGTTTGGATATGGGTCAAATTTTAAGTCCAGGGCCACAGATGTTGGTCCATTTGTCCATTTAATATAATTAGTACCTTCCGCTAATCAAACATGGCTTGCTGGAAAATCATGGAAAATCAACAATTTATTCATTTTTGGTTGATTTTGCCATTAAATTAAGAACTCCATTTAGTTCGGGGATTTCCCATCGCTATGTTTGATGACACCAGAGGGTGTCTAGAAATCCTATCTGGCTTGCCACTTTCAGGGTGATACGAAATGGGTGGTTCTGGATCCCAAGACGGAGGACGGAGCTCAGGATCATCCCATCCACCATGGTTTCTGGGGGTTGTTTAATATGAACAGGGGATGGTATTAGCATGGCGAACGTGGGATTCCAAAGGGGGGTCGGCCTGGGGATTGTTGAAAACAAAGTTCCAAGCTTCAGCTGATCCGAACAGCAGAGGGGGACCCAATGCTTCACCCATTTTCTGGATCAAAATGGGCTGATCATCTGATCCCTCAAAGCCTTGTGGTTGAAACCTCACTCTCCCCTTGCGAAAAAGCGGAGCTCAAGCCAGTTTTGGACCAAATCTCCAGGATCTTTATTTCCTCCACGACTTTGCCTTGCAATATGCCAGCCTGGCCACCGACGACGATTCCGACGCGGAGGTGACGGAGGCGTTGGGCGGGCCGACCTGCAGCGTCTATCGCCTGCGCTGCAATCCTGACGCCGAGCTGGGGAGACGGTATGAATCCTCCAGTGGCTGGGCAAAACCCGTGAAATCCATGAGCATTTTATGACATTCTCATTTCTTGACATTTTTTGTGCGAAATGTTGAAGATATTGGCAGGGACTTGAAGTAAGATGCTGAATCAGAAGGCATTTTAAAATTTGAGTTGACAGTCGATTTAGCTTGTGGGTTGGCATGCTTTGGTCGAACGGAGTCATAGATTTGTCAGTTCAAACTGGTCAAAAAACAATCCAGTTCATTCTGATTCCAGAAACGAACAACATCAAAATACATCAACATGTATGGCTAAGACTAAGACCCTGGGATTCTGAGATTCTGCAACAAAAAACATGGAAAAAGACAATCCTTTGGTCCAGATGTGTATCTGCACCATCGCCACATGAGCGACTCTGCCGGGCCTCACATCATTGGGACCTTCCAAAAGTTCTGGAATTCGCATGCCCAAATGGGCCATCAAACAGACCTCTGTTGGTCTGTTGATGGATTAATAAATAGAGTTATACTAACTGGCTTATTGGGGATTATTGCACTAGAGTATCTCTAACTTTTTGACCCAAGAAGGGACTTCTCTCCAGGGCATGGATTGCATTCCCTGCCTTTTGTTCATTGCATGTGGTGCATGTGGCAATGGAACATCCCCATGATGCTCCGAATTGGGCCCATCCCTTGAGGCTACGACTTGATTTGCCATGTGTGCCTTGAAATCGATGGCTTCTCAGACTCCTTCTCTGTGGCGTTGGCTGCATACGCCTCTTGGTGAAGCGAAGCCTGCAGATGGGCAGATCAGGAGTTGGATTTTGTTGGATTTTCATGGATATATTCATGTTTTGTGCCCCTTCTGACCTTGTTTCTTCTTTCTCATCTGAGGATTCGGACCAGGATTGCCTGGTCATTTTTGATGCCGGGGACACTTTTCAAGCAAGAAGGAGCTGATTCAAAGGGATGGCACGAGCGCGTTCCCTGTTTTTGGCAACAAACCCTCACTTTCAGAAAGGCCAAAACCTGTAAAATAAGGGCCGGTTTGGTCACACACACACACACACCAAGGAGATAGATGCGATCTGTATTTACATTGCAAGACCAGCCTTCAGCGGCCGAGCACCCAAAAACGAAGATTACTGGTGATTGGTGCTTCTACTGCTGTTTACAGGGGTTGTATAGGGGATTGAAATGGAGAGCATCCAAAGGAAGCACTGCTCACCCTGTCTCAGCCAAAAATCCTCATCCTTGTGGCAGCCAAGGAGCAGTTGTGGCGTTTGCCCTTAAGAGAGGCAAGATGGCAAGATCCTTTGGAAGAGTGAGACTGTGGGCCTGTGGCCCGTGCGGCCCGTGTGGCCCGTGTGGCCCGTGTGGCTCAGGCTAAGCGCCGCCCAGTACAGTACGCGGGAAAGGAATGGTCTGGTCCAGAGTGTTGCTCCGAGATGCTGAGAAAAACAGCATTTCAAGCAACTTCTAAAGCAAGCAGGAGCTGGTGGGTGCTTTCAAGTATTTTTGAATGCCTATTTTCCATCCTACCGGTACCTGCCAAAATATACAATCCAAGTATCCAAGTATCGTTTTAGCATCCGTGGTTCAACCACCAGGAAGGAAATACAGCCGTTGATGGATTTTGGCAGGAACAGCGGTTAGGTCACAATCTTGTACAGTGTGCAGCCGACATGACCTGTTGGAACGACATGGCTTGCCCCACTGCGCTCGACAAAAGTCCTCAGGAACTTGTCATGTCAATCATTCTTCTGCCCGCTATTGTTCACTAGCACCTTGGAGGGAGATGCCAATGGCATACATCGGAGGGTCAACTAGGCTCTGGAACCACAATTATTGATAATTGCCAAGGGATTTCACAAAATAGGGCCTAAATTCTGATACCGATGTTGAAAAACCATGAAAAACCAATGGATTTCAGACATCATCCACGGAATCCACCAATGTTGCCGGAGTGTACCTGGAATGACGCTGGGGTGCACCATGAACAAGAAACACAACAGATACTGTGTTGGCCCACTTCAAAGTCTGTCTTCTGAGGCGACTCTAGACGTCTCAAAGTGGCCCTACAGACCTTTGAGACCCTGAAACAATTTGAGGCGCGGGGATTTTAATTGGTCTACCACTGGTAGCTGGAAAGATTTTTCGGTCAAGAGTCAAGAGTGTTGGAGTGTGTAGCAAGGTGAGGCGTCAGTGATTTGTGAGTGGCTCAAACTTCAGGACTGTCAAAATCGGCCTCAGCCCAGAGTTTTTTTGCCATGTGAGCCATTGAACACATCCATTTGGCCTCAGCACAATCACACTTCCCCTACACATCATGTCCACTGGTTGGTGGTTCCACAATGTTTCACATGCATTTTGTTTTCCAACCTATTTGGGATCATCCGACCTCGTTCGCAGGACACCTTGCAGGCGCAAGCGCGGAGTTTCTATGACGAGATCCCCTCGGAAGCCTTGAGGGGGCACCTAGCGACCCAGCGTGTGACTGGTCACACGCTGTGCAGATCGAGGCATGGGCATGGGTCGCAATTGAAGGCCTCCAGAACAAATGAGTTTTGGTCACAATCTCTCCCCCCGAATATGATATACTTCCGCAGAAGCCCTGGTTTTGTATTGGGTCCTATATGTCCTATTCACATATTGTTGAGTTCCTATATTTATGTATATATATATATATACACATACAGTATACACATTTTAAGTATTAGCGGGATGGGACTATTGATGGGCCCGCATCTCCCCAGAAGGGGTGAAGATAAAGGTATTCTGGTTTCAAGGCAAAATAGCTGGTATACATGTATGTGTATATATATATATGTATATATATACACATCAATTATGTATATATATACATATATGCAATATGTTTTATGATAGCTGTAGCATTCATTAAATACACAATTTCGAACACCAAAACCCCCATTGGATCCGAAAAAAAACCAGTCACTGAGGCCCACGAGGTGGACCCATCATGGCTCCTTCCAGGCATGGCTTCCCATGGGAAATCTGACAATTTCCGATATGACATGTGTAAAATTTGTAGATTAATGGATCATCAATTATAGTGCAATGAACGACATCATAAATTCATGACCTAGTTTACATTTTTCCCCATTTATAGATGGATAGGTGTATATTGGTGTAGTGTATTACTGAAACTACCTGGTGGTTATTGATGGAAGGGCAGCCGGCAAAAGCCAGACCTCAGGGAACGAGCGATCTGAAATTGTAGCGACATCACCTCGTGACGTCACTGAGATGATGGTTAGGACTTTTCAGGTTGGTGAATTATTGTACTTCATCATTACTTCATTACATCATCCACAATTATGTATAAACCCGCTTCCCCAAAGCAAAATTCATCCATTCCTCAGGGGACGTCAATGGGTCTGCAGCTGAGGGAAGCACTCAACGATCAAAGAAGGATGGATCAGAACCCATTCTACCCATGGGGACAGACAGCCACCAGCTCTTTTGGTGTGAACAGAAGGGTACCATAATTTTGATGCACCAAATCTATCTCCGGAGCACTGGAATGATCATACTGTTTGCAGCTTGAAATCCTTCAGATGATGTGAAGTGGACAGGTGTTTGTTCACCACAATTCCTCAGCTCCAAGGTTGATAAACTAGATGTGATGTGCTTGAAATAGCTTCAGACTGCAATCTAGGCCATAGCATTCCGAAAAAAAGTTCAAAACTCCTGTTGGTTGATACTTAGTTCGGGGGCTCTACTACCCACATTAATCTCACTGGTGCTTAGTAGGGAATGGATGGGAATGGATGGGAATGGATGGGAATGGATGGGAATGGATGGGAATGGATGGGAATGGATGGGAATGGATGGGAATGGATGGGAATGGATGGGAATGTGGTTACTATAAATAGTCATTATGGATCATTTCCTCATTCCCTACTAAGCACCAGTATTTGGAGCTTTCCTAGATGACAAAACCCCCAACTCATCCATTTTCATAGGATTTTCCATTCTAAACCGCCCATTTGGGGGTACCCCAATAGGAAACCTCCTGGGGAAGACCCCAATCCGTGACTTGGGACCCTAGGTCGAAGCATGGCCAGCGAGCCAAACTTACATATGACGCTGACGGACGGCAGGGGCGCCCGAGGGCTGTGCGCGAGGTGCGGGAGAAACTCTCCTGGTTTTCTTGGGAAAGGATGAAAAGATGGTGGAAACCATGGTCAAATCATGTGGATGTGGGTCAAAATGGAAGACCTAGGGAACCACAGATGTTAGTCTAGTTTAGTATTAACCATCCATAATTTTGGGGTACCTAATTTTGACCCATACCCATGTCAAATCCATGGGTTGCTTTCCCATGTTGGATGTGGTGGATGGACAAAACAGGGATCAATCCACCCAGAAAAACCTGGTTTTGACCATGAAATCATATGAGAATGACACCATTTTAGATTGACTACAAAGGGGGAGTGTGGTTTTCGTTTGACCTAGTACAGGGTCTCTATTATTTCACCTTATTAACGCGCGCTCTCCAACACTTTACACAGCGTTTTGATTTTCCTGCAGCCCTAATAAAAGCGATAAAGTTGTCTCAAGAAAGCGAAGGAAATGAACGTAATTAAAATCATAGATATCATAGTACAAGTTACTAGACTCAATACTATTGCAAGTGGCACATTTTAGATTGACTACAAAAAGGGAGTGTGGTTTTCGTCGTACATCGTATTCTCGGTTTTTTCAAAGGTTTATCGGGTGTTTCAAAGGGTTTTGACGTATGAACACGCATGACAACATGTATGAAAACTATCAAGCTCCCAATTGCATCCAACTGCAACAATAGTGGTCTGGCCAAAAACCAGGACCCAGGGTGACCCAGGATTCTTATGAAGCATGCATGATTTTTGGCTTATGTCTATATGCATATTCAGCAATGTCAAAAGACTTCCAAACAACCAGTGAGGATTTTGGTGTCCACGTGGGTGGATGTTTGCCTAGATATTCCACATAGAAAACATATATATTATCTTCAAATGCCTATTACAAGTTTGAATGAATTATAACTCACGTTGCAACTTCACCATTCCATGGTGTTGAGTCGGAGTCACTAACTCCAAATGGCTGAACTTTTCAGGTTTGTGAATTACCAGAATTGATCCATATGTTACCATGATAATATTTTTTGGCAATCGAATCCAGATGTAATTTACCATGATTAGAATCTATTTCAGACTTTAAGATACAATTAGATGCCAACGATGTGATAACTTGTGTAAGAAATGAGTATATAATTGTATAAGATGATTATACACATCAATCATTAATCTTGAAGCAACTATGATCATCTATAATCAACGATAGTAGACTGGTTGTAGCCTAAAATCCAATTACCCAGTTACGATGCCCAGGCACAGAGAAGTACCTCAGACAGCTGCAGCCGACGCTTGCCGACGGTTGGGATGGGCGTTCATCTAAGTTTTTTTTTTTTAATTTGGTGCAATTTTCTCCAACTTGGTTCAACTTGCTTCAAATCAGCAAAATAATTAACATGTTTGAAATGGGGATGCTTCAAAACTGCGAGAATGATACGTGTACTCTGCACAGTTCTGCAATTTCCACTAAGTGACAAGGATGGAAGGACCTAGGACCGACAGCCAAGTGCCTCATTGGCATGGCTTCCATTCCTCCTCCACTGACTCGGCGTAATCTGCCATTGGTGGATTGAAAAATCATTGACCTCCAACTTGGGTAGATGCAAATCGTGATCCTCTGATTTGGGACGTTGAGGGGTTCGAATGGGTGAAAGTACCATGAATTGCCAGGAATAGCATCCAAAGATTGCCCCGCCTATGATACCAAGGCCCTCACCTCTGAACTTTGACGACTACAGCTCTATCTCCTTGAAGCCGCGATCCAAGCAGTTGCAACACAGGTGCGGGGAATCCACCTTCCGGCCGCAGATGTCAACCTTGGATTTGGTGCTACAAACAAAGCCAAAACATGTGGGGGAAGCCTCCCAACTGAATCTATTCTGAGATCCAATGAGACCCCTGAGATAGTGGATTCCTCAACTTGCTCCCCCCACATCCTGGCAATTCCCGACACAGGCTGAAGCGGGAAACCTCAGTTTTGGTGTGATCAATGGCGGTCCGCACAAGACTGGTCCAGGCTAAGTCTGCATGAAGTTGAGTGACGAGCCAATTTGTGGGTCCAAGACTCCAAGGGGTCTCGAATTTCGGTCGAAATCAGGGGCCTTTGGAGTCGCAACCTGGCTGCGCATCCGAGGTTGGGGAAAGCAAAGAAGGTGCCAGGCAGCTCTCGGGCCGCGTCATTCAGAGGTCAGTGAGGTCTGAGAAATTCTGAGAATGACAAGGTCATGACACATGGTTTGATTAGTTTGATTCCTAGTTTTTGGAGAAGACATATGGCTATGGATCAATACCTATTAATACCAGCTATTTTGGGCCATATATAAAAAGACTCGTCCTGATGGCCTTAAAAAACCACTGCGTCGGAACGTCCTTGCCACCAGGACAACACTTCAAACATGGCCCCAATGGCGACAAGATGCAACCCAGCTGGAGAAGAGACGTTGGCACGTTGGCTTGGAAAATACAGGGATTGAAGCTGTAGAATCTGTAGAAAATGTAGAAATAGATTCTTGAATTCTTGAACTCTAGCAGAAAACACAGTATTTTTGAATATTTTTGATACTGATCTGACTCCAAATCTGTAGCTTTCAGGAGAAAGCCATGGAATGTGAGGGGTAAGGCGGGTATTAGAGCGCGGAAGATGATCCTCAGTCAGCTAGATGATCTACACCAACTTCATCTACATTGCATACAGCACTGCATCTCGTACATCTCTTTACATCATCTGCATCATATATATATATAT
>Ga0126342_10017535_pt1 | contig 12371 bp, 7 predicted proteins | sample Cyp1metagenome_FD_92528 | JGI IMG/M metagenome (GOLD analysis project Ga0126342, IMG submission 92528) | Coral microbial communities from Lord Howe Island, Old Settlement Bay, Australia - Cyphastrea 1 metagenome | ecosystem: Host-associated > Invertebrates > Cnidaria > Coral ... | reverse complement strand
TGTGTGTGTGTCAAATATATGAATTGTTACTGGCTATGCCTGTGGAAATCAAACAAGTGAAAGCACATGTGATGCTTCATATCGAACAAAGTTGCTCAAACCATCAGAGAAATACCGCCTGATATCTGTTCATGCTGTATAGCCCATATGAACGGGATCATCTGGGGACGAGAGCCACCAAATTGCCAATCTTACATATACCCCAATCGATGACACTAGATAACACTAGATAACAGTTGGTAACCTACTGAACAAAGGCTTACACTGTACATCTCTCTACATCAGTGTACGCAACATCTACAATCCCCAGTCCTTCCTATGTGGGTGACTGTCATGGTTTGTCTGAAAATGGGGATTTCTATATCAACATGGAAATGATCATTTTTAACAATTCCCCAGTAGATTAACCCAGGATAACCAGTAGATTAAGGGTTGCCTATTTTGACAAGATGCAGAATTCGATCACATTCTCCAGAGCATCCGGGCTGACCTGTGGCTCTCACACCACTAATCAAAGGTTGGCTTTGAGCAACTCAAAAAGAAACGGTGATAAACATTGATAAACAATGATGATGGTGCCAATCTCATATATATATATATAATTATATATATATATACGTATGTATATTCTGCACACGGGATATTTCGAGGATGGATCTTACAGTATTCCAACATATTCGATTAGTGGGACATCGATCATATTCGGCATAGAATGGGCTCGCGGTTAGATGCGGTTAGACATGAAGCCAGGTTGATTCGTACCCACTATAGACATGCGATCAGACAGGTTGCCGAGCATGCAAAAAAGATCAAACATGATCAAGTTTGCAGAATCCCATCCGGCCACAATCCACAAAGGGGCCCCCTTTGCAAACAGCAAATGAAAAGGGCACGTTTTCTGATGATTTATCGCAAAGCCCATGATGTGTTTTCTGCTGAACATTACACGCACGCAATTTCACTTGGCGACGCGCCGGAATCTGCTAAATTCAATCGGTAGAAATGTCAACGATCAACAATCATACTATATTGCCCATTAACAAAGTCAGTCTTAGACACAAAACAAAAACCACCTGGTACCATCTGGTACCCCAGTATTTATCCACAGGTAACCATAATATGAAACTCAATCAAGTTTACCCAGTCAGGATCTTCCATGGAGATTAGACATGGATGGCTGCTGGTTTCAAATTCCCTGAGTTCTTGGTAGTTGGGTATCACTGCAAACAGAGATGGAAACCAAAAGAACAAATGTATGGGCTTTGTCTGAAATTGGGGCACCTCCAAATTGATGGTTTCTCAATGTTAATCATCAACGTCCCTACAAAACTGGTCATTTTGGGGTATAGCCCATTTTCGAACAACGTCATAGATTTCAATCCACCCAGAAACTGAATGGCATCCTTTGTAACTTCCAAGTTCCCCCAGGCCCTCGCGCAGCGTGCGTGAATTCGAAGACCAGGTTTTCATGCCTCAGACGTCTTCGCGATGGTGCTTCCTCTCAATGGATTTTGGTTGGGAAAATCGACAGGACATGGATTTTTCCCATGAAATATACGGACGTTTTCGTGCAAATTTTCACCAATCCATGGATTTACCATCCGGTGAAGGGGACCCCCGTTGGGTTTTTCGGGATGAGAGCTAGCTCCGTTGGCTGGGTGAACAACCGCAACCGGTCCGAACGTTTCCCAAAGATGGGCAATGACAAGCTATAAATGGGGAGTTTCTTAATGATCTAGCCAACACTTCCCCAACACTTCCCCAGCATGCGGCTGAACAAATCCTCTTATAGTTGCCGACTTACCAGAAATGGGTGAAATTTCCACCATCCCTATCTAGTTGCACAAGTGTCAGAGGTTTAACTATGATTCCAACCTTCCCGGCTGCTAGTGTCAGGCTTGTAGGCAGCAAGGCTGATGCTTGGCGATTTTGGCTTTTTTGAGAGTCCGGCATCACCCATCTTCTTTCATCTTCTTTCCGCTTTTTTCGGGGCCATTGATTTCCGGATGGGATCACTGTGGGGTCTTTTGACCCCTTTTTTGACCCTGGCAAGACCTTTTGAAAAGGTCAAATTGGGAAAGCTTTTGCTGGTTGTTATTGGTATTTTACTAGTGCCAGAAATCTGTTGTTTAAGCACCCGAAAACCACAAAAAACATGTTTCTATAAGCAAAAATGAGAATGTAAACCTTGGAATCCTCAGGCTTACCTGTTTACTGATGTTCATTGAACAGATTTCAACATAGTCAATGATTGTTGGCGTTCTACCACATTAGATTGCTTGTATATGGTTATCTCAACTCATATCTTCATTGAAAATTACGGTTGGTAAATCCCCCAATTTACGATTGGCGTCCCTCCTTGTCATCTCAGGTTTAACTATCAGTTCAAAGGACTTATTGAATCCTAATCACCAAACCATTGGGTACCTCCCTTAGTGAACCGAAAAGATTGGTTTATAGTAAACCCCTTAGAAATCCATTCTAATATAAGCAAGTCTCATAGTAAATCCCAAATTTACAATTGGGTTCTCCACACTGCATGGGCACCACGTTGTGGGGTATGGTGATCCCACCATCACTGGGAATCCCTAAAACACGGAGCGAAATCCCCGAACTGAATGGAAGTTAGCCGTTTGGTCGGTCATCGTTAACTACCAAGCAATGGACATTTCCCCAGGTTTCATGAAACCAGAATGTTAATGTTTGTTGGTTTATTCCCATCTATGGTCGCTGAAAAACACTATTAAATGCCTAGTTAAACTACTATAAACTACTTACTTATAAATCTGGTGCATATTAAAAATATCAAAAATATCAAACATCCTCACAAAAATACCCCGTAATTCCAAAAGAGTTGTCTGAAGAGACTGTCTAGAGATTGCCTCTGTCAGTCACTGCTCAGAAGGAAAACAAGGGCCGCTGACCCAGCTGGCATGCCACCAAAAAAAAAAAAAACGGCAAGGCGCCGCTCCCTTAAGGAGAGGTACCGAGTGCTAAGCAGGGACCAGGGAAAAAAAAAAAGGTGGGAGAAGCACAGAAGCTGGGAGCCAACCCCAGAGACAAAATATTCAACCAACTTACAATATAAATATCCATAAGTCAACATACAACTCACAAAAAAAAATCTGGATTCCCATTTCTCTCACATCTCTCACGTTCTATTCACAAGCGGGGCAAAAAGGCAAACAGTTGGGATAACCATTTATCAATTTATGATCCCATCTATGAGAAATATCATATGAGCAATCGCGGAAACTCGACGTTCACAACAAGGACATCAACAAATTTAGGAAGGTCCCATCGCTTTCCCCACGTTTGCACAAGAATTATGTATGGCAAATTCTTGGAGGTATCGGTAAGATGAAGTACAGGTATGACATAGCCTTGAAAGCAGGTACTGCATGGTATTGCTATTTGGGAAGGTCCCATCGCTTACCTTATGTTTCTCCGATGTTTGAAAACTCATGTGCATGATCCCTACATATTTCCTATTGCCGGAGTTCTTGCGGTGGCTCATATAGTGATCTATATTTGGGGTACTATACCCATAATATGTTCACCAAAAATACTAACTAAATTCCATTTCTATGGGTAACCCGGTAACCCCGTTTCTTGATCCAAACATAAACATTATTTTTCGAGTAAAACAGTAAAACCATGTTTTTTGATGGGAGTCTTGAATGAATCCATCAATTTCATCCCATGTTGCTACCAGTTCCATTGGCCAGGCAAAATCCCATTGTTCATTCCCAAATTATGATCTTGCCAGAATATTCCCACTAAAAACCCATCTAGGAATCTCCATCTTCCACTAAATTAGGATCTTACCACTAAAAACCATCTAAATCTGCGGAAAATTCCACTCAGAAAAGGCCGCCAGGTGGCTTGAACATCAGTTCTCCTGCTGTCGGAAAGGCCGCCCAAGGCGCCTCCGGAGTTGTGGCCGCCTGGTCGCATTAAGTCACCCCTTTCCGTAACAAGTCATCCCCGCGCATGCGCACACCCGACCAGGAAGAAATCACCATTTGTAAAAAGTTATGTGGTAAAAATCAGGTAACAATATGTATATATATATATTATAATATATATATAATCTGGTAAAGTGGATCTAGGTGCGGATAGAGTCACTGCTCATATCCTCTGTCACAATTCTTGAACCAATTCTGGGAATCGATCTCATATCATGGATCCCATGGAGATGTTTGTTTAGTTTTTCTTTTTCTACCCATATATCCTCTAAGCCTCCGGTGGACCTTTCCCAACTTGGCCTGAGCTCCTTCCACCGGCACCTGGCGATCCGAAGTCACCGGATTTTCCCGCTGAAGATGGGTGGTTTCATGGTGGCCTATTGGTCGCTTATTGGTCGTTTATTGGTCGTTTATTGGTGGTTTAATTGTTGTTTGATATTTTTTACATGGTTTAATCAGGGATGATCATAGGGATATTGATGGGCTTACCCTCCGAATAGCTGGTGTAGGGGGTAACTTGCCAACCATTTTACGGGAATCAACTAATGTAATGGGGGATAGAATTAAAAAATTAAAAAACATGGGAACCAAGTCGCAATTTTGTTGCTTTTATTTATTTGGATTGTATCCAAATCTACATCATGAATCATCATTGTTCTCATTGTCCATATATCCCATCTTTATTCCAATCGAAAATTCCCGGGAGTAGCTACCAATATGGATGTTTTGTCCTCAATAGCTGCAGCTATATCAAGTTATCTCGGAACCGATGGAGGTGAACTCAACATAGCGACTCTCAGGAAGTACAGTATTTGGAGTATGATTTAGGCTGGTTGGTGGTTTTAACCATCTTGAAAAATACTAGTCAATGGGTCAATGGGATGATTATTCCCAATGTATGGGAAAAAAACAAATGTTCCAAACCACCAAATATGATTTAGGGGTTTCAGTATCCAAGTCTTTGGATCCACAGGCGGTTTTAATAAAAGTGTTGGTCTGAAAGTCTTTGGTACCCGCCAATCCACTGTTTACAACATGCCAAATGTTCCCACATTCAAACTGGTTGGTGGTTTTACCTTAACCGTTTCTTGAAAATATTAAAACGCTATTCCAGTGCGAAAGTCTCGAGAAATGGCCCACCATGCCCACTTCATCCCACTTCCAGGATTAAGAAGGGGATGGAAGCGCTGGAAAAAAACTGGAGTGGGGAGGTCACAAAAGCATCCACACAGATCCACCACGGCAAAAAGGTGCGGCACGAAACGGGCCAAAAGGATCCAAAAGGCACCGAGACGGCCACCGGTTGAACCCACACGCAGAAAAGGAAGGCTCACTGCGGTAGGTTCAGGTGTTCAGGAAGAGCATGAAGGGCAGGCAAAAGATGCGTGCTAATGGAGACTCCAGCGGGGGTGCTCCACAGAGCGTCCCCTGCTCCCCGCAGGATAGCTCGGGCATTTTCCCGTTGCAGGGTCAAAGCCAAAGTTTGCTGCAGTCGCTCTGTTAAAACAGAGGCGGCTTCACCCGTGCGGCCAGCAACAGTGCGGGCCAAGTGTTTCCAGGTGGAGGCGGCAGTAGGTGCCCATCCGCCAGCACAGGCTTCAGCGACAAGCGGCACGAACTGCAAGCCTTCAGCATCACAGGTTGTCTGGCTATTCTGGTGAACACGCTTGCGTGCCTCGTAGTCCGCTGCCGAACGGCCCCCATCCTGAGCAGAGCCGGCAGTGGCACCGACCCGCAGGCCAAGTCGAAAGCAGCTGCACCAAGAAGGCCCAATGTGGAATGTAAACATCCGCGGGGCGGCGGCCGCCGCCATGGCGGACACCATCTTCCATGTTCAATGCCTCGGGGGGAGCAGTCCAGGCTTTTCAAGTTCAGGGTGAAGGCCAGCGGCCTGTGCCCAGGTGGCCACGACAGTGCGGAGGCGGTTATGTCTCTTTGTTCTGTCGCCACCACAAGGGCAAACCCGCGCGTGGTCGCCGAAGGTGTCACAAACCCCGTCGCAGAACCGGCAGGCCACATCTTCGGCATGCAGGGGGAGACAGAGACGAAGACGGACCATGATTCCAAACGCGCACTGTCAACATGGAGACCAAGTGCAGCACATGGCCAAGCCTGCAGCCACGCTCCAGCGCCAGGTTCTTGAAGAAGTTGGAAAGCGCGCGGAAGGCTTCATGGCCGGGTTTCATGGCCGGGTCCGGACATCACTGGGAGGAGTTGGGCAGCCGTGTTCCGGTCCACTGCCCGAGACAAGTCTTGTTGTCGAAGGGAAAGCGGCGGTGGAAGAGGAACATGGTCAGCAGCAAGCAGCAACTCATTGACTATGGCGAAGGGCGGCGAAGGACACTGCGAAGCCCGCCCAAGACCCCCAGACTTGGTGGACAATGTGGCCTGGATCTGAAGCACTGCCGCATCGTAGGACTTCAATGCCTCCTGGTGAAGGGGGGAATCACCCGGCTGGAGTAAACCAGCCTGGGCCAAGATGGGCAATGACGAAGAAGCAGTCTGGCTGCCTGGCTGTCGGAGAGCTGACTCAAAGCCTGAAGAAGCGGCTGGGGTTGCCCTGCCCGCTGCATCGTGTGCTGGCTGCAGAAACTGGGGCTCCCAATGGCAGCACCAAGAAGGACGAACTCTCCGGAAGTATTGACCTGGAAACCAGGGGGGAGGAGGCTGATGTCCAAGTGGGAGTTGGTACCATTCGTGAGCTCGCACTTACCCCCATTCAAGTGGAGCCCAACTTGTCGAGCTGTATTTACAAGCCGGCCCAGGGCGGCACTGACTTCTACGTGGTTGCCAGCTAAACACACATCGTCCAAGTAGGCGAAACGAGGGTCCAGCTGAGGCTGGCCAGCAGCACAAAGTGCAGGTTGCAGGGCCAAGGCAAAAAGGAGCGGCCCCAAGGGGTCACCCTGCTGCACCCCTGCTTCAGAGGTCAAGGCATCACCTTAAAAAAGAAATCTGGTGTGGCGGCTGTACTGTAGCACCATTCTGCCCAAGCCGCCACGGCGGGAAGGCGCAAATGCACCTCGCGCAGGAGGGCTGCCCGGTCAATGGTATTGAACGCGTTGACAAAATCCAGACCCAATGCCGAGAGGAATGGACTGCGGCTTCAGCGCCGAGCGGAACAGCGACGCCCACCTGCAAAGGGGACAGCCAGTCTCGAGCTTCAGATTTGACGTGTGAGCACAAGCACTTGGCGACCAGGCGGCGCAACGTTTCACCGACGGCGATTGGCCGGACGTCGGTGGTGCCTTTTGGCAAAGCGTGCAGGGTTGCCCCTGCCAGATGCTGTGCCAGCTCCAACGGTGCTTCCCCGCGCGCCCACTTCGTCCCCATTGAGCACTGTCCAAAGCTTCACGCAGATGTTCACCGCGGAGGCCGGTTGGACCGCCCGCGCTGCCCCGACGGAAACTGCGAGCCGCTTGAACCACATCGTCAACGGCAAAAATATTAGTGTTGAAAAATGTTTGAAACCACCAACCAGCAAATGTCGTCTGAAATTGGTGGTGTCCCTATTTTGAGCCAGAAAAATGGGGTCGAAGCTAATGCCATCCCCCGTTATCAAACACCCTCCAGAAATTGTGGTTTTGCAGGGGATGAACATACATATTTTGGTACCATTTAGGTGGTGTTTAATATTTGGAGGATGGGAATTGTAACATATGAGAAAAATGGATATGAAAATTATCAACACAACTGACTCCGACTCAAAACAAGTGAATTATTGGGGACCATCATCCCAAAACAATGGAAATCATAAATAATATTTTTGGATGTGAATAATGATTGAATTCAGGGTCCGGCCGGACAAAAGCTGACCACTATGTGTGATATATGGTTATCATATGTTATATGTCTACTATATATAGCAATAACACATACAATAAACAATATACAAAAAGTACTATTAAATTATATACAATGAAACCTTTAACATCTGTATATAGACATGAAAGGAAAACACATGATATAAAGATACATATATAAATAGAAACACACATATACATATATAATTATATATATATATATTATCATATATCTAGATATATTTTTGATGATTACACGAATCTTAACTTTCATGAGCATGGTGAGGTTGGCAGAAACCACCAAAATACCAATACTTGGGTTTGCTTAAGGAACCCCAACAAAAATCAGCCGAATCATCAGCAAATCAGAATGTCAGCACCTGAATCACATAGTCATCAAGGCCGAAGGGTGGCGTCTCCCCGCAATCCCCAAAAAACTCGGCGCGCAAGCCGCAGCCAGAGCCACGGCTGGGTGATTTTTGGGGCATGGTCCGGTTGATGGAAATGCCAAAAAAAACAATGGCCATGATAGAATGCTATTAATATGTGTATCTATACACACATATGAAACTGATATATTGGGATATTTTTGGGCACAAAAGGGGCACCAGTCACTAATCATTCAATCGTGAGGATAATTCTGATCCAAATCACTCAAATGTATCTCCCACTTTCAATGGGTTCCCAAAGATCAAATCGCTTTCATCTTTGTCGCTCTAGATCATGAAGCCACCCACTGAAAAACCATCTTTAACCAACCAGAATTTTAATAGGATGGTTTTAAGAGGAGGGTTTTAGAATGACCCCCAAATGATTGACTCTGCATGTTTGGTGGTCAAACACCATCGACAAAGAGTGGCCACAAAGCTTTGTATGAATCTGGCTGGCCCACACCTAAAGAAGGTGAGGAAAACCACTTGAGAAATTCGGGCATCACACATTGAACTGGGACTCCACACACACAAATGGGTCAGAATGCACTGGTAGCATCTTGAATCCCAAACCATGTATCCATCTATCCAATCAACTGGATACCCCGCAACTGGATCTTTCGCCGTGGCCGATCCTATGGATATCGAGACAGTTGGTGACAAATGGGGATACCAGACCAACCACAAATATTCATAGGGGCGGGATTCATGGGATACTCTGATTTCTTCTGAAATGGGGGATACCTACTCATACTCCAAGTGTCTACCATGCTCATCAATGAAAAGCAGAGACAGATATAAAATGATACAACCAATTTTGGGGTAACCTCTGTTCAAACCAGTTCATATACAAAATTATACAAAGCCGGTGGTTTTTTACCAGCGAAGTCCCCCTCAGGTTTTTCCAAAACCGGTCAGCGCAGACTGTGTCGTCTCTGGGTGCCCAACGCAGGCAACGCGATGGTCCCATTCGCTTCGCTCCTGGAAAAGCAATTCATGGGGCACCAAGAAGATCATCTATATATGTTTAATATGTCAACTTTGGATTAGTGTCAACCCTGGATCAATAAACCCAAAACGGCTGTTTAATTGGGAGGGTACCATAAAAAAGTATTAGATGAAATGACTATTGGAGGAGTACCCCCCTAATTAATAAACCATGGTTTATTAATCCGGGGTTGACATTAATCTATATGGGTCTGTCCAACAGTGAGGTAATGCAAAAAATGCTATCTAAACTTAAGGTAAAATGATGATCAACGAATTTGACTTTAGGGGCCCCTATTTGCAGAGAAACCCATCTGCGGAAATTTGGGGATACCCACACCATTTATGACAGATTGAAGTGGTAAAACAATATACCATCGGAGGTCAGGGTTCCACACCAAAAAAACATCTCGAACATACTTTTTCAACAGGTCGCAGGGATGATGTGGGTCGTGTTGAACCTGGACCAGCTATCAGGCTAAACCGGCTAAACATGGTCGGATGGGGCTCGGCCGGGCTCGGCTCTGAAAAGAGAACTCATGATACTCTGCGCAGGAACCCGAAAAGATACTTTGGAAGAAACTTTGAACATGTTTTTTTTTGTGTTTTACTTGAAATGATCGCACGATAGCACGTATTTTCGCAGGTAGTCCTGCAGAAGGGTGAACCCAGTCCACATACCTGCCCAACACTTGCTGGGCGTGGTGCACTTGTTTTTCTTGTTGAAAAGCTACACCAAGGTGTTTCTTGGGTCCGGTCCTCAAATTCCTTGGAGCTGTGCGCCATGTTGCCCCACGTGTCCTGGCAGACTGTGGAAAAAACATGCTCAGAAAATATGGTTTCAAAGGTTTCTATGCCCACAAAATCGTCAGACTATAATAGGGACAATGTTGGCGCCAAACTCTAGGTTCGCGCATGCCAAAACACATCCAAACAATGTCAACTTGTCACCTGAGGATGAACGAAAACTGTCACGCAGCGAGCCCGTGACTTTAGGTTTAAGGGATTAGGGTTTTAGGGTTTAGGAATGTTTACGGATGTTTAGGGATGATTAGGGATGTTTACGGATGCTTAGGGATGTTTAAGGATGTTTAGGGTTTCAGGGTTTGAGGGATTATTGGTTTGGAAAGTAAGAAAAAAAACGCTAGCCCTACGAAGGGATTTGAGCATGTCAAAAGATATGCGAGATCTGTCTTGGGCAAACGTAGGGTTTGCAGCGAACATGTTTATACAATATAGTTTTTTTAACTATGAAATTTGGGGGTACCCTATAAATAATTATATATATATTATATATAAGAAAAAACACTTATTTGACACGCTTTGCTAGCACTTGCTAGTCGCTGAGAGTGGTCCACCAAAAGGTGTAACTTACTGAAGCCAATGGATGTCCACCCTTTGGTATATGGTAAACAACCAAACATATTCTTCGGTCCGCATGCTTGTCAATGCTATCACCCACTGTCCTTTCTTGTCATGGACCACGTGCTTTCAACCCATCATGTTCACAACATGATCTGAAAACTGCCAAATGGAAGACTCAAAATAAACGCAGGATACATGATCGTTGGGTTCGTTTAAGGATGTTTAAGGTTTTTTCAAGGAAACCCCAACTTCTTATCACTGAAAATGGGGGTTCCAGCAAATGTTCCATTCACTCAATGCTAGGACACAAGGCTTCCCAGCTCGACATGTAGCGTTGCAACAACCCACCGAAGGCCCGGAGCTAACCCCCGAACTTGTTCCACCGAAAAACTTCAGCTTGCTATGGGGAAGTGTCAATGGGAAACGTCATCTGTTTTCAGTTTGTCCAGCGCTGATCAAATCCCAGCGTGAGATGGCTGTGTCCAAAGCCATCCAAGGGCTTTGAACCTCAAAAAGTCCCATTAAAATTGCCATATGGGGCATGACTAGAAGTCCTTATAATTTATCCTTGTCATATCACCATTTGTGTGTGTGTGTTTAATTCCCGTTATGTCCCCATGAATATCCCATGAAATCACTATTGACCATGAAGTCATCCAGATATGTAAACCATATCACCATTAAATGATATCTAATAAAATCACTATTAAGCGGATATGATATTCCATCAACTCCAATTATGTTCCTATGTTTCATGAATTTTCTATTTGATCCCTTTAAAATTCGTTGATTTCCCATTGATTTCCTGTTAAATGTCATTGTTTTGTTTCCGTGAATCTCCCATTAAATCATATCAGTTTCCAATTGATTTCCCCCATTAATTTCCCATTCGTTTCCCAATGATGTCCCATTGATTTCCCAACAAAATTTCCTCGCGTCAATTCCCATGAATTTCAAATGACATTTTGATATCCCATGAATTTACGTCATTAATATCCCAATGATATCCCATTCATGTCCATTCATATCCCATTATGACTGGTTTCATGTCATGACTGGTTTTACACAAACCACCGAAAAACGGAAAAACGACGACCACTGAAAAAAAACATGTTCAACACCTCTGAAAAGCCACCTTCCGCCTCGCCTGTACAGCTCCTGGGCCGAAAACCACTTCATAGCGACCTGAGACTCCAGCATTTGATAGGCAAACTGGTTTTGAACAAGGCGAAATCGGGTCTATCATGAGTATAGATAGATAGATAGATAGATAGGTAGATAGATACATAGATAGATAGACAGACAAACAGACAGATAGATAGATAGATAGGATAGGATAGGATAAGATTAGATTAGATTGAGATGAGATGAGATTAGATTAGATTAGATAGATTAGATTAGATTAGATTAGATAGATTAGAAAATTAGATGCCAGATTAGATAGGTTAGAAGATTATATAGATGATAGATTAGATAGATTAGATAGATTAGATTAGATTAGATTAAGATTAAGATTAAGATTCAGATAAGGTTAAGATTAAAATTAAGATTAGATTAGATTTAGATTAGATTTAGATTAGATTTGATTACATTAGATTTGATTAGATAGATAGATTAGATAGATAGATAGATAGATAGGTAGATAGGTAGATAGATAGGTAGATAGATAGATAGATAGGTAGATAGATAGATAGATAGGTAGAGATAGATAGAGATAGATAGAGATAGATAGAGATAGATAGAGATAGATAGAGATAGATAGAGATAGATATAGATAGATATAGATAGATATAGATAGATATAGATAGATATAGATA
>Ga0126342_10017534_pt1 | contig 12371 bp, 6 predicted proteins | sample Cyp1metagenome_FD_92528 | JGI IMG/M metagenome (GOLD analysis project Ga0126342, IMG submission 92528) | Coral microbial communities from Lord Howe Island, Old Settlement Bay, Australia - Cyphastrea 1 metagenome | ecosystem: Host-associated > Invertebrates > Cnidaria > Coral ... | reverse complement strand
TAAAATGGAGGTACTGTACCATATAAGGCCATATTTTGCTGGGATATTCCCTTACATAGGCCTTATATAGGCCTTATATATGGTAGGTACCTCCAATTTAGGTTCCTGAAATGGCCATTGAACTTGGGAACCTATCGAAGAGATACAATACACGGCTTCTTAGGCTTACTGTAGTTCAATAGAGTTATATAAATGAATGAACAAGACAGACTACAGTCCAAAAGCAGGAAAGGTGGATACAGTGGATACATTGATCTTCTTTTTGGATAGAATGATGCCTGGAACTTCTGCCGCTCTACTTCACTGTACATTTTGAGACCACTGAACGGAACTTGCAATGGTCCGAATGGAGAAAGCAGATGCGGCCAATAGATGTTGTTTAGATGTTGTTTAGATGTTGTTTGTGCTGACATCTAAACATATCTAAACATATCTAAACCTATATATACACACACACACTGACTCTTTGGATTCAACATTTGTCAAAAAAAAGGTACTTGAAGTATTTGAACGCACCATGTCAATCATGTAGAGGACTAAACTTCTCGCGGCGGTTCCATTGCAATTCCTGACTGGGTCTCCTTTCCAGCGTTCCGGCGCGCCATTTTGCCGCCCCAGAACCAACCAAATGATGCTAACCAGTGGTTATATCAGTTATATCATTTTTTTCTCACCTCAACATCCAAAAGGGAAAATGGAACATGGGTACAAAACGGTACCTGGTTGGTGGTTTGGAACATTTTTTATTTTCCATATATTGGGAATTATCATCCCAACTGACTAATATTTTTCAGAGGGGTTGAAACCACCAACCAGAGTAGGTCATGTGCCACAATTTTGGCTTATTCATAGCTTTCGTTCTTTTTAGTATTCGACCATTCCAAATGTTGGGAGATGTTTTATCATTTTCGTCCCGGCTCCTGAAACGATGATTGAACCCTCCATGGGGGTTTCCGTATTTTGGGATTTTTGGATATTTTTTGGGGATCCCCAAAACCATGGGTTTTAGTACTAAAATGGTCTGACTTGGATGATTTGGGCGTACCCCCATTTTTTGGAAAGCATGTGTGGTGGAACAGTTCAATCAATTCTTAGTATTCATCTATAGTCTATCCCATAGGATCCAGCTATATATGGTAACATGGGTCCCATCAATATACCCCAGTCATGTTAGCATATATACCAGCACCATGGATCCTATGGGTATAGGAAACATATTGTGGTGGAATCCCCGGTGCTCCGGAATCTTCTGGGGCGATGCGCCGGCCGCCGACCAGCGGATCGCCAATGCCTTTTTCGCCAGCCGCTGTGCCGAAAAAAGCACACGAAACGCCCGATGGGATGGGAGGTTTCCTGAAGAGTCTCCCTGAAAATACAGTTTCGGAGGTTTCGGGAAGTCTGAAGTCTGAATTTGGCTTAAAACCAATTGACATTCAGTCTTAGTTCATTCTTTTCATGTCCAGCCGGTCCTTTGTGGGATGGTCATGGGATTTTTTCATGGGAAACCTGGCTGCAACTTACCATGATTGGGGGATGGTTTCAATCTCATAAGGATTTTTGATGACTTGGGGAAATGGTGTATGGCAGCTAGGGTGTACCACAAAAAAAGTGGTTGTTTCAGTTAAGATGTTGCGGCTTTACCCCAATCTTGGGAGATAGCTGGATCATGGGGGACCGTTCTTTCAACAGGTTTTTTGAGAATGAATGGCTCAACCCACTATCCGTTCACCAATTTTCATCATCCCCAGTAGGGGTATACCTACAGACTATCGAAGTGATGGGCATCTTGATGCGTTGATTCCCTAGTTGCATCCACTTTGTGATCATCAATCTTTAATTAAACTTCAAGGAATTTCTATTTCTATCTGTTTCTATCTCATATACATATATAGTTATATAATTATATAGTTATATACACCACATATACAGTATAACACTATATTGGTATACACCACATATATATACTGGATATTAACACTTTATGTATTAATACATATACAGTATATATATATATATATAGATATCGTGTATATATATATACATAGTATTAATTAACATACTATTGTGCCACTTTCCCTTAGGGCCCTTTCACTCTCAGCTGTCCATCCACTCAGTGATGATGAATAGGGATTTTCATAGGGGAAAAAACCTGACAAACATCATAGTGATATATGGACCATGATATTTTCATGTTTTCATATGGTTGAATATGTGGGAGCAACATCCTGGCAAAGTCGTGGGACCAAACCATCCATCAATGCCCCTGGGCCAGGAGGAGGCGGGTGCTGAGGGCTTCAAGTATTTGCTGTCCATGAAGATGTGGTCCCTCACCGAAAACAAGGTCCAGGCACGGACAAGAAGGGGAGATGGGGTACCTGGAGGGTCCAGTGGTGGTGCATAACTAGAACATGGGCTTCAGTTATTAGCATATAGTTATAGATAAGTCCAGTTATAGATAGGATATATTATAATGATTTGTAATGTCTATAGAAATTGGAAGTTGTTGAAAGTTCCTAGCGTCTAAAACAGAACTGCACGGGACTGACCCCTGGGGGCAGCCTGGCCAGCTACGATCAGTGGGATAATAATTATCATGGAAATGATGATTCCCGCTGGCACACTATGGTTTTTCCCCAAGCATAAAGCTCCGATTTGGGGATTGTCAAGAAACAATCGCGGTCAAAGCTTGGATAAAATGCCTTGGGGGATGGTCATCAATGATTATATATATATATACACAATTATATATATATATGTTACCCTCTGGTAAACTAACATAGCTATTGAAAATGACCATAGAAATAGTGGATTTTCCCATTAAAAAATGGGTGGATTTTTCCATAGCAAACTGTTAGTTCACCAGAGGGTATAGTTGGGATCAATAGACCCATCATCCCGCCGGGTGGGAAACTGAACCCACGGCACATGTCTGTTCTTGGCGTTCATATGATAGACATTGGATGCCAAAGGGCCAAACGCCATGGGTTTTGGCACACATTTCAGTTGATGACATTCGCCGTGCCAGTGTGTTTTGGCATTTTTTTCTTGCGTTTTGCAATGTTTTCTGCGTTCATGAGCTTGCAAAATCAGCGTCATTTTTTGGTATTGTTCTTCAATTTTTCAGGTTTTAGCACACTTCTGCGCGCCATTTTTTCTATCGCCAAGGATGCAGAGCACTTGTCATCCAGACTGGACAGTCTCATTCAAGACTTTGGCAGTCTTTTGAAAGGAACGGCTTGCAAGTTGCTGGACGAAGATGTTACAACGTATCAGGACCGTCTTTGCAAGTTACTGGACGAAGATGTTACAACGTATCAGGAACGTCTTACAAGTTGCTGGACGAAGATGTTACAACGTATCAGGAACGTCTTACAAGTTGCTGGACGAAGATGTTACAACGTATCATCAACGTCTTACAAGTTACTGGACGAAGATGTTACAACGTATCATCAACGTCTTACAAGTTACTGGACAAAGATGTTACAACGTATCAGGAACGTCTTGCAAGTTACTGGACAAAGATGTTACAACGTATCAGGAAATCGTGATTGACAACGCAGGCCACAGGACGCTATTACATCCCCCCAAAACACCCGCCAAAACCCCGCCGAAAACCACCCAAAAAAAAAGACAATATACAAAAGTGACAACAGTCTTGCCCCCCGAGGGGCGCCGTCACCAAAAACATGCCATGAGGAGTAAAGAACAAACAGTGAATGAACCAATATCTTTTAGCTGATGAAGCCTACGGGTGGAAAACCTTTCTTGCAAACCATTACTGTTAACCTAGCCCACCCCACCACCACCCCCCTCTTGAAAACATGATAAAATACTGGTTCGGTTTTCCACCCGTAGGCTCAATCATGTCCAATCCTCATTGCTTGTGAATTACAGCTAAAAGTCACCATAATTTGCTGGTTAAATCCTTATCATGTGTTGGTGACATCCCCATTTTCCGCAGGTCTGGTTGGGTAAGCCATCTACCATGACTGGGGATAGTTGATACCACCAATAACGATGGTGATGACTTGGGGAAATGGTGTATGGCATTGGGTTTACCCTCTGGTAAACTAACATAACTATGGAAAATCACCATTTTTAATGGGTAAATCCACTATAAATGGCCATATTTTCCCATTAAATATGGGGCTTTCCTGTACATTTTCCCTTAAACCAATCCATTGAGTATCACAATACTTGGATACCGTCATCCAACATGAACCAACTTGTATCAAATAACATGGCATAGGCTGCATGGAGTTACATAGCAGGACTTGGATGCCCCCATGTCCCCATAGACCAACAATCATACACTTGTAATAACATCATTCAACATCACAATCTAACATCATTACATTAAATAGCGTAACATGTCCATGAACTCTGGTTACCCTTTGGTAAACTCACGTTTAACTATGGAACATCACCGTTTTTTTAGGTAAATCAACGAACTTAAATGGCCATGTTCAATAGCAAACTGTTAGTTTAGCAGGATGGTAACTATAGTTATATATATATATATATTCTCCAAACAAGCATAGTTAGTTGCTCCAATTCATTCGCCCCTTATCCCCTATGTTGAAGCCCAGGTCCCAACCGGGCCAACGGGGCCTCGCTCGCCCCCCGGGTTCTCAGGAGCTCAGACTCCTCCACGAGAAAAAGTGCGAGGCACTGGAGGAGCTGAAAGGCGAGGAATGGCGGGGGTCTGTCAGGGGGGATGTTGAAACACTATGGAGATATTATTGATGGTATGTATACATATATATATAATATATATATATATATATATATATGTATGTATACATATGTATATGTACATGTATATGTATAAGTTAATACTGTAGCTTCTTGTAGGTTGATATTCCAATATTTATTACTGTAGCTTATATATGATGGATTGATGCTAAGGGGCTAGGCCAAGAACCCAGTCTTTTTTTCGCAAACCAACGGGGAAGCTCAAGGTTTTGAAGCCCTGAAAATCCACCTGGAAATCACCATTGTTCAATATTAAGACAACCATTTTAGGGGTATACGGTGCCATTTTCAGACAGACCCAGTGCAAGGCACGAGCATTGAAACAATGTGGGAGAGGGACTTGCAACGTTGGGCAACTCAGGGGATGGAGGCTGCGGATGGACTCCCCTTGTCTAACTAATGACTTGAACGTGTGAAAGATAACGGTTCCCCAAAGAGAAATCCGGCGAGGTTGAAAACATGGCTTAGTGGATCATTTTTGAGAAATTCAGTATTGTTTAGGTGTGTTTGCGGGTTATCCTTGTCATGTCCCCCTTGTGTTTGCCATGTTTTGTGTTGGTACGGGCACATAGTCCTTCGTCATGTCTCCACTATGATACGCATTGAGCACATTACATAAATCTACACACGCTATCATCTGTCTGCATGTTGGTTGGTTGGTTCATATATATATATATGTATGTATACAGACAGCCAGACAGACAGACAGACATACATGCAGATAGATAGATAGATAGATAGATAGACAGACAGACAGACAGACATACATGCAGATAGATAGATGGATAGATAGATAGATAGATAGATAGTTAGATAGAGATGTAGATGTAGATGTAGATGTAGATGTAGATGTAGATGTAGATATAGATATAGATACATACGTACATATACATATACATTTTTAAACCTCGCTATGTAAAATGTCAACCCAGGCTTGAATCCTGCATGATGAATTCGTGTCCCCAAAACTTCCAACATCCTAGTGACATTGGTAGTCGCTGACAATACCGTATCGTACCATACAGTACCAAATATGCCAGTATAAGCCTAGGCCCTAGTTTAGTATTGGATCTGTTCAGTTGTTGGGTCCAATTTCCCAAGAAATTTTGTCATATGAGGTTGATGGAATTTTAGACATAACCCATCAAAGCATGATGAAATCTCTGACTCCGTTCTTGGTACCAATATACATCATTACCCTCTGGTAAACATACACAACACTATGGAAAATCACCATTTTCAATGGGTAAATCCACTATTTCTATGGCCATTTTCAATAGCTATGTTGAATTACCAGAGGGTATGTCATGAAAACCATTTCTGAAGAACATCTAACATCTGTCGTTTGATGGTGCAAGAACGGCCGTAACATACATCACCATTGAAATCACCATGCATCATAATTTTATTGATACCACTATACATCATTATACCGTGAAGATAAATAAACAGAACACACGATACTGATGATGAAGTATCATTATACCATTATAGGCCATTATACATCATGATTATAGAATCTAATATAATCTAAGATCATTATCCTACCATCTAATATAGGTATTTACCGTTCTACTACTACTATATGTATATATATACTATTTTACCACACGTATACATGTATTTATATACACATGACTAATTAACACTATTTTACATATGTACATAGATTATCATAGTAAAGTAGCTATAGATTAGATTATGATTGCTATTATAAAATAGTTGTACTTCTAGTTAACTACAATTTGCGAATTAACTATAGTTGCGTTCAGAGTAAATTGACTATAGAGTACACATACCATCACCAACTAGCATGAAATACATATACCTAAAACTATAGTGATTATCTAGATTACTATTTCACTATTACATTATTTTAGATTAATCTATAGATTATATACAAGAAGAATGTCCATTATCTAGATTAACTATCGTTGTTATCTATATCAGCCATAGATTCTGATTAACTAGAACTATACATGTAATCTATTAACTATAGTCTATTAACGTACTATTAACCATGATTATACATTTAGATTGGCCAAACCTATGATTAACACTAGAAGAAGTGATGAACTGATTTAGATTAACTATAATCATTACACAAAGTTATTAAACATATGATTAAGATTATCTATAACTGCACTAAACTATTCAACTACATTGAGATTACATTGAGATTAACTATACCTCTAGATTATAAGAATACTATATATGTATTGTTATCTATAGATTAACCCGTATTATCTATAGTTAGTATCTATAGTTAATATCTATGGTTAATATTTATAGTTATATCTATAGTTAATATCTATAGTTAATATCTATAGCCTATAACTCATTATAATAGCTATAGCCAACAAGTTATAATAGTAATAACTATAATAGTTAAATATAATTCATTCATATAATAGTTAAAATGGCCATCACTCAGCTCACCCTCCAGGCCTTGAAGAGGCCTTGACGGCCTGCGAAGAGAAGGAACGCAAGGAGGCGGAGGCCACGGCACGGAACAAATACGCTGGTCTTATGATGTTTTATGACATTTTGATGGTGAAAATCGATGCTTTAATGGTGAAGAATCTATGATGAATTTTCGTGTTTTCGTCTATGGGATGATATTTTCTAAATGGAATTGTGTATGATTTTAATGGATTTCACGGGGTGTGATGAAGTAAACCCGGCAGTGGAAACGAATTGTTTTTCGGTGAGGTGTCTTTGTTTGGTGGCAATATTGGTATGATATGTTGTATGTCATTATATTGAACGCTAATATTGTATACTATCTAATGTAGTGATTATGTAGTATGTACTGTACAAATTACACTTATTTCTGTTAGCAATTACGGATTTATGGCATTATGTGTGTAATCATGTAATATGTATAGAATTGTGTGGAAGAGATAGATGGACGGACCGATGTCAAAACTCAGTTTAGTTACTCGTTCCTGGCTGATACCTTTTTGTAAGTAAGTGTTCGCCCAAACTTGAATGAAACACTGATATGGTCAAACGGTAGAGCCTGTTGGGAAGGACACATAAGGACACCATGTGTTCACTTTTTAGAGCGTTTTCAGTCACTTCCGTCCATTTTGGGGGGAATGTCGATTTCTGACTGACCCACACCACCCTTGTGAGGTACCATTTTGTATCTTTTAAAATATGTCTTACATGTTTGTTTATTATCATGTATTCTCACCATTATGAATCATGCTGTTCATCAATTTCATCATTAAAAACAACACAGATCAACACAGTGAATACATGGGAATACCGCATTCATTAATTCCCCATTTCATATCGGTTTAGGGGATTTACATGAGAATTAATGAGTCAAGTTACGAAATCACCATATACTTTGGGGTATAAACATCCATTCATCAGATATGTGAGGGTACCTCGGGTCTCCGGGTTTTGATTCGCCACATGTTTTATGAAGCAAAACATCACTGCCCCACGAGCCGGCAGCCGTTTCTTGTTTAGGCGGCTGCCAAGCTGGCCGCGAAGCATAGCGAAGATTCCTTGCTGGTGAACAAGTGCGGATGCCTGGGTTGTTTTCAAGCCTCCCCGCGATTGAAAAGCTGGGATTGAATCAATCAACATGGTGATATTAGTTGGTGGTTTGGAACATTTGGATTATTTTTCTGGTTGGTGGTTTGGAATCCATGTTTTATGACTTTCCATATATATATGTGTATATATATATATAGGGAATGTCATCACCCCAACTGACGAAGTCCATCATTTTTCAGAGGTATATAGCTCAACCACCAACCAGTGGTGAGGACTTAACCCCAAAAGTTGGATGAAAATTCCGAAAGTGAGGACTTAACCAACGTTTAACATGGGGATTTCACCAAGCAAAACTGTGGATTTAACCAAGAACCATCGTTAAAATGGTGGTATGTTTCAGGTATGGGATTAATTTATTCATTGACTGTCAATTAATTTTAATTGGCGTCGTTTTCACACTGATTGGTTGGTAACCAGAACTTTCCGAATTACTTTATTGCAAGTGTTGGTCGATAGATGGGAGTTGAAGCGGAGGAGGGGGTGGGAATTTACCCACAGTTTCAGATTGGCAAGCATCGATGAACCAGAAATAAGAAAATCAAGATCTGGTTGGTGGTTTCAAACATGTTTTATTTTCCATTTCATATACCCTCTGGTAATTTAACATAGCCATGGAAGCCATGGCCCATTTATAGATGACTTTCCCAGCTACAAACCTCCATTTATGAGGGATTTTCCATGGCTATGTCATAACCAGATGGTAGTTGTCATCCCAACCCCATTGACGAACTGCATCATTTTTCAAGATGGTGAAATTGCACCACCCAGAGAATCACGCATCGAAGGCGGAGGCGATTGAAGGGTTCTCCAGCTGCGATGGGGCTGGCTGTAACAGGTTTTCCATTCAGAGCATATCTGGTTGGTGGTGACTGGAACCATGGAATTTTAATTTTCCATATATTGGAAATATTTGGAAATAATCATCCCAACTGACGAACTCATATTTTTCAGAGGGGTTGAAACCACCAACCAGATATGGTTTTGATAGCGCATTGTTGTAGATTAGAAACAAGTTGCGGGTTGCATGAGACATAACCAATCCGACTCCATTTTATTAGGCATTAGCTATAATTAAGCGGATGCTATGTGGTCCCATGGAGTAGTTTGCATATACATATACATAGCATATATATATAATCAGTGTATTGATGTTTCAGCATCATCCATTTTGCCATTTGATTCCCATAAAGGACCATTCATCCCCAGCATTACATACATAGATTTCCAGACATTCCCCAATGTGTTTCCCTTCCCCATGCAATACAACATATCTATTCACTTGAGATCACTTGAGTATACATATGTCTATGTGTTCATATATCTGTACATAATTCTATTCTATATGTATAATATATATATATACACATACGACGATATCATGTCATATCATGTCATATCATATCATATCGTAGTGCATAATGGATAGATAGGTAGATATATAGATCTGTAGATGGATTTTTATGTGTTCATCCTTTTGGTCAGCCCACAGCAGGCAGTGTGTCCTGGTCTTGGCCAAAGACTTCACCGCGAAACGTGTGCGCACCAGCGAGTGGAAGGCAGGTCGCTCACGGCGTCGCCGGTGTGGCCGGCGCAGCCGTTCTTTCGCTTGGGGCTTGAAGGATGGAAAAACAACGGATGTCTAATGGGAATACCCTCTGGTAATTTAACATAGCTATTGAAAATGGCCATTTATAGTGGATTTTCCCATTGAAAATGGTGATTTTTCCATAGTTATGTTAGTTTACCAGAGGGTATCATTAAAAAGACCATAGGAATTTCGGGATTTCATTAACAGGGACCCACTTAATGGACATGTTGCTTGAGGATTTTTCATGGGACTCTTCATGGGATTCAATGATGGGATTTCATGGGACTCAATGGGATTTCACCCTTGTGAACATATTATTTTTGTATCATAAAAGGACATTGGTCGGGTTAACTATAATCCAGAATTCTATGATATGCTATGATATACAATAGAATTCATGGGATTTTACCAAGCATAATGGAGATGGAACGGTTGGATTAATCCATCAATTGGGGGATGGTCATCAACCATTTGAAAATAGGGATTCCTACATCTACCCTCCTGTAAATGTCACATCACCATTTTCTATAGGTAAACCATCGAAAAAAAAGGGGCAACACATTACACATCTATGTTCGTTTACCCTAGGTACCATCGGGTACCTATGATGTTTAGATTCCCATTCTCGGATGGCTCCACATTACTCCCATGCTTGGACTTTTCGTGGCACATCATGGGATTTCAGCAGAACTGGGAGTTCCGATGCTTCGATGATTTGCTGAGTTTGCATCGTGATGTGTAACAGCTATGAGGCTATGTTCAATTACCAGAGGGTAGTCAGGGAAATGAACTTCGGTCAATGGGAAAATGATGAATTCATGGGGGATTTCATCGGATTTCGCAGCAAACCATGGTTGATTACCAGAGGGTAAGCAACTAATCAACGTGAAGAAATCCCATTAGAATCCTATCGAATTGATGGTTAAACAACCATCATTTCATTACCAGAGGGTATCATCACTGTTTGAATGATATATTACATTTGATATATATATATATAATGTATATATTCCGATTATAATTCCTATGGTAATATAAACAACCACCATTTGATTACCATTATATATATAATTATACTGTATATATTCCCATTATAGTGCCATTAGTCACCACTCAATCACCACCAATTCCCCATATAAATCAGCACTTTTTGGTCAGTAGCTCATCAACATTAGAATTAAAATCCCATGAACGAATCCCATGAAACTTCTATCAAATTGATGGTTAAACAGGGCACCATCATGAAAAACAATTACATTCCTATGATAATCCAATTAATCACAAAATCACCGGTTGTTTGTTGAGTATAGTTGACGTTTCTGTATATATCCCATAGAAATATCCCCATGATATCTCCACTCTGGTTGGTTAAACCCCATTAATCCCCATTAAAACCCATGAAATAATCCCATGAATTACCACAAAATCACTATTTTATAGGATTATAACGCCCATTAAATCACTATGAATCCCCATTAAATTCCATTAAACTCTATTAAATCACTATTAATCTCATTAATCTCCATTAAATCCAATGAAACCCCATTAAATCAGCATAGAATCCCCAATTTTAGTTGGTCAAGACCTAAACCTCTCCCAGGCACGGCGACGTGGCGGCTTCAGCTCGCGGCAAGCTTTGGTGAAGGTGAGCTTTTGTTGGGGTTTGAGGTAAAAAAAAATAGGGGAATACCCATCCTCTCCACCAACAAAAATGGTGGTTTAACTGTTTAACCATCAAACATATGGTGGTTTGACCATCAGGAAAGGTGGTTGAACTATCAAACATGTTGATTTAAGTGATGCAAACGACGACGATTCTGTACGCTGTTCTGGTTAGTGCATCCAAACATATAGGTCCTTATTATCGGACCCAACAATGGATGGTTTAATACGGTGAAAAAACATGTTGAAAGCAAACAAATAGTAAATTCCCCAAATAAATATGTAGATCCTGCCATGAGTTCGCGGGAGGACCCGGGTCTTTTCTCCAAAAAAGTAGTGATTCTCAGGGTCAAACTGTTAATTGTCAATGGCAGTGTCAATCATATCATCCCCATCTGAGCCACTATAAAGGATGCTAAAATCCCATTGAAATCCTAAGCTCCAGACTGCCAGGCCAAAAAAGGCAAGGAAGGAAAGGATGTCGAGGTCGAAGAGGGCGAAGAGAAGGCGAGGTCGAACTTCGGACCAGGGGGAGCGCACTGAAAAGTATGTTGATTGAACGTGATGAAGGGGATGTTTAAGCAACCATAATTTCAATAGTAGGAGTTATTGCCAATTAACTAACTGGGCACATATATATATAGACTGTATATATATATATATATGCTACCCCCCCCCCCAAGACCTACATTTTTTGTATTAGGTATGTCCTTGGCTGCCTTGTCTTTCTTCTCATCTTCTCACCTATTGCAACACTGCATCAGGAAAGTAGCTTGTGCGCATGCACCTGGAC
>Ga0126342_10017533_pt1 | contig 12371 bp, 16 predicted proteins | sample Cyp1metagenome_FD_92528 | JGI IMG/M metagenome (GOLD analysis project Ga0126342, IMG submission 92528) | Coral microbial communities from Lord Howe Island, Old Settlement Bay, Australia - Cyphastrea 1 metagenome | ecosystem: Host-associated > Invertebrates > Cnidaria > Coral ... | reverse complement strand
TCGCGCATCTCCATCTTCTTTCTTCTTACTCTTTCTCTTCTACTCTTCTCTCTTCTGATCTTTCTCTTCTCTCTGCCTCTGCCCTGCTCTGCTTTTCATCTGTCCATATTGTCGGAAGTTTGATTTCTAAAATCTTCAAAACTTCCTTCGGCAACTCATTTCCGGGGTATTTAAGGTTTATTCGGCAAAGCTACGTAGAAACTATTGATCTTAACAACCCCAACCAAGAACCTCCGGAAACGAAGCAACACAAACACTGCGGAAACCTACGGGGTCACATTTAAAACCCAAACAAGATACTCCGAAAGCAAGAAAGCGAGAAACCTAAAAACAAGAGACCCAGGAACCAAGAAACCCAGAAACCAAGAGACACAGAAGCCAAGAAACCGAAAAACCAAGAAACCGATAAACCAAGAGACCCAGAAACAAAAAAAAAGAAACCAAGAGACCCAGAAACCGAGAAACCAAGAAACCCAGAAACCAAGAGACCCAGAAACCAAGAAACCCAGAAACCAAGAGACCCAGAAACCAAGAAACCCAGAAACCGGGGGAACAGAAAGTTAGAACCATGGCGCCTTGCAAAATGAATGCACGAAATTTAGACACGGAGTAACAGCCCTGGCGCGTTGAGAAATGACCCTTGGCGCGTTGAAAAATGACCTAAATACCGCGTTGTAAAATGACCATTTTCTCGCGTTGTTGTAAAATGACCATTTTCTCGCGTTGAGAAATGACCCCCCTTCCCATTATTATTCATATGCAAGTATCTTGGTATGTTGACCCAATCTGTCTGGGTGTTTGCTTTCGACTCAAAAAGCGAAGATGAAAAGTTGAAGAGCACAGGCCATATCTAAGGTGGATAGAGGTTTCCTGGCGCATCGCTTGAAAATTGGGGCCTCATATGGTCAATAGTGTTTATATATATATATATATATGTATATGTACATATATATATGTATGTATATATATATATATGATTTATTATATATGTATAATATAGATAGATAGATATATATATATATACATTATGATATAAAGTTATCAAGTACTTAATATAATATATCCTACACTATTCTACAAAATATGATACGGACTGACACAATAACTCAATAACTCACAGGTGCCACCGAGATCGACAGCAACGGTTTGGTCTGAGCGCAACCGTCCAAAATACAGCACATTGGGTCCCAAGTCAACACATTGGATAATCATCAACTATTCATTACTTGGGGATCATCAACTATTATATAATGTAATCATCAACTCATGATAAATAACTACTATTCATTATATTTTCATTACCAGCCATAAACATCACAAACATTGATGGTGTATCAATGTTTACCATGATTACCCTCTGGTAATTTAACATAGCTATTGAACATGGCAATTTATAGTGGATTTATCCATTGAAAATGGTGATTTTCCATAGTTATGTTAGTTTACCAGAGGGTATACCATATTATATCATTCCCATCCATTCCCATCACTATTAGCATTAACGCCAAGCCGCAGCTGCCGCGAAGGTGCCGAGCAGTGGAGGATGTGACCTGGCCACAGCAACTGTGTCAGTGTGTCATGTGCAACAAAAATCCATAAACCACCCTATTGGCATATCTATGGATGGTTTATAGCACCCAGAAAATTGCGAACATGTTCGGAAAATTTGAACATTGGCGAAGGTTTTTAATGCGTTAATTTGCTAGTTCTATTATTACAGTCTGTACACTTCAGAATCGAAGACATTTCACTTCAAGGCGAGACTGGCTGCGTCCATCACTACCATGTCTGGTGAGGCACCGGGACTCATTGAAAAGCTGTACATCAGCCGAATCGGTTTGTTCATGTCCTGCCTCAGCGCTTCAAAGTACCTTAAGAGTCAGCGCTGTGCCATGGTCAAAAGTTTTTTTTTTTCCCTGGTCTATGCCATCCCATATATGGAGGTTTCCTGAAATAGGGGTACCCCCAAAAATAATCTATTTTAATTGGGATTTTCCACTCTGAACCATCCAGCTATGGGGGTATCCGGGTATCCATACCTCCATATGGAAGCAAACTTGAAACGGATTGACAACCGAGCCCTAATATCAGGATCATCGTCCATGAGATCCATTGAAATCCCTTATTTTGTCCATGCTTGAATCAACTGAAATCACAATTCGCTTGATCAAATAGTTCACCAAGAAATCTCAAGTTTTGTTGCTGTGATCCCAGCCCGCAGTAGATCAAGAACTGTAATTTCTAGTCTGTTCCGAAACTATCCAACATTTTGTTGCCATAAGTCACAACATGTCACAACTGCTTTTGACATCCCCACTGATCCGGCGGACTATGGCAAATTCCCAAATCAGCTACATCAATGGCTGTGTCTGAAAATCGGGTAGCCCCAATTCATCCAGCTCCAATGGTCTTTCTCTTGAGGATCAACCGCCATTTTCGGACAAAACCCGGCTGAATTATGAACTAGTCATTCACTAAGCTGAAGAAAAACTGTTATAATAGAGACAGCCATCTGCAAATGATTCCCCTCGAATTTCCCGTGATTCTAGTGACGGACAGCGACATGAACTCAACATTCTCAAATTCATCGTCAGATCCATCAACCATCAAATTTACCAATGATATCCGATACAATTCATGATCATGATGCGCTGCTATTATATTATCCGATTCAAAACTGGTTGGTGGTTTCAACCCCTCTGAAAAATATGAACGTCAATGGGAAGGATTATCCCATATATGAAATGGACAAATAAAACATGTTTGAAACCACCAACCAGATGTGTAAATTAACATAGCTATGGAAAATCACCATTTTTCATCGGTAAATCCACTATTTCTATGGCCATTTTCAATAGATCATGATAAAATTATAAAATTCTCCCATGATAATTATATATTTTAAATAATTCATATTAATTCTCCAATGATTTACCATGGATTACCATGGATAAAATTTTCTCCCATGATTTTAATCATGACATGAAGCGTGCCCCTTGTTGAACAACGCTGCCGAAGCACGGATCAAATCCAGGGGAACCCAGCGGTAGGCCTGGCTGCCAGGTTTCCATGGGTGACTGCTGGCCGAAACGACGAAAAACATCGGGGAAAACAACGAGACTTGGGAAAAATCATCAAGAGATGATTGTTTCAACCAGGGAAGTTGAGGTTTTAACATGCAAGATTGGGGGGGCTGAAAAGAACCAGAGAAAATGTGGCACTTATCTGGGATTTTACCAACAAGACTTATTCGGGTTTTAACCAGCAACACATGGTAAAACAACCAACACATATTAGGCTCATGAGCAACAAACTTGGGGTTTCAACCAGCAAAAGCTGGGTAAAAACAGACAATGCTAATTGTGGTTTTGCCAGCAAACACATTGGTTTGCAACCAGCAAAAGCTGGGTAAGATCTTAAGCAACAATTCACCAGCAACGCGCGTTGGATAAAGACCGACAAGAGCGCAGGGGGTGGGATGTGTAAGCAGCAGCAAACACCAAGAACAACATGCTGGCAGTACAACTGTTTATGGGGGGGTATCATGGGGTTGGAACCGAAAGAGATGGATGAAAGAATGGACATTATATAACCAACTACCACAGCATCAAACAGTATACATTCCGTTTGGTTGGTGGTTGCGCAAAAAAGTCATTGGGTATCATCATCTTCAGGTACTGTAGGGAAAGATACATTTGATACCACCAACCAGGGTGATAGAACATGACAACCAGCTAAGAATGATGACATCTCAATGATTCAAGCAGCTTTTTGTTTGGTTCGCCCAACAACGATGGATGTGGAGCAACATGATCCAGAATAGCAGCCGGCAAATTGTCTGAAATGAGTCTCGAAGACAAATTTAAGTTCAGATGGATGTTTAATATCAGTCATCTCCCATTTTTATCCATTTTTGAAGGTTAATGATATGGTGATAGCTAGGATTATCCATGTTCAAGTCGGACTTGCCTCAGGGTCAATCCAGATCCCCGGGTTTCTCAACATTTTACAAGTTGAAAAACTCGGCCAAAACACGGGCCTATTAACTATACAGTTCTTGGACCAACGCTACCAGTTGAATCCCAAGAATTTCTGGGTAGCTCTCTTTACGAGCGCATTTTTCCATGGTGAAATACATAATTTCTGATGGTTAAATCTAACATTTCTATACATTTCTCTTGGTGACGTTTTCCCATTCTTGGTGGTGAATAACATAGCAATTTCTGGTGAACATCACAATTCTGAAAATCTCCAAGGCCCTCATGTGTCAGGTTTAGCACAGCACCTGGAAGCGAAGACGCCTGCACCTCAGTGGTGGCGGCCATTGCCGCAACATCTCGAGCAGTTGGAGGGTTTTCAGCAACATTCCATGGGAATTTCCACTATAAATGGTGATTTAATGGCGATTTTCATGGTTTAACAATGGGTTAACATTGGTGAATAATGGGATGATGGGAATTTACCCTCTGGTTAACTAACAAAAAGCTATTGAACATGGCCATAGAAATAGTGGATTTTCCCATTGAACATGGTGATGTTCCATAGTTATGTAACAAATTACCAGAGGGTAAATGGATTTCAGCTGCAAAGTCGGGATTTATCCCACACTTTTTGCAGATTTCACCATTTTCACCAGCATAACTTTGATTCGACCATATTCGACCAAAAATTGGATTGGACATCTTTTTTAACGACCAAATCTGGAGATTTCAATCTGTGAAACTGTTGGGAGTCAACATTGGGCATCCCCTGGTGAACTAACCTCTGCTTTGGAAATCGGCAATTCATCTTCTGAGTTTTCCAACTGGTGCCTGGCTGTCCTGGGCAGTGCCAATGGATGATGCCAAGATATGTCAAGCATCCAATCTGGCTGAATGATCATTCACGCACCTGAAAATGGCTGAAATAAGGCAAAATTTGGGGGGGTTCCTAAAATGGGGGTACCCGATTTAACATCTATTTTAATCGGCTTTTCCACCATAAACCATCCAGCTATGGGGATATCTCCATTTATGGAAACCCACATTTGGGGATGACTCCGGTGGTGCCGAGATCATGCGAGATGTAACATGCTACGGCTGGCCGGCACCGTGACGAAAGAAGTACCGACTTCCGTAAATTGGATGGTTCAGTACCAAGTAGAGTATCACTCAACTAAAAATTGATGGTTTATATGGGACTGATATCAAATTCCAGCCATCGAAAAATTCCAGTCATCAACCTCGACAGTTCGGCCCATTTGGGGATGGTTACTCGGTGACCTCTACCAAGCATCATTCCAGTGACGTCGCCACGTAGGCTCGCGATCAAATTTATCAGAAATACCTATTATATTATACTATAATCATATAATATTATATATAATACAAAAAACATCGTTAAAAGTTGTAATGATATGTCCTTTTAGCCCCATCACACACCACCATAAAATTGATGCTTAAGTCCCTGTATAAGTCGCCGCCCCCGGTAGCCGGTCCTGCCCCGCTCCGTGAGAACTGGCCAAGCTGAGTTGAAAAAGTGGGGGAAAGGATCAACGATCATGAGATCATGAGATGGCTGTGGTAAACTAACTTGGCTATGACAAATCATATATAAATTGAGGGACAAATATGGGAAACATGAGGGTTTATAGCTGGGGAAATCAACTATGTATACCACAGATATACATTGATAGTTTATTAGAACATTAATGTTAGTAAAATGATAGTTCTAAAAACACCATCAGTGACTCACCATTTTTATGGTTGACATATAAAACGTCGTTTGTTTTTGGGTTAGTTTTGGGTTGGTTATGACATTGCTTTACCAACATTAACCATCATGAAATTGTTTGTTATATTTGATAGATGCCATTAAATAGATTGGTAAATCTGTGAGAGTCTGAAGCATTGTGAACACCAAGGGGAACCTTTGTCAGATGGAATCAAACAATGCCAACTCCTTAGAAAACAACACCAATGAAGCAATGAAGTGTATTGACATGTTCTGTTGTGCCTTCCGTGGCACCTCCCAAAAATGATAAACAACATATTGACTTTACAGAGCCAGTCAATTTGCGAAATGTGTACTCCATGAACTTCGAGAAATATCAAAGAACATAAGCATGATTTCAAGTGGATATGATCCTAGAAAATTGTCTCCAGATTTGTTGGATTATATCCCACATATCCACATATTCACAATGCGTATGACTTTGCCTAAAAATTGGCTTCCCGAAAATTTCCACAGTGTATCGTTTCCGCATGAACATGATATAGATTTTTGCAATATGCCCAATCTTTTGGACACACTTTTCTGTCAGAACATCTTCTGTCAGCTTATCGTCCCAGCCCCCCTTTTTCGCGTCCGATTGAAATCCGCCAGCTCTGGTCCAGCGGCTGGACGGTGCAAACGATGGGATGACCTTCGGATCCAGCCCTTCCACATCCATCAGATCAGGAACCACTGAAGTTTAGTGCATGCGGTTTCTTCATGTCTACTCCTTTTTTGTGTGCAACATGGTACAATATTACAGCAGGGTTTGTTATAGATGGTATAGTTATAGTATAATTTCGTGGATAGGGGATGGCCGTGTGTCCCAGGTCCCCTTACAGCCTGCTCAGCCAGCAGGCACAGCTCATCACTTGAGCTTCAGCAGAGTTATTTGACTTTGACTCCTCTGATCTCCTAAGATCTCCTCAGGCTTTCAGCAGGGTTAAGGCAAGAAACCTTGCACCCCTATTTCCATCATGTTTTTCTTCGTCCATCAGCATCATCGTTCCATCATCGTTCCATCATCGTTCCATCATCTCGATCTGTGTGAAACTGGTGCCACTTTCAGACCCTCGAGGGGCCCGCTGGGCGGTCCTCGAATTTGGTGAACGCCGTGAAAATACACTCAGACTTTTGAGCGCGGTGGCGGTTGCATTTCCACCCCAAGCTCCAAAGCACTTCTCAACAAAGCGTCAACATGAAGAACACAGCCCCCTGGGGAACACCTTGATACATTTCGCAGGCCTGGACGTCAATCCTTTCAACATCTTCGAACCTTCGGAGCACTACGAGGCACACCTATGTACCTAAGTAACCTGCGCCCAAGTTCACTGTACAGCTCAAGTTCGGTTTCTAAAATCGCATCTGTGGGCGGCCCATGTGGGCCACCTGTCCTTGAGATTGCACTTGAGGCATCGTCTCTAATTCAATCGGTGCAGGTCATCTTTTATGGGGAACTCCCCAGTTCGATGGCGTTTAAATGATTTTAAATGCTTTTAATGCCCAACATTCAGTGAATTGGGGGCCAATTACATTCAGTTACCATAGTTTATTTTGACCCACAACCAATTCATAAACCTTCAGGCGCTTGCCGTGCAGGGATTCACTTGGGGAAAGCTGCCAGGGTCACGTTCAGGGAGATCAAATTGCTCAGGACTAAGTAGCTCTACGACTCAAAACTGATGTCCAAAAAACCTTGGGAACCACCATGAATCACATTTCATCCATTGGTTTCAGTAGTTGTTTTATGTTGTGCTATATTGTGCTATAGCATGGCAACATCTCTACGGTTTCTTTGGGATGTTTCACCCGAGCTCAGTGGTCACAACCACTTAATTTGGCGGCTGTTTGGCATGGTTGGCATGGTTGGCTCAGGCACCCTCCGGTAGTCTCACATAGCGAATCATCAATGGGTCGCTTTCCACCAAGTGAAACCACGATGTTCACCCTAACCTACAGTAACTGCTCTATGTGAGCAGTGCCCAAACCTTTCTTCTGCTTGGTTCAACCGGTCCTCATATCAAATCAGTCTATACTGCTGATTGCACCGATGAGTACAACTCATATTTCGAACCATCTTTTCTGGCTAGAAAGTTGTCATGTCTACCAGTGTTTTTCTGCCAATTTCAGGTGTTTTTCAGCATTCATCCCCATTTCTGATTGTTGAAACCCGTTGCTGATGCATAAACCCCATGATAAAAATAGATAACTCTACCCAGAATCCCCCCGATATTTTTCGGTGAAAGAGGTTATAACTGCTCTAGCACTTGTCAATCTAATTTCGCATAAATCTCCGCCCTGTGTTGCATATGCTTTCTAGTCAAAGGCCCAGGGGTTTTCTGGAGAACTTACCATCACCGGGGGGTCTGGGCTCGGGCACTGCCTGTCCTCACTGGGGGTCTTGGGACTCAGGGTCCTCCTGCTGGGATGAGAACTTGTTCCTGAGCGGAGCATACCCACCATGAAAGTAGATCATGTTCCGAACCGGAAACCATCATGTTTCCACATCTATCTTAGTTAGTTAGTCAGTCAGTTAGTTGGTCAGTCAGTCAGTCAGTCAGTCAGCCAGTCAGCCAGTCAGTCAGTCAGTCAGCCAGCCAGCCAGTCAGCCAGTCAGTGAGTTAGTTACTTCACATCAGGGTATATTTATGTATATGATTGTATATGTCATTTGATGTATTTGTGAAAAATATACAGTATACATATACACACATATATTTATATACACATATTATATCATATACACATACAGTCTCATGATTCATAGTATATCTTGAGAAATCAAAATCCCAAAGCATATTTGAGACCATAAATACATGGATGATCAAATTAATCTCAGATCTATTCATCCTCACGCAATCACCATTGTGGGGAAGATTAGCTATGTGTTGGTCATGGAGTTGATCCAGAAAAATCATCTACCAATATATAATCATGAGCAATAATCATGATCTACTAACATAAAGTCTAATAACTAATCAGTATAAGAATACTAACAGTAATATTGAATAATCAACCAACCATACTGAATGATCATCCGTCAATAACACGAATAAATAGCAATAATCATAATCATATTGATGATGGGTGGTTCGATGCGGATGGATAATGGTAATAATAATCATCAATCAATACTAGTACTGATCAGAATACTGATAAATAAACACAATAATCAATAAAACCACTTGATGATGATGATAATGATAAAAATGAAAAAGTGAAAATGATAACAATCAATCAATCAACCAATCAATCAATCAACCAACCAACCAACCAACCAACCAACCAACCCATCCAACCAACCCATCCACCAACCAACCAACCAACCAACCAATCAAATCAATCAAATCAATCAATCAATCAACCAAGCAATCAACCAACCAACCAACCAACCAATCAATCAATCAATCAATCAATCAATCAATGATAACAACAATACACATGAATGTTTAATAATCATAATAATGGTATACTAATCATTCATGGTGTCCAAGTCTCATCACACGCGTGCCAATCTGCCCAACCTGTCCAACCATGCTGATCACCGCTCCGGTCCTGAGGATCATCTGGACGGATTTCTCTCAGAGAAATGGTGCTGCAATGGTTGGAAAAACCATAGGAACGTCGTGAAGCTCTAAAGGTTTAAAATGGTTTACTGGTTGGTGGTATACCTACCCCTCTGAAAAATGATGGAGTTCGTCAGTTGGCATGATGAAATTCCCAATATATTATGGAAACATAAAAAAATGTTCCAAACCACCAACCAGAATATGTTTTCCAAGCGCTTCTGCAAAGGATTTCGATCCACCGTGTTTGACCGAGACACACTTTGCTGGTGCCGGAAGCCACCACCTGTGTTGTTGAAGTCCTCAGGACTCAGGTTGCAAGTGCCCCAAAATCCAAAATTCAAAATCTCATGTTCCCACGGTTTTTATGGCACTTTTGCCGCAGATGAATAATTTGAAGATACCCAAAGTTTCATATTGTTTACATCATATCATTTTATATCCCATTGTATCTCCTTATAACATATCCTGATAAAAAAAGGTTACCAGTTACCCTCCAGTATATAAATTGCAGTAAATAGACTCTGCCAGATACGGGCTTGGAAGATTCGCTTCCACTTCAAACCAGGGTCTATGTCAATTGATCATCCACATTTTAAGGGTATATTTATATAATTACTAACCCATTGATATGTGGATTTTTCAGGGTATCTAAAAATATTGATACTAAAATCATTCACATCCACCCGACTGGGGCCCCTGTCAGCCCTGGCATGCTGGAGTAGAAGGCCCGGTTGGAGTCGTGCCTGCGGAAATGGAAATGACCCGCGGCAATGGCAATTTGAAGAGGGAAAGTGGTGATAAATCATCAAATCAATGGGATTTTCAGGATCCTAAATTGGAGGTACCTACCATATATAATATATATTATATAAGGCCTATGTAAGGCCTATGTAAGGGAACATCCCCATAAAATATGGCCTTATATGGTACAGTACCTCCATTTTAGGATCCTGAAATTCCCATTGATCAAATGGGGAAATATGAGACACATGGTTTATATCACAATGATGATATCAAATGAAATATGATATCATATAAATGACAAGTGTTTTTTTAGGGATTCTTGAGGGGACTTCGTCCATTTTGCAATTTTTGGAGAAATATGAGGGTTTTTAATCAAGGGTCTTTTTCATCGAAAATCAAAAACCATCCAGCTATTGGGGTACCACCATTTATGGCAAGCCCCATGTTGACAAATCAAGGCCCAGGTGCATGCGACATTGCCAGTGGTCCCGTTCGGACAGAATGAACGCTTCCTCAGGTAACGGATGGCCAGCAAGTGGGGGGAGATTAAGGAATCGAATCCATTGGTCACTGGCCATCTCAGGAACCGATTCATTGGAGGTACGTACCATATAAGGCCTATTTTTCAGGCCTATGTAAGGGGAGATACCCCCAGAATATGGCCTTATATGGTACTAACGTACCTCCATTTTAGGATCCTGGAATTCCCATTGAAATTGGGGCAGGCAGGAGATGTCAGGCACGAGCAAAAACCGCATTTTTACCCACCACAAAATCGTCCCAAAAATAGACATCTCACTTCGCAGTGATCAACCGCAAGCGAGCATCTATGAATCGCGCCCCCTCAACTTCGGTCAATCCTGGCCTCAAGGCTGTTTTCTCACACAAAAAACCAATTGATGGCGAGCGAAGCTACATCTCATGGGGATTCAACCAAGCCCATTTGAGGCTCAAGGTGATCCTCCAATAATAAAACCATAGTATGGGGCTTTACCATGATTCACCTTCGGATGGGTTGGTTAAAATCCCAATGGATAATCATGAATATAAAACAATCATATGTGCGAATCAGAGGCTGTGCTTCTCCCGGGTATGAATGGACAAATATGGGCTTGTCCCAAATTCTGTAGCCTTAAATTCATTGGCTAATCATAATTGTACCTCTTCAAATAGCCATTTGGGGGTGTAGCCAACTTTCAGACAAGTCTGACATGTGTTCAACAGTAAACATATCTACAACCAGTGATTCATTTAGCTTGCACAGACCCCATCTCGATCTGGGTTTCCCCACAACAGCCGTGGAGCCAAGAAGTTCTGTGCCTTCTGGTGCGCCTGGGCGGTCCAAAGGAAGAGCAGGAAACCCAGAGGAAGGCCCGCGGCCTTTGGGTCAAGTGCCGAAAGGCCTTTCCTGAGATTCATCACTGGGTCAATTTCATATAATTTCATCATAGTTCACTCAGTTCACTCACCGAAAACTATGGCGATGATCTGGGGACAGTTCTCCCAAAATTCTCCTAACCATCACCCAGATCACTTCCGGGAACACCTTTCGTAACGTAGACACCGAGCAGCCAATTCTTCAGAGACCATCCGACCATTCGTCACCACTTTGGCGACCTTCTCCAACGATTCCAATGGAGATGATGCCTCGACACCCGGTTTACCGGCGTGCGAAAGCCCCTTTTCGTAAACTGGTGCTAAACGTAGGGAATGGATGGGTTGCTGGGGGTTGCTGGGGGTTGCTGGGATGATGACATTACTAGTGATTATGGATCATTCCCGAAAATTCCCTGCGTTTAGCACCAGTAAGTTGTTTATGGATCTGAAAAAGGTCCAACATACGATTCAAGATACTATAAGATACGAATTATATGGACATTTCTCACTGTCAGGCACCTCTCTATACATATATATATATAGATTAATCATCTTGAAGCCAATAGAAATAGAATTGTTCAACATATTCCAATTGTCGTAGTGTTTTTTTTCTTTGAACTTTCCACATTCTATCCGGTGTTTCATATCCACGGGGATGGGATTATATAATTATTTCTAGTTGGTGAGTTGGTGAGTCATAATTATCAAACAAATATATATATATATATATATATATATAATATATATACCCATGAAATCCCATGAATATCCCATTGAATCCCCAGAATAGTGCAAGTGGCAAAAAAACATGATATCCCATGAAGAGAACCCCACTTTTTTCACCCTTCATGATCCAATGCCAAGCGGCCTGGCAGCGACTTGCCTAGCCATGGCGAATGGGGAAAACGGGTCATCCCATGAAAGCTGTTT
>Ga0126342_10017532_pt1 | contig 12371 bp, 15 predicted proteins | sample Cyp1metagenome_FD_92528 | JGI IMG/M metagenome (GOLD analysis project Ga0126342, IMG submission 92528) | Coral microbial communities from Lord Howe Island, Old Settlement Bay, Australia - Cyphastrea 1 metagenome | ecosystem: Host-associated > Invertebrates > Cnidaria > Coral ... | reverse complement strand
TAAAAAAGTGGATGCAAAATCTATTGATTTTTGACAAATCCAGGTAAACATCATGTGCATCAGACGTGGATGCTCAGATTTTTTTTAACACTCTTCGTCGGCTCAGCGATCCATCACTGTGGAAGCTGTCTTCGACAGCAAGTTGCCATTATGGCACTCATACCGCCACTGCCAGCAACGCAGGTATAGCATGACATCTCAGCAGCGTAGCAACATGTCACGTAGTAAGCGATCCCAGAGATCTTAGCAACATGGCAATATATCATGTACGAAGTAGAAGGAACGTTAGGATGCCCCCCCACCCCACCCAACCCCAACCCCAACCCACACCAGAGATCTCAGCAGCGTAGCAACATGTCGCGTAGTAAGCGATCCCAGAGATCTTAGCAACATGGCAATATATCCTGTACGAAGTACAAGGAACGTTAACATGCCCCCCCACCCCACCCCACCCCAACCCCAAGACAAAGAGCAATACTCAAAAAAGAAGCAAATCGCACGTACGGTTTTCCAGCCGTAGGCATAGATTACATGCCACACATATCTTGTGCAACCAAAGAGCATGTTAGTAATTTAGGAACAAACAACAGGTATCAAAGCTTTGTATGATATATTAACAAGAGAAGATTAAAAAAAAAAACATATTGACGAGTATAAGATATTTTCTAAAGATAGATATAGAATACTAAGAGCCTACAGTGTTTTGCATGAGACAGGAAAATCCATATATAACATCTTATTTTAACAGATGTTAGTTTGTTTAATAAATATTTTATGTTATATGTAATCCAGATAAAGAAATTTTATATAAAAAGTGTAATAAGCGCTGCTCTTATTTAATGAATGAAGCAGGTATTAAAGAAGTAAAAATAAAACAAAATAATTTAGAAGAAAATTTTGCAAATAAGATTATAGGTGTAACAGAATTATTAGGGCTTACTAATATGGATACTTCTTACTTAGATGCTGTGGAAAAAGCCACGCAGCGTACAAGAAATTATGCTAAAAGACAATTAACATGGTTGAGAACATATTTTAGCAATAATAATGTGTATTTAACAGCAGACTATACACAAATAAAAATGCAACAGTTATGTAAAACATTACCTTGTTTATTTTGAATTTTATTTACATTTATGCAATTTAAGGATTCTTGTTTGATTTAGCTGATAGTAGTTTTATATAGTTTGTTTTTACAAAGGCTATTTAAATATATTCTAGAAAACAAATTAAGTTATCTGATGATTTTATTGTATATAAACTTATTTTTCTTTGATCGTGAAAAGTTTTTATCAAAAGATATTTTTTTAGTGAACTTATGTACAGAATACTTTTTCCATCTAGATGTATATGCTGTATGGGCTTTATAAATAGTTTTGGTAGTTTTTGCTCTACATGCTGAAACTCATTGCAAACAGCTTCAAAAGTGGATCTCAGGGGGGGGCGAATATATATATATATATATATATCCCTATGGATCCAAACACCTCCTGAAAAGGCACTTAACCCCCCAAATCATGCCCCAAACACTTCCTAAGAAGGTACTTGGATCCATAGGGTATATATATACACAGTCCATATGATCACATCCAATAAATTCCGCCAGGGTTTCGCACAGGTGATGTGCCTTTTATGGGGTTTCTTAACTATAATAGATATGGGGATATACTTTATAAATGAAGGAATTATCACATTCCATGGCTGACTTCCGGCTGCTGATTGTTTTCTCTGCGTAAACGGCCGAGATGAAGACGGATGCTCATCCACCCTGCACGGCAATTTGGTATGACAACTTCAAGTATGTTGGAAGGTCCGACTGGGCGACTAGCGTGCTGGGATGGAGCGGGTTGGGATCAGCTGCAGTTACCAGTTAGCCATCGCTCCACCATGGTCCAGTGGTCAAAATCCCTGAGTAGCCAAGACTATACTGCCTGGTAGATTGAGGGGAGTATCATCCATTTTCACTGGGAATCCCGTTGCCCACCAGGATCAAATGGAATGATATTTTGGGTTTAGCAGCCACTGCTCACCTGTGGATTTCAAAGATAAACCTCGAACAAAGCCCCGACTGAAAGAGGCAAAAAAGCAGGATCACCAATCGCTACACTCCGGTTACAAGTAAGACATGTTTCTGTCATAGTTAATAGAGGGTTAACAAATAGATGGTGAAAACAATCGTCGTGTTTTTGCTGTATGGTGGCTTTGGCACTGAAAAGATCGCAACCTATCTGGCGATGATAGGATTATACTGGACCCACGCCTGGAATCATCACCAAATTGTCACCGTTGACAAGGTCGGATCAACTTTCATAAAATGACACTGTTTTTTTCCCATGAATCAAGCAGAAAAGAACTGGAGAAAAACTGCTCGGACATCAGAAGGGTTTTGCCCAAGGTGATGATATGAACTTGGATGACCCAACAGATTATATACTATATAATCATATCTACATTATTTATATATATATATATATATGTGTATGTATACATACTGCAGAGGGATGATTCCACGAACTAAACAGAAAATTTGTCCCGTTCTTTTTGCCAGTGCCTTGGAGCCACCCCCGGAGGGTCGCAGGACTTCGGTGTTTCGTTCGCAGGTTCGAGCAGGGCTTTGTGTTCAGCTGCGCTTCTCAACTGGCCACGTGGCCGGTTTAAAAAAGGCCACCCGGGGATGAAGCTGCTGGGTCCCAGCAGCAACAAAGATGGACACGTCGTATGTCGTATGAATATAACACAAGGATACACCAGTTGGTCATGCTTGATCTAGAAAAATTGGTGATCTATTGCTTAAGTTTATTTACAACACATATAACCACATTAAAATAACCATAGATAGATTATTAGTAATTATATATAATTACTATTGGTTTATTGATTTCATTGTTGATATTTACTTCTTCTATGGACGTAAAATAGCTACACTACTCGGATCGCGCGCTTCAACGCGATCCGAATCTGTAGAGACCACGGGTCTCGTTGCGCTGTGTATTTGTTGCACTAACAGATGTAGAAAAACGTGTACAAACACGCACACAAATGTGATAATCTGATAGTACACATATATAATCATATATATATATATATAATTATATACAAACACACGTATATATACATATATATATACAATTATACGCACATAATTATATGTGTTTTGTTGGATGATTGACTGAATTAATCTGAATATGCCCTTTGATACCCAATGACCAAGGTGATTCTTTTACAATGTGCACTCTTTGCGCCTCTCTCGCGGAACCATGTGGAGCCTTGACAGCCCTCTCGAATGATCAAATCTCATGTGGGGAAATTCCTGTAAGAATTTGTAAGACCCTTTTTTTGGTGCATTTGATGGATTTAACCTATGGCGGTCATATGGGGAAATACCTATGGCGGTTTTTTTGGGGAGATGAAGATCCATGTCGCCGCCATTTCGATGTTCACCAGGGTACCAACGCTTTTATTGCCATGTTGGCATGGAACAAACGCTCAAAATTATGGTGGGGAAATGTCAGGGCCTCAGATCCCCATTCATATCTAGCGTGTCGTGATAACCCACTAAGATTGTTGGGAAATATATATAGATTTTTTTAGTTACCATTTCTAGCCATATTGCTTGACCTCTCATTTCCATTTGGTAGCCAAAGGTCCCTCATTTGTCTGCCACCCATCAGATATTGCCTGCGCAAAGGCCTTGTTTTAACAGATCAGAAACGACCCGACAACATTGGTGATCTAACTATCTAACCATTACCCTTTGGTTATTTAAACATAGCCATGGAAAATGACCCGTCTGTAGATGGTTTACCTATTACAAATGGTGATTTTCCATGGCTATGTTAAATAACCAGATGGTAAATCCCATTGAACTCCATTGAGATTCCGTTAAAATCTTAGCATGTTCATTCGGTACGGTGGTTGCGTTCGGAACGCGCGTTTTAAAAACTCGCGTTCCGGAATGCGCGTTCTGAGTGGATCCTTTTTCCAATAATCCAAAGTTAATGTATTTCATGGGCCTGGACACTGAAACCTTTCCCCCCAAATAAAAATGGATTGCAAGAGCTCTTATGGGCTCAAACTGGTGGATGAAGCCACCAGAAAGTTGATCTTCCCAACTCCGGATCCTTTTTTGACTGAAGCAAAAAAGGTTCTGGCCTCACCAGGTTTGTGGGGCAAGTTAGATGTCCTTCCTGGATCCTTTTTTTCTCTGAAACAAAAAGGTTCTGACCTCTCACAAATTTTATCGTAGTGCTATTTACAGAGGTCAAAGAAGCAAAAAAATGAAAAACTCTATGTGACACAGCGGATCCATTTTGCAAGGAGCCAAAAAAGGATTGGGCGGCTTCTGGAGCCAAAGACAAGTATAAACCCCGCCTGCGTTCGGAACACGCGTTCCGCAACACGCGTTTTGCGTTCTGCGTTTTGGCCGTGCTAAGGTTAAAATCCCATGAAAGTCCCATTGACTGCTAGGTGATTCTTACCATTGGTGGTTTTAAACATGTTATACTTCCCATCCTTCCCTGAGAGATGATGACCCCTACGTGCGGATGTGCGGCAAGGGCCCTGCCACGAAATCGCTATGGTTTGGTTCAGTTCACCTTCGATGAATTCTAGGGTTTATGGTAGATATATCGAATGATAGTCATCCTGGATGGAATCTGGAAACATCACTTAAAATCCTCAGAAATATGATGAAGTATGTTTGAAAATCCCATGTCATCTATCTACTTCACGATCACTGTGGTTGTATAATGGAGTTCTTTTTTTCCCTCGGGCCCCACAGCAGCCCAGGTAGTCATGGCAACTGGAAAGATGGGGAGTCTGTTGATCCTGATGATCCTTGGTGAATGTGGGCCCCAAGGTATATTTGTTGGGTTACAATTTTATATATAGCGATACGTATTGGTTTTTAGGCTATGATAGACTATGATATAGTTACTTGTTGGAAATTCTAGCAACTGTTGGTTTTTAACTATTTAACAACTAAGTTGCTTGACTATAACAACTAAGTCGGTTAACTATAGCAACTAAGTTGGGCTTACGGGGTAGATATGTTTGGTGGCATGGGGATTAGAACAAGGATACATCCGGATGTGACTGAAAATGGGGTATTCCAATAGAATGGCCAAAAAATGTGGGGATACTGAGGATGAACCAATGGATTGGAGAGGGCATGATAGCAGTGATAACAACCATGGGGATATAGGTATGATATAATTTGGGTAAAACTGTAAAACAATGTCATTTGCAGCACCCCCTAGTCATCACCGTTTTTTGGTAGGTGGTATGGTTACGATTCCCAGTCATGGGTGACCACTCAACGCTGCTGACCCGAGGCTCCTTCCGGGGCAGCTCACGCATCTTGACGAAGCGCCGACTTTCTTGGAATGGGTACGGCATGCCTGCTGATGCCTGGTGCACAACATACACAAGTTACAAAAATCATTGGGTACACATGTCCTGATTTGAATAGATTATATACATATATACATATGCGTATATATATATATATATATATACATATGTATATATATATATACGTATATAAACCGTATATATATATATACATATAGAGATATACATATATAGAGATATACGTGTATATATATACGTATATATATACATATATAGATATATATACATATATACACACACACACTTGTATTTCTGTATGTGTTTTTGTTCTGCATGTATCACGTAAAGGCGAGCCCCACATTGCACCATATTTCTGCCATCTTTTTTTTTGGACCTTGGGAAGCCGATGTCTTGGTACTTTCGATTCAAACATGTGATTTGGTCAACGGGAATTCCAAGATCTAAAATGGAGGTACGTTAGTACCATACAAGGCCATATTTTGGGTGTATATTCCTGAAATGGCCATTGATTTGGGGGAAGTCCTCCAATCTGTCCAACCTGGCAACAGAAACTTGTCACTTTTCCATCGTAGCCTCCAACGAGATTGCGTAAAAAGTTTTTACAGGATGGTAGTTCGATGATAGTTCCCTAATTAATTGATATTGGGATTGCGGTATAGCCAACAATCATGAAAATATGGATTGCTCGTGTTTGATTGTTAGATCCTCTAAAATCCCATCAATCCCATTGAATTCCATTAAACCCCATTAAAACCCATTAAATCCCGTTAAAATCCCATTGAAATCTCATTCAGATCCCATTGTTATCCCATGAAAATCCCATTGAACATGTTCGCTGCAAACCCTAGGTGTGCCCGCGGCGAATCCCGCATATCCTTTGACATGCTCAAATCCGTGCGTAGGGTTTAAGTTTTTTACTTTCGAAAACAACAAACCCTAAAACCCTAAAACCTAAAACCCTAAATCCTGAAAACTTATAAAGTGAAAATCACTGCGTATAGCCAGTGTTTTCATTCATCCTCTGATGATAAGTATATCATAGTATATCATATTGTTTGGATGTGTTGTTTGAGTGTGGGCGAATCCGGGGTTTGGAGGGAACATGTTTTTTTTTCTCAGCACCTTCTCATCCAGGAAGTACCTCATCATGGCACTCCTTGTGGCACCTCGGAAGTGCGATTTTGGGCGGAATGGCAGCAGGTTCATTGGTCGTTGGTCATTAATGTATATGTGTTTTTTAATTGATATTATATTGCTAGGATATACTATTTTATGTTATATGTAAATATAATGATATATATATATATGTATATGTGAGTATCTCTATAATCTGTTGATTCATGTACACATTTGTATATATATATATATATACATATTATATATATATATATATATATATCATGGGGATTACCACCAAATCATCCAAACCATTAGATCACTGAAATGTATGAAAACCTATGGTGACTTTCCCCGGGATCCATGGGGATCTCCCATGGAGATTTTGCCGGTCCAAAAAATGCTGGTCCTGCAGGGGATATCATGGGATAAAGTCACTGGAATTACGGTTCAGGGGTACCTATCCCACAATGGCTGGGAAGACATGCGAGAGACAGTCCGCGATGTCCGCGGGTCACCCCTTGGGCCTTGGGGGGCCTTCATCGAAGGGAACCGGCCATACTTTTCAGAGTGAATGATTCAAATCTATCCAGTTTCTGAAAATTGATCATGACTTTGATGGGATCCAAAAATGGCTCCGCAAAGCCATGTATTTGGGGATTCACAAGTTTTTCGAGAGTGTATATCGAGCTATAGGCAGAATGATGTTGCAGTACTAGTACCATGTTTCCGGCTTCGCAGAACCCTCCTAAAATTGATATGATGAAAGCTAGTGAAGTACGACATCTTGCCCGCCAATCTCATGCCAAAATTAGAGTATATACCAAAATTAGATAAGTTGGATGATTTTGGGCTCCCGCACCTTGTGAAATTCCAATTTAATGTTAACTATTATGATGGGTAATAGCCATTATTCCAACCATGAACCATTATCAACCATACCAACACATTACTATCCACCAGCCTGAAAAAATATGTGAAACAATGTTGGTCTCATTGTTCTTTGCCAACTTCGCTGTCGTTTTTCCTGTGGATTGGGTCCGGTTGATCTGGATATATCTGGATCCTCTTGAGATTTGTTCGATAAAAATTGCGATAGATTACCACCATTTGACCATCATTGCCAATGACATCAATCTTTGGGTTTGTCTCAAACTTAATATCTATATTATATGGCGTTGTCTCAAAATGGATATCTATGGGGACAAGATGCATCAAAAGTAAAATCTATGGCTTTGTCTAACATCTTGCTTTTGTTTAATATCTCGGCGGGATACCCAAGAATTGCTAAATTTTGATATTTGAGAAAAATGTCGGAAACCATGGGATAGAGGCCTGATGGCGGGAACCAAATTTTAAGACAACCCCCACTTCTGAATTGTCTTCAAACGCCTCCTGTCATTCTATTATACTGGTGGTTTATTGATGGGTGTCCCGCGATGAATCAGGTACTATAAGACCTTAAAATACTCAAGCAACAGTGGTATTTTGTTCATGGCTCACATAATGCATTTCCAGCTGCCTAGGCTGTGCCCTTGCTTAGGTCTTGGTCTATGTGATTTCGTGGAAGTTCACGAATATCTTAACCTTGCTCGAGCCATGGATTTCTTTCAGAAAAGCCGTTGCAATGGGGATTGAAACCAGCAAAATGTTGATTTCAAGACATGAAAATTGGTAATAAAATGGTGCTTTTGCCCTACATTTTCATACATGTTCTCTTTTTTGGCCAGGGCAACCGGTGGCAGTCCAGTTGTGGGTCAAGTTATTTATCTAAGCTTGGCCTCTGGTTTGCAGATTGGCAGTTTCTAAAATCCTGTGTCTAGGAACTGTACTGCGTATATAGGGAGAATTTGGGTTTCTCCGTGTAGAACCAGACTTGAAATGAAATTATCCTGTTTCGGCTGAACAGTGAGACGGCCCTATCGTGAGTTTCGCCAACAATGCGAAGGAAAATTAGGGGGGCAAAGGTTGGTTGATATGACACCTCCTTGCTGATTTGCTGGGAAATTTCTACCGCACTCAAATGATCTTCGTTGGTTCGTGAAGTTTTTCCACGCTACCCGTGGGTTGGAAGGCGAAATTTCGCCAAGATGGGTTTGGCTATGGCAGCAGTTGAAGAGAACCGTGCTGAGCGATGCACTCCTAAGTCCTTGGTTTGTAAATCTATATCGATATGTATGTAATGTAATGTAATGTAACGCAATGCAATGCAATGAAATGCAATGCAAATGCAATGTAATGTAATGTAATGTAATATAATGTATGTGTGTATATATTTAGAATAATATCAATCTAGAAGTCGAAGTATCTATGCAACATATTTATATATATATATATACATGCATGCATACATACATACATGCATGCATACATACATACATACTGCCATACATACATACATTCGTTCATTCATTCATTCATACATTCATTCATTCATTCATTCATTCATACATACATACACACATAAATACATACATACATACATACATACATACATAAATACATACATACATACATAAATACATACATTCATTCATACATTCATACATTCATACATTCATACATACATATATACATACATACATACATAAATACATACATACATACATACATTCATACATACATACATAAATACATACATACATACATACATACATTCATACATACATACATATGTATATATATATATGTGTGTGTATGTATACGCTTACCCAGCCTCAAGATGATAACCATGACCTGTTCCCAGGATCTTCATCACCTCCGAGGGCGCATGGACTTGATGGTCCTGGTTGCGCTGGGATTCTCGTGCCCTCGGGAGTAAATCTTATTGGTTGGAGTAGAACAGAAACAAATTATTACCCAGATGCTCCATGGTGCTGGTATATTTACCTACATGTGGTTCATTTATGGGGTAAATGTTGGTAAATATTCCATACATGGAGCATATGGGTTATTGATACAAACTATTAGACAAATTACTGTTTAGTACAAACTATTATTGAAGACATTAGACACAAATCACTATGGTAGCTAGATTTCGGTCCCGAGTTCGGGGTTGAAAGTGGGCAGAGATGATTGCTTCGGCCCTGACAGAGGCTGGAGGTGGTTTTGCATGATTCCAGCCCTGTATGTGCCATGGTCGAACACAGCTTGCTTTCCCATACTGGTGGATGGTCATCAATCTATTTACCCTCTGGTAAATAAACATAGACCCTGAAAATCACCAATTTTTAATGGAAACTAGTCTTCCAACCCCGTTTTCTGCCAGGGTCGAACTGTTAATTTACCAGAGGGTATAGTGATTTATATACCCATTATGTCTGGATGTCCAATGTGGGATGGATAACCATAAACCATGACCATCATGTTTTGACCATGACACATATGTGACCCAAGATGTAGGAACATGCGGGAACGACATTGATACTTGGTGGTTGGCACGGAACAATCAATGCTTCTGGGTGAGTCATGTGTTTTCACCAAGCAGTTCAATTTCGGTGAACTATCATAATCTATTGAATCTATTGGCACAGGAAAACATATTTGAAACTGGTGAAGTTCTCTGATTCAGACAAGATTTTGAATATTTTGGTGATTAGTCGTATGTCCTACTTGCAAGAATATCTCATTCGTCCATGCCGCGTGAGTTCTTTAGATCCACAACTACCAAGCCAGTACCAAGGAGATCTGATGGGATGATCCTCAGTTTACCATGCCCTGGCTTTTGAAAACAGCCTCTGCGACACTTTCACAAAGTCAAATGTCCAGTGATTGCCAGAATTCGAACTTGTGCCAATGATGATTCTAAGGAATTGAGACATGAAAATCATGAAAATGGGTGTGTCTGAAAATCGGGATACCACCAAAATGGCAGTTCAACAGGGGAAAATGATGAGAAACCTGTTATTTAGGGGGACCCTATTTTCAGATAAGCCCGAACAACATAAGGATGCATGAAGGTTGTTTGTTGCGCGAATAATGTGAACGATTACTCCATGTCGGAAATCCCAAGCATGATCCAACAAAATTATTGTACCAACCGTCTCATGCATAATCGGTCCATTCCAAAATGAGAGTTTCTAAAAATTGTGGGTACCACCAAAACATTGTTTCAGATGGCTAATAACTTGGATGATTGGGCGTCCATTTTAAGAAATCCCAATTTGTTAGTAACCAGTGTTATTGATAAATATCATGGCAACCATGATATCAATTATCAATTATCAACAAGCATACTTTTTTTTTTTTCTCAGTAGTATCAAGCAGTATTATCCAGCATTTTTTCAGACACCCATAGTATCAGCCCATCTCGAAATCCATCGTTTAAAAATCGTTACGCCGTCTAAGGAGAGTGGGTCATCACGGCCATCTTGAGGGAGACGAGCTTTGAGATGATTGTGACCCGAAGTGTGTCATCGCCCCACCGTTAAATCGTGAAACGACAAAGAAATCCTGGGGAAGGAAAATGTGGTTTCAATATGTTTCAATATGTTTCAATATGTTTCAATGGTTTGTGAAATCTGAAAACCCGAAACCAAGATTTTGCTGTTCACATGAAATATATATGAAAATGTCTGGTTTCAATTTTCCCTGACAAACCAATCCATTGAATTTACTGTTGGATGATATTGACTGATATTGTATATTTATGAATTTGTGTTTGTTCTGTGTGCGTGTTGCACGCTTGATGTATCTATCGATCGATCTATGGATCTATCTATTGATATACACATACATGTGCATCTAGTTGTACATATATAGATATATGTATGTGCATATGTACATGTGTTAAATAAAGGTGTCTATATATATATACACACATGTAATCACATGTATGTGTCTAAAAAACATGTTGGCACCAAACCCCACGTTCACCCACACCCAAAGAACACACCCAAATGATATCATATACTTGTCATCAGAGAATGAATGAAATCAGTGGCTGTACGCAGCGATTTTGACTTTAGGTTTTTAGGATTTAGGGTTTTAGGGTTTTTTGGGTTTTTGGGCTTTAGGTTTTGGAAAGTAGAAAAATGCTAGCCCTACGCAGGGATTTGAGCATGTCAAAGTATATGCGGGATCCGGTGCGGGCACACGTGGGGTTTGCAGCGAACATGTTTAACAAAATGAGTATGCAATGTACGCTATTATGTATATGTGTATATATGGTGCCAGTGATGCATATTTGCGCTGGTGTCACCCGTTTTCCGTTTGGAGTCCCCCATTTTATCGACACGAATCATAATCTTCGAAACCCATCTTATCATATATTTTCGGGGTGTCATGATATTGTGTTTGAGGAAGTAGAATCGAGATATATCAAACCAGGTCACAGGGTCTGGATTGAAAAGCCTTGGGACATGTCAACACCCGGCGGCTTGCATGGGATTTAGTCAAAAAAAACAGAGCATTTCTAGGCCCCAAAAACGTCAGGCAGTCAAAGCCCCAAAAAAGACCGTGGCTACCCTTTGTCGAAGCTACGTGCAAGTATATACTTGGGACGGGGTGGTGGGATGTGGTGGGTACCTCACGATTGCATCCTGATCCAAAGTTCTTTGGGTTTCCTGCCCCCCTTTGCCATTTGCACTTCATGCATCAGCACCCAAGATGATCACCTTGCGGTGAGGTGGCGCAGACGGCTCTCGCCTTGATGTTGGTCCGGCGCCGAGATTTTCGCAGCCCTTTATTTCGTTGTAACTGGCCTGGCCAAAGCCATAGTATTCAAACTTCTGTGGTTGATTTTTGGAAAATGGTTGATATTTCCTAAAGGGAGGGGGGTGTTGTGAGCGCCAAAATGTTTGCATTTTTGACATTTCATTTCTGCAAAAGATACCAAACCCTGTTCTTTCCAGAACCAAACATTGTTGCTTCTGTAACAAAAG
>Ga0126342_10017531_pt1 | contig 12371 bp, 12 predicted proteins | sample Cyp1metagenome_FD_92528 | JGI IMG/M metagenome (GOLD analysis project Ga0126342, IMG submission 92528) | Coral microbial communities from Lord Howe Island, Old Settlement Bay, Australia - Cyphastrea 1 metagenome | ecosystem: Host-associated > Invertebrates > Cnidaria > Coral ... | reverse complement strand
GCGAACTGGGATGGTACTGATGATATGATGTTCACAATCTATAATTACCCTCTGGTAAACGTTTACATGACTATGGAAAGATCCACCATTTTTAATGGGAAAACTCACTATTTCTATGGCCATTTTTAATAGCTATGTTAAATTACCAGAGGGTAGGGGCTTTATGGGGTGATTATAAAATTATACTCGAGTCACTGAGTGAGTTACTGAAAAATACGACTGCTTCGTATCCTACATCGGAGAGCATTCAGAAATTCAATGCTTTAATGGTTGTGGGATCGAACATGATGAAACAGCTGTAACGAAATCGTTCATCCATATTGGAGTGGCAGTGATTTTGAGAATGGATTTCCCATCATTGCATATAGTAAGACTCTCATGAGCCACAGTTCTGATCTACAGTACCCTCTGTCAATTTGACAAAGCTATATAGAAAATAGCTCATCTATAGTTGCTGTACCGATTATGGTGATTTTCCATAGCGATGTTAGTTTACAAACGGGAAGCTGGCTGCTAGAGAATTCACAAAAGCTCTCCAGGATCCCTAAGGCTCATTTGGCCTACGTGCCGAGCATCGGCTATGACAGCTGCGGACATGAGGCAAGCAGGAAGGGACTCAATGAATGACATGGGATTTGGAAAGAATTTCAATAGGGATATAGTGATTACCTACTATACCGCAGATTCTGGAGATCGTGAAAAGATGTAAATCCTCAAAATTCCGGAGAGAACGCTTAAATTTAGCTCTAATTCATCGGTTATTTATCTACGTAACGCCCCACCACAAGAAAACTCAAGTCTTGAGAGTCTTGTAGGCAACCATGTACCAGCACCGTGGATTGTTTGAGTTGTACAGATTCTCCGGTCAGAGATTGCCGTTAAAATCCCCAATCTATAAGATATTTTCCCGTTAAATCCTCCATTTTCCATGGGATTTCCCATTGCCTCATCACCCCGTCCCATACTAATGAACGACTCACCATGGATGCCCCAGGGTAAGAGAGAATTCCGTTTCGACATCCAATTAGAATAGATGCCAATATGGATCAATACGTCATGGTTCATGTGGTTCATCATGGTTCATGTCATGTGTTGGCTTACCTGGGTTTCTCACATTGATTGTCAATATGTCAACATCCTTAGTTGTGAAATTGGTCACTTTTTGAAGGTGAATGGAAAACCACAGCACCAAATTTATGGTTTCCCGAAATTTGCCATGTATCAGATTCTGTAGATTTAGTTATCAAAAGTCGCTCTATTGAGAAATATATTCTGGTCACTTCTTGTCACTTCAAGTTTACAAATTACATAGCTAGACGCTCCGAGTACCCAGAAAAATGCTGCTGTCCCAACTTCACCCCATAATATCCCATAATATGTAGGTACTCTTATCATTCTTGGAGCTATTTGGAGAGTCTGTCGCATGGTGTCCTCGATAATTTCAGCATCGAGATCAAGGATGAGAACAGAGTGGTCCTGCTCGTAACGCACCTGGAACGCTCGTGAAAAAGGGGGGATTTGCCAGCCAAACCTAGGGGAATTGGATGGGTTTATGACATTTTATGCCTGAATCCACCGGAGTTTCCCCTGTTTCTCAAAGCTCCATAAGTACACTTAAGTTGGGATGTTAGGGGACCTTGCAACTATGGTTAATATCATTGGCCCACTTAGTTAGACTGCACCCACAGGTACAATACTTTGATCTCTCTATTTCCTGTGTATTTTTTAGCATATTTAGACGTTAGGTATTTTTGTAAAGATGTGATTTTCCCACACATGGTTCCAGAAATGGGAGTCTTCTTATCAACAAACACTGGAATGTAGAATCGCAACATGTTCACTTTAGTTTGAGCCACAAACATGTGGTATTCCAGCCAAAATGAAGGCTTCAGCAAAGCAAAGCAGACAGGGTCTAAAAATGGTGTCTATCCCTATAAAATATATTCAGTTTCATGGGAAATCTGATGATTAACGATTACTGATTATATTATTATATTATATACAGTAACCATCAAATTTTGATAATTTTTGTTTTTTTTCCCCCTAAGTTTTCAGAAAACTCGCGCGTGAGTGTGGTTAAACGGTTAAATGCTGAGCAATGAGCCTTCTGAAAGTTATACCTTGTTTTCCCATCCCATTGTACTGGTCGGTACAAGCGAATCTATAAGTTATAATCATCCACAAGCCAGCCTTAAATAGTACTACTTGTTTTCAGTTGATGCTTGAGGTATCCCTTCTAATGGTTATAAGTTTTAACTACAATCGCCAATAAAATATTAAGAACCTGTATACCCCCTCTAATAATCAACCAACATGCTGATGGCCCACATCAATTCACCTGCTGGATTGGTCCGTCGGGATTTTCATCAAATTGCAGTCAACGTTTCATCAAATAATCACAGAATTGGAAATTGAATTTGGAAATTACAAGAATGGACTCCCACAAATGGAACTCGTGGATGCTACCAAAGCATTGGTAGTGATGTTTAGCTTTATCCATCATCAAAAATGTGAAAGCACCTTAATCTTTCTTGAATAGAAAGGAGTAAACAACTTCTGCAATGTGGAATGCCTATTGTCACCCAAACATACCCTGTCTCAGCTTTTGTCTGCGAGCTTGACTCAGCCAATCACGCAGTCGGGTCGAGGAGTCTCGCACTCGACTAAATCGAGTACAGGACAGTTCAACAAGTTGATCCATATCCGGCCTAGGTAATTTCCATGGTCTCAAACATGGACATATATGGCCATTTTCAATGGGATGCTATTTTGGGATAATTCCCCCAAAACATACTAATCCATCCTATTTCTAGGGTGACCCTTGGTTTCAGAGCCATGGCATTCGAATCCCTCAGTCAGAGGCTGTGAGTCGTTCGATGCCCCAATAGGTGTAGAGAATCATCATGATTGTAGCCTCAGTTGAAAGGATGCGGATTTACCGGTAAACATGGGTAAACATAGAAAAAAGATGTGGAGAACCAATGGTTTCGAAAAAGGAACATGATCTACATATATATCTACATGATCTACATTCATGGTGGGTTTTCCACATCTAAATCATCTACCTGTTCATTTACCCGAGGCTAACCCCCCCCATTTCCGTGACCCCCAACAATGCTTGGTTGAGCCCCATCAACTTGGGGATGCTTGGCGATGCAGCCGGGGATCCCCGGTGAAATCCCCATCAAACCATATGGCCAGGGGCTTGGGTCAAAAAAGGTACCTTGCTGAACCTTAAAATAGCTGGTAAATGGATGCTTTTTTCGTAGCTCACATGACAAGTTGAAGGATTTAAGTGGACAAACAATAAGGTATTCATCAGATAAACCCAGTTGATTCCACTTGAGAAAATCACAGGTTCTGACTCGGACTTCGTTCCGGGTGACTAGGACGATGAAGATCCAGAGAATGGCCTGCTGCAGCTTGGAATTGGAAGCGCGCAAGTACCTGCAAGGCATGGTGGGATTGTTCAGTGAAATGAGTTTGTCGCAAAATGGATGCCCCGAAATGGTAAATTTGTAGAAGGAAACTGATCTCAATTCATTGGTTTAAGTTTAAGGGGACATCTATAGGAAACCAGGGTTTTTAGCAAACATGGAAGTTTCCTGTACACTTTCCCTTAAACCAATCCATTGGGAACAGGGAAAGTTATGATCTATCAGCGGATTTGGAGGCATGCTAATTTTTTAGATAAAACCAAATTCTATTAATTAGTGGACACGGAATGATGGGGAATGATACATAGACTAAATCACGAATGAGGAGACTGGTAGTTTTCACTGGAGCAATTTTTGGGGGTGTGGAAAAAAACAGAAAACACGTATATGTTAAAAACCTCAAAGAATTCGGATGGTCAACATCTGAAACCCAGGGTAGTATATACGGTCTACTTCAGAAGTGAGAATAACATGTTCGAGGCGATTATAACATTAGGTTCACATTCCCACCACAGCGTCTGTCTCTGACATTCTCTGACCCTTAAAGGCCCTGTAAAAAAAGGCTGCTGCCAGAAGACGATTCCACGAAGACCCAGTTGCCCACAAAGAAAAACCAAGCGATGAATTGGTTGTAGTACCTCAGGCCAACGTGAGGACCCTGTGAACTCAGTGGCTTCCCTTCATGTCAATTGGTAGTAAGAACCAACATTACACCACATTACCATCATCACACTCATGAAGGAACCATCATGATGTAGATAAATGTAGATAATCCTTCATATATTGGTTGATTCCTCAGCAATTATCTTGCAAATCAATCCTGTTTAGGAGACCAGAGTGTGTCTTCACTACCTGGAACTGCGAATACTTTTTGCTCTGCGAGTTCATTGAATTGATGAAAATTTTGGACCCCCGTCTTCAGAGTTTCTGGGCTTGAGCATATTCACCAACAGTTCCCAAAATGACCCAAGATTTTCCCCCGAGCCAACAGCTAACAAATGATACACATGGAGCATATGGAAGTGGTTTTCCCGACGTTCCGTTCGGATGAGCCATGACATTTCCACATTTTTTCACAAGCGGTGGCTGAGCCATCGGTCCCAAGTAAGGATGTTGACCGGGTCATCATCCCGGGTTTTTCGTAAGATACAAACTGAAGAATCATGACAAACACCCCTATACCATCCTATAATCCTATACCGCCTATACCCTCAAACCCCTGCAAAAGACTTGCACTTCAGTGGAATCCCACAAAATTTGGAGCGGCCACAAGGGTATGTCATATTTTTGGGGAGAAGGGATTGCTTCAAACATCAAAACCATCCATAGCCATGGCATTCCCATGGCCCATGGCCATCATCCCAGCCCGGCGGCTGATCACGGAAGAAGGGGACCGAGCCGTCCGCCAAGGGCTCGCAGTTCTGCTCCGTGGAAACGGTGAAGCCGAATTTGATCTCAGCGCTGAGGGACACGGGAATCCCAAATGTTTAAAGATCTTAATGATCATTTACAGTTAAGTTGGCGTTGATTGTGTTCTGAGAAAACGATTTTAGTTGGATATGGTTGCTTAAACATAGTTTTAACATGCTGTATAAGGCATAAGGATTCTAAAACATTGTCTGGGAATATTTCGGTTGTGACCATCTGCAATGATTGACAATATATATATATATATGTATATATAATGTTTACATTTATATGTTATATATATATATATACGTATAATCTTATGACTTATCGGTTTTAGATGTATCAAAGATCTAATAGTGATCAAACATGGTGAACATGAAGAGATCAATAGTGATTTAGAATGGGAATTGCGAGCTATATTGCAATCAAAATAATATGTGGAGCGAAGAAACGAATGTATAGATGAGTGAAAGATCAACAAGGCGACTAGGATGGATTAAGATGGATTAAGAATGATTAAGATGGATTAAGCATGATTAAGCATCAGGCTTGACACATGCATCATTTGATCATACGGCTTGATGGTCAAGTGCTATGGATTTGATGGCAGATTCCTCAGATGGTCTCCGGAAAAATCCACGATTTTCATGGGGAAATGAGCATCCCCCAATATGGGTCAGAGAATCCAACTTATTTAAGCATGGCATATATTGATCAACGGGGGACTACAATGACTACAAATAAAACACGCGTGGCTCAATCATCAAAGAATGGCCGTAGAATCAGATGCTCGAATTATTTATTCCTCAACTGACTTGGTGACTTAGTGCTTTGGTTTGCCCACCTTTCTCTCAAAGGACAGTAAATTGAAAGGGCAAGGACCTGGACTGTGCCAACAACAATGATGGGTTGAGGATTTAGGTGACCTGCCAGTCTACCAGCGGGGGGCATTCACTTCCAATCAACAAGTTCTATGTTAGGGCGGTGGGTCAATTCTGGATCCAAATATTTTAGATGGTTGATTGGTTCTATGGTTGATTGATAAGGGATCTCATCATGAGTAACCCCTGCTACCCGCAGTTGACCGGGTTTTGGTCATTTATGGACTTCACCAATCCAAGATCTGCAAGGGGATTTCACCAACAAGAGCAAGACCATGTATCCTGTCAGCCAACAACACAGCAAAATAACGCAGAATAATTGGACTGGTTCTGAAGCCACTCGAGGATTTGACTGATTTGATCCACACTGGAATAACCATGACACGCTTGGGAGTACACTAGAAAAAATAATTCATCTCAAGCTGCTTTTCAATGTTTTTATGGTGCCCCAGTGCAGGTTTTCCTTTTTTGTATCATGATGTTCGTCCACTGGGGTCATCCATCTCACTCACTTGGTGTTTTTGTATACCAAATCCAGAGAATTCCAGAGAGTTAGTCGGTGAAGCGCGGTCAATACAGGTGATCGATACACCCCATGTTTTGGGGGGACACGCAGCTATAAGGAACCAAATCAAACATGTACATGTCCATGTTCCATTGCCAATGTTTCACAAATTTAGTAATTTTACTTATGTTTACGGATCACCATGGGTTTCACCATGGGTTTCACCATGGGTTTCACCATGGGTTTCACCGTTTCACCCGTGTAGAAAGCCACCGCGAAACCTACGCGCCAGGCGTCTCCGGCGTAGAGGAAGACGCGGTACTCGAAGGAGGCGATGCCCATGGCGAAGGCTCGGAGGCCCCAGCGGCGATGCGACTCCAAGTCCTTCGGTGCGAGTCACGTAGGGAATGGGGGGAATGGGATAATCATTAGAGCTAATAGATGTTAATAGGTGTTAATAGGCGTTAATCTATGTTAATAGATTAACAATGATTAACATCTATTAAAATCTATTAAAATCTATTAACATCTATTAACATCTATTAACATCAAAATGGCAATAATGGTTAATATAGATGTTAATAGATGTTAATAGTTATAGATCATTCCCCCATTCCCTAAGCACCAGTATGTACGGAGACTCGTTTCGGTGCCCCTTTGGGAAAACAAATGCCGGGAAAACGTCAGGGAAATGTTTGACGAAGGATGAAGAAGGTAAGGAAAACATGGGAAAAACTAGAAAAGCACGGGACATGCTGGGAAAACACGGGAAAACATAGGACAATGATGGGAAGGGGGAAATGCTGGGAAAAGGGTGATTAGACCAACAAATTTGAGCATTTATGGAAATTGGCTGACATTTCTTGGAAAAAGAAACTATGTTGTAATAGCAATTGCTCGTGCTTATATAATGAGTGACGCTATGGCATAACCGCTATGGGATGTATTGGGATATAGCCCAATAGTCGGAATTGAGGGAACATATATCATATGAAGAGCTAGTTGAAAATGGATGAAAACTGTTGGTGATAGATAGACTCTTGATAGTCATAGTGATAGTGACGGTGATAGTGATAGTGATGGTGATAGTGATGGTGATAGTGATGGTGATAGGAAAATAGCGGGGAAATGAATGTTATTTTTTTTGGTTATACTGACCAGGGATTGTCATGGCATGGCATGGCATGGATGCTAGATTTTTTTTGGTGCCACAGTTTGGCATCGCTAAGTTGGCAAATATAGTAAGCAAAGTCATGCAAATTCTGGAGTTTAGGATAGATCATATATCCATATCCCATAGGATCCATGTATGGCATATATGGTAACATGGATCCCATCAATATACCCACTTTATGTTAGCATATAGATCCGTCATGGGTATCTAGACTTCATGGGGGTCATAAATAAACCAACTTCGGTGGCAAAACGTTGGAAAGACGACGCCCTTGTGTCGTGGCCATCTCGTCCCCCGGACATCCACCAGTTCCATCGCCTTTTGGATCGCCTTCCAATAGGCCAGTACTGCACCTGACCAACACCAGACGCTGTCTACAGCAGTGGTGCTTTAAACAAGTTGCCACTAATCTGGGTAAATTATATATAATATTTCACCAACCTGAATTAAGGCCATTTGGGGATGATTCCCCTTACTAATCTTAATTATGGCAACAATCAGCCAACAATCAGCTATTGAGCTCGTTCATTCCAGATTTGACCGGACTCAAGCTCCATTCGTAGATGTTTTGGTAGACTGTTCCGAATCATGTTTTCCATTCGTCGTTTTCCGAAATGATCTTCCCATGGCTTTTGCATATGGTTTTCCTGTCGTGATTTTCCCAGTTTCGTCGAGGGAGTTTTCCCCCCCATGGCCATGGCAAGGCACACAGCACGACCGACAAACCATAGATGCAGAAGGAGACCCTCAGAGCCGGGCGCTAGCCGGATCGTCCCGTTTTCCCCAAGAGGATCGATGTTTGAACATGGTTAACGATGGTTAATCTATGGTTAATCTATGGTTAATCTATGGTTAATATATGGTTAATGATGGTTAATGATTGTTAATGAGTTGATGATGGCTTAACCATCATATCAGTTATGGATGCATGGTTATCTTTATGAAACTAGATAGCTTAAACAACAAGACTGGCTAATAATGATGATTCATGGTTATACTGAATAATTTTTGGTGATGAGTAATGGTTAATGATGATTAAGGGAATACCCTCCGGTGTCATCAAACGTGGTTGGCTGGGAAATCCCCGAATGAAATGGAGATCTTAACTGGAAAATCATCAAACTGAATGGGGGATTTTCCATTGCCACGTTTGACTACCGGAGGGTAATGGATAGCTTGAAGAACAATAATAAAACTGGATAGCAATAATCTCGATAGTGGTCGTAACAACAACCATCATCGGCACTAGTAATATGTAAGAATGATAGCTAGCCGTGCTGTTCGAGTTATAAACCTGTGATACATCACCAATATACACTTACCTTACGACAACCCCAGGTGGAAGATCCCCTGCCTGGCTGTTGGTTGAAAGCGGTTTCCGTGGTTAATTCATGTTAATTCATAATTCCCAATACGCCAGGTAGATTTCAACTCTTGATCTCATAACCCATCATACTATATCCTCCATAACATAGTATTATCTTCCACAACTCTTCATAACCCATGGATATCTTTAGTGGCTCACTTGTTTTCGTTGTGGAAGCTCCCATTTTTTAAAGGCTCATCCATCACGTCGTCTTTCCCAAACCGCAACCCAGACTCGTCATGGGATATCCTCCTGCCTGACCAAGGCGTGATCTCTTTGACCGGTATGGACTTATACCCTCTGGTAAACATACAAAAAACTATGGAAAATCACCATCTTTAATGGGAAAAAACACCATCAATTGCCATTTTCAATAGCTATTTTGACATAACCAGAGGGTAGTCTCGTTCCAAAATCATGGCTTCTTTCTGTAATCAAATTTGGAGGTTTCCTAAAATGGGGCTGTCCCATATCATCCAAAAAATTACCATGACTATTGAAATCCCATGGTGATTTTCCTGGGGATCTCCCCAAAAAACCAATAAACCCCGGTTGAACCCGTGACACGGGATCAATTCCCCATCCAGGCACCATCAGGCACCAGTGACGGAAAAGGATTCGCGAGGTCAAAACAATAAAATTCTATCCAGATGACATCCTCATTATCCTGATGCTTGTCCCAACAATATCCCTAGAAAACATCCAAAAAAAATCATATCCTCATGAATCCGAAAAATGATCATTAGGATGGTTCTTCAGATTCCATATCCCATTGAATCATCCCAATGATCATCACCAACAATGGTATAGCACCATCCCTTCATACCACCAATCGTTGTTGGGATGATTCATAATAAATAGCAAATGATACCTTCTGGTAAACTAACATAGCTATTGAACATGGCCATAGAAATAGTGGAATTATCCATGAAAAATGGTGGATCTTACCATAGTTACGTTAGTTTACCAAATGATATCCCCATCATACCACCCATTGTTGTTGCTTCAATCACCATTTCCATGTCGTTTTCAGCCATGAATCCCATCATCCCTACGATCATCCCCTGAACCCCTGCGGTGTCTAAGCGAACTGCATCGCGTGTCACTTCATGGGTGCTGTAAACTAATAAACATACGGGGGGGGGGGCACATTCTTCAACTTGTGGAGTAATGATGTTTACATATACTGTATGTATATATATACACATGGGATGATTCCCCGTGTTCATTCTTAAAGTCTTAGTAGCTGATTGTATAGTTTTGGAAGGTACTTAGCATGACTTGACCCTGATGGAATACTGGCAGCCGCAAAACATTCAGTACCCCGAAATTTATCCCAAATGGCAAACATAGAAAAAACAGGAGGAATTGCACTTCACTGTTGCAAAACTCAAAGTCGAATCATTGCACCAACACCATGATCCGAGCCGCTAACATGGTCTGCTGCGCGATAAAAGTAAATCCTCCCAGTGCCGTGAGAACGGCGCAAAGCACAAAGATTCCTCATCTGCCGCTGCTTGAGTGTACATATGTGTACATTCATGGCTCAAAAAATCAAATGCCAATGGCCCAAATGGATCCAAATGGCAAATGGCCCAAATGGCCCAACGATTTGTCAGGTTCGGATCTTTGGGTATATTATCAGCCTCCAAAACACAGAAAACTAAGATCCTACTCAATGTTGTTTTGGATTGGTATATCCAACCATTCATTTTTTCTGGGTCAATTTTTTTGAGTCATACCCACATTGTGGCCATGGAATATTACCCTCTGACATAAAAACAAACGTGGCTGGCTGGAAAATCCCCGAACTAAATGGAAGTGTCACTGGTCACTGGAAAAACATATCTATGAGTGGATCGTCCATTGCCACATCGGATGGTTCATCATGATCTTCTATATAATAACTGCATAATACTGTGGATGGTTGCGAAATCCTGCCCCAGTTGAAAACGGTGGTTTATCCCATTATTTATAGGGTTTCAACTAGTTTCAACCATCCTTTTGGTGCAGGTTTTCGCAACCATCCACAGTTGGGTTATCCTGCCCACTTTGAATCCTCAGGCTGAGGCCTGACCAATGCTTTTGTCAAGTTACCTTCCGGGGAAATAAATTGAACCAACCAAAATTTGGTGGTTCTATTTCACCAACAATGCTTGGGAATTTATATCATCAATGGAAACATACGTAGAATACATACATATCATGTATATATAATATTACACATTTATATATATATATATCATATATATATATAACGGGAATACACCGGGATAGATCATGGCAATATGGGGTATGGTTATTGCGCTAGTTGGTGGTCTGACCGTCTGACCATCCCACCGGAAACATGATTATAAAGCACAAATCAATATTCAAACCAACACAACCAACACACACACACATCATAATATATATATATGTATATAATATATGTAATATCTACATATATATATAAGTGTCTCCAAAAGTCGCTTTGCAAGTCCCGGAATGAAGTCAAACCAAAAAAAACGGGTGATATCTTCAGGTCAGCCACAGCCAGCACCATCCCCCGAAACCCCTTGCTGTGCGGGTCTCGACCTACAAGTCGGTGGCTCCATCTGAGTTCCTGAGCCATCTGAAAAACACCATGAAAATCCCATGGGTTTTTGGATGAAAAGCCATGGATTTCCCCATTTGCTCATTTGCTCCTATAAAATTCCAGGGGAATCATGAAATAATTACCATATTTTTGGGGAAAATGAACATCTATAAATCCTACAGTATTTTGTGAAGAACAAAACCCATGAGTGAAGACCAGGCTGCCTGGATCCAGGTAAATGGTTGGCTATGTGTTGAATCGAATGAACCGTTCATCTTCTGGGCATACTTGAATATCTGAACTCTTACCAAATATGCATATAATATATACACTGTATATCACATTGTGTATCTACAATATATTGAGAAACAACAATGACCCAAGAAGTCCTAAGACCTCAAAAAGTGCATCCTTGCGAAAAGTAGTCCTAGACTTGCTGGGTGATATATATATATATAATGATATATATAATGATATATATATATATATAATATTATATAATGAGGATATCGCCAACATTCCCCAACAATCACCAGGACATCGGTCAACAACTTACCATTTCTTTTACCGCTGCGCTCAGCGGGAAAGCAACTCCAGGTTGTAGCAACAAACAACAAATGGGATCAACTAACTAACACATATCACGTGACTAACAAATGTGAACCAAACCCCCAAACCCCCAAACCCAAAAGACTTAACCGTGAAACAGTTGTGATTCCAATTTCCTCCAGCTGTTCGGTCTGATCATCGGGCATCTCACCTGCTCATCCTTGATGATTGTTTGTTTATAACCCCAGCAACCTATGGACCTATGGACATACCATAAACATCCATGGATCCATCACCATAGTTCAGTCAGGTTTCCCAAACTGACCTATCATCAATCACACATGTAAATATATGGAGTTGCGTCAAAATTCGGGTATGGATCGGCCCGCGGTGATCCAGACGTATGGATCGGTCTGGATCACTTGGGTTTTGGTATGGATCGGGGGTATGGATCGGCCTGTGGGTTCAGGG
>Ga0126342_10017530_pt1 | contig 12371 bp, 10 predicted proteins | sample Cyp1metagenome_FD_92528 | JGI IMG/M metagenome (GOLD analysis project Ga0126342, IMG submission 92528) | Coral microbial communities from Lord Howe Island, Old Settlement Bay, Australia - Cyphastrea 1 metagenome | ecosystem: Host-associated > Invertebrates > Cnidaria > Coral ... | reverse complement strand
TATCATATATATCATATATATCATATATATCATATATATCATATATATAATATATATCATATATATCATATATATCATATATATCATATATATCATATATATCATATATATCATATAATATATATAATATAAATATAATATAAATATAATATAATATAATATAATAAAATAATATAATATAATATAATATAATATATATATATATACATACATACATACTTATGTATATATATATATATATCAACTCTTTGCCGAGCTTCCTTTGCGCAGGAACGGATTGCACTTGCAAAGTGCGCGGCATTGGGCTTGAATCCAGCACTGTGGAGCTGTTGAATGTACCCAAACACCTGGCAGTTCGAAATACAAAGTCCGCGTTGAACGATGAGATTCAGCAAATGCACCTCCTCGGCATCTGCCTGGGATTCAGTCATCGAGGTGCAAAAGTGGCTGCTTGGATTTCTCGTCTGAATTTACCAATGCAATTTGAGGCTTTGGCAAATGCACTGATTGTGGTAGACACATCTTTGGTGCTTACCTGCCAAGTCCAGAAAGGTGCCACCGATATTTATGTAAAAATGTGCCTCACCAAAAACAGGCTGATCACTTGCTAGATCTTCTGTGGACTGGCAGCACCGTGCCACCAATACAGATGATATACATGACATAGATTTGCCACCAATACAGATGTATTATTGTATTAAATATATTGGATGTATATGGGGGATTGGTCCCACAATTATCCAACATTCCGGCCTGGGAGGTGGTGATATGCGAAAGCATTGGACTTCGCCATAGAAGCGCTTGACATTTGGCTCAAAGATCACTTCAGAACGAGTATCCACATGCACATGACTATTGACAGTATTTCAATATTCCACATTCAATATCATTGATTAATATGGTGGTATTGTGAATTGTGATATTATTATATGCTACTCATCATTATTCCACCTGACCATTGACTGTATTGATGAATATTGATGACCTAAAGTTCCTGTCAAACCTGACATGCGAACTCTGTCTTCGGAAGTAAGCTCGGTGGGTCTTTTAAGATCTACAACCGAAAGCAGACCTGATTCAAATTGCTAGGCAAAAAATATGGCAAAATCAGCAAACGAGTGGACTTTGCCAACTCTGTGAAGCTGAGCCAGGCAAGTTTCCAGTGATGTCCAATGGCTTAAAAGCACAAACATTTCCCGGATGAACTGGGTTCGTCTTCCACACAAACCCATGCATCTAACATAATCATCTAAAATCATCTACAATAATCTACAATAATCTACAATCATCTAAAATCATCTAACATAATCTAAAATCTAAGATAGTTCAGCACACACAAACCCACATCATCATCTTCAGCACCATCTCTCAGGCCAAAACTGCAAAGCTGCAGCGTGGTCACAGCGGACACAAAGATGGATCGTGGAATCACCTTCCCAGCTTCGTTGCTGCAGGTCGGCCTCGCAAACTTGCTGAACGGCAAGAAACTTATTACGACTTGGGCCGCTGTCTTTTCCAAGGGGGAAATACTGTGTAATACTCATGATACTCTGAGTATACGAATGTGTGATTGTCTGCCTCGAGCAACAAAGATCTGTCATTCTCATGCCTAGAAGCAACAAACTAACTAAAAAAAATAATCAAAGCATTTCCAGCAATGCCTTGAAGAAGTGCAAAACAGAGATGGTCTCAGCCTAGGTTGCAACATACAGACCATGCTCACAAACTGTGCCAAATTGAAACCTTTAAATCCCTTTGACATATCTGTTAGATTTTCTATAAGTTGAAAGGTAGTTCAACGTATTCAACTTATCAACAATCCACAGAAATGATCAATATTCACCAATATCGCCGGTTTGCAATGTGCAGACCTATCGCTTTGAATATCTTTGAATGCTTTGATATCTTATGATATCTTTGTTTGATTTTGTTTGCACAACTGGCGTAACTGGCGTCCCAACTGTTTGATTTTGGGTGTTTTTCAGTGCCCAGCATCACCCTTCAGAGCTCCCCAGAGGGCTGCAGTCCATCCCCGCGCATCGCCTTGGTCGCCACAGGTCGCCACAGGTCGCCACAGGTCGCCACAGGTCGCCACAGGTTTCACAGGTCGCCTATCCGTGTCGCCTATCCGAGGCTCCCTTAAGGATCCTTAAGGCCATGGCGTAAATTCATGTCGGCCTTGTGCAACCCGAGCAGTCTGACCTCAGGTCATGGCTTCCATGGCATCCCTGGCATTCCAACTTCCAAATCTTCCAACTTCAAGATATGACCTGATGACCTGATGACCTGTTTCCATGACCTGTCTCAAACATTCTCAAGATTTCTCAAGGCATCACGTTGAGCTCCTTGCAAGATCTGCATGACCATGTCGAGCTGCCCACATTGTGGCAGTCCTTCAAGTGCAGAAAGACTCAGAAAGACTATGGCATTCTATGGCATTCTATGGCATTCTATGGCATTCTATGGCATTCTATGGCATTCTCACAGGTTGAAGGACACACAAAGAGGTTGGGAATGGTTGAGACATGATGAGACTCAGTGACTGACATGTGCCGACCAGAGCCTTCTCCAATTGGCCTGCTAGCAGCAAATTCACACAGTACAGTGTGACTCATTGAAAACTCTGAAAAGTCTCGGCGAATCATCGGCTCAGTGTTTTGCTTTTCGAATCTTCAGAAATGGATTCAACCAGATCTGCTTTCAATCTCTGACTACTCCCGTGGTAGCTCGGAACCCAACTCTTCACCGCAAAGTGCCGCTTCTTCTGCACCAGCGATGATTTCATCCTTCAGATTTTCATGCGCAATAGATCGCAATAGTTAGACTTTTAGAATCTTCAAGACGTGAAAGCACGGGAGTTGACCATGGCAAACCTAGTTCGCCTAGTTGCTCCAGGCCAAGTACTGCGGTGCATTTGGTTTCTCCTGCCGGTCCGCAACAGTGGTCTTGCCTGCGACCAGCATTTGCAGGACTGGAGGTCGATAAATCACTTTCGAGTGCAATGTGTGTCAAAGAAATCAATCACATTTCATGGATGTCATACATGTCAACATGTCATACATGTCATAAACTTGAATGCTTCTTCCACTTGGAGACATTGCAATGACTGGCACATACGCATCAAATATGCCAAACATCACGGCCTTCCCGTTGTGCTTGCCCTCCTCCACCACCGTCGTGTCCCTGAACAGCTCGTGTGACTTTGCTACTGGAGTTTGCTTTGGAGCCACATATCGCAGTCATATTAATTGTGTTTCTGGTTGGTGGTTTCAACCCCTCTGAAAAATATTAGTCAATGGGAAGGATTATCCCAATGCATTTTGGGAAAAAAAAATGTTTGAAACCACCAACCAGGTTTATATAATTATGTTTAGTCATTATACAGTACCATGAACTACACTTGTTCACTGCCTAGCCTGCTTTGCATTCGGACCTTGGTACACATGCGCAGGTTGAGGAGTTCAACGTTGAAGTTCACACAAAAAAATGCGAAGTCAGGGCCTGAGAAAAACAATTAATCATAAGCAATGCTATTTCAAAGGGTGCGAAGGACTCATGAATCAAACATGAATTTGGGTGACTTTGGCTTTGATAAACTTGACTGCAGGATACTGCAGGTATCTAAGCTCGCTGACACGCCCCCTGGTCCAGGGCTGCTTCAGCTGCTGTGAAATTTGACGCCTCAAAACACACAATTTACTCGTCACCGCCGAGCCCGGGCAACCGGATGCCGCACCTGCGCAGCATGCAGCAATCGGGTGTTGGCCCCCAGCACCGCGGCCAGGCGTGCACCTGGGCCATCTCCAGCATCACAAATAGGTCAAAATGATCTTCAAAATGGTATGAAAGGGTCATAGTCATAGTCCAACAGCAAGATGGTTTGTACAAGATTTTATAAAGATCCCATGTAATCCCATGTAGTCTTAGTCATCTTAGTCTTAGCATTTCAACCGGCGTGTAATCCATTTCCGTGATTTGCTGTCATTAGCTGTCTCCTCTGTGTTTGCTCTTCGGATCTTTTCGGGCCGAAAGCGACACAACTTGAAAACCTGAGGTTTGCTCCAGTCCAGTCATGGAAAAACGCTCAAGTTCTATCAAGTTTCTCCTGAAACCTGGAGTTTGTGTTGTTTGTTCTTCTCCCTGGCCGGGCGTTTGAAACCAACAAGGTCATCATATTTTGTCCCTATAACGTGTCTCCCATCTCTTGGTGTTAGCATGCGCTCCTCTGAGACACCCACCCACTTGTCGACCTTTTCTTGACAACTGGCTACCGAGCTCAGAATCTTCCCCTGCAGAGGATGCAGCAGTTGCTCTGCAGGCAACAAGGCAGCGATTCCACATTCCACCATGTCATATGCAATCTGAAGTCAGCACCTAAAAGCTCCGGAGAAGCCCCGTAACCTGAAATTGAACTCATTTGAACTCGGTCCAGGAGGATATACAATATAGGATATAGAATATAAAATATAAATGAATATAAATGAATATAAATGAATATAATAGATTTATAATAGAATAGATTGAATATATATATAATATTATTCATATTATATATAGATGCTGTTGGTAGCTGGTCATGGATCTCTGAGCTGCTGGCGCACCAACACATGTGCCATCTCTGCGGAGCCATGCAGCACTGCCCAAGTCAAGGGAGTCCAGCCACCAGCGTCCTGTGGCAACTTGGGGCCATTGGGTCATCGGACCGTCTGACACACATGGACACAATGCCCACCTAATGCCCACTTAATGCCACTCGATGCTACAAGTACTCAATGTTACTTGATGCATCTTAATGCTACTTATATGTCTGCCTTCTTTCAGCGCTTTGTTTAGTTTAGATTTGTAAGATTGCAACAAGCTTCTGGGCTGAAAAGGCGCTCACTTAGTGCAGAGAGAGAGAGAGAGAGTGTCGCAGTACGGAAGTAGATGGCATAGTGCAACAGGATGCAACAAGGCAAAGAGACAAAAATGACTACCGCATGAAGTGACAGAGCTCTTGAGCTCTTTGGCCTTGACCAACTACTGGTTGTGTTTGTGGCGCCTTGTAGCGAGGCATTGCCCCACGTTCAAGAAGGTGCTCCACCACCTCGCAAGGTATCAAATTGCGTCAAATTGCAATTTCATCCCGAAAATGCACATTCTTATCAATCTTATCATTCTTCAATCCTTATAATTAATCATAATCCTAAAATCATCTCCAGTGACAGCTGCTGTCTGTCCTTTCGCAAACGTGTTCGTTACGGTTGCATTCTGGTCTACTGAGTCTACGTAGGTACAAAGGGCTGTGTTTGCCTGAAGATCATTGCGCTGGGCTCCATCAGCCAGCCGAATGCATTGTTCTTGTGCCTCAGGGCACTCTTGAAATCTCTTGAAGGCTTGAACATCTTTCATTGCTCTGGTCTTTCATCCGTTCCCATCAAATGCTGCCACTGCCCACGCTGCCCCTTGTTTGAGGCAAATACCATAATCACAGCTGCACGCATCTCCAGGTGCTCTCGACATTGGTCGAGTGCAGCAAACCCTGACATCTTCTGTGTTGGCTGAACGAAAGCCACAAAATGCAAACAGAATCCGAACTCTGAAGGGATCTGGATTGTCTTGGCGATTTGGCAGCTGTGGACTGCAGACCTTGCTTGTCCCGATGTGTGAGATCTGGACATAATCTGAGCAAAAGTTTCACCTTGGCAGTCTGGAGGATCTACGGCCAAGAACTGTGAAAGTCTTGGAAAACATAGGATACCTTACAGATCTTGAAGTAAAACATCAAAAAACAACATCTTTGCTCGGCTTGCTGGAAGGGGCTTGTGAATTTCGATCCAAGTCAAATCCATTGAATAATTTGCTTGAGATATTTTGAAATATGTTGAAGTTGAAATCATCCTGAGGGGCCTGCCACATTTAAATGACCGTGGCGTGCTGCCCACATCAACGGGGTTCGATCTGCGGAACGTTTGAGTCGCTGTCTTGAAACTGAAAGGTCTGAAACGGGGGCTGTTAAAGGATCACTTTGGCAAAGTGTGATACAATGGATTGGCGAATTCCAGGAATCTCTTGGCAGCATGGCAAAGCCGCAAAGCCAAACAACTAGCAGTCATGGCCACAACAATCTATTCAACCAATTTTGAACCGCTAAGTTGGTCTTGCCTTTTCACTTTCACAGGGAGCTCATGCCTCACTCCAACCCAAAACCATCCAGAACACCTAAAACCATCAAAAAACAATGATGATATCCCATGATTATCACCATTCGAGAATCACCTGTAACAATGCGTCCAAAACTGCTGCCTTCGAAGTCTCGGTCCTCAACGTCTGCATCGGCCTGACAGTGACCGTCAGAGCAAATTGGTATTGCTTGAAGACTTGCATTCCTGAACGGATCGCCAGTGATAAATAAAGGATCAACAAGGCGAACAGGGGGAAAACAGACTCTCAAAGTGTACTTGGTGGAAAACTGAAGAGAAACAGGAAATGGAAACCGACTCCATTGGAAACGTCTACCGTGAATGCGAACAGGCACGGGTCTTCGAAATTGCTCAAGCCGACTCAAGCCCTTTCTGAGCCGTGGTTCTTTCGACATCTGTCGACATCCTTGATGGCTTGATATGGCTTGATACAAGCAGCGGAAACGTATGGGCTTCATGGGCTCCCACATGACCCGCTCAAGAAACCAAAGGATGCAAGCAGAAACTGAAGCAACGAGAAGCAACGATGTCCTGAGTTGGCATATCTTGCACAATCCCCAAGAAAAGACACACAGATACATGATGATACTCTGATGATACATGTAACAGCTAATTTCTCTCATGATCTATCACGACTCCATATGACTTCCACTATGATACTTCAAGGAATGAGAGCGGCACAGTGGAGCCCTGCTGCCTGTGATCCCTGTACATTAAACAAGGGAGCTTGCCTCAAATCTGACAAGCATTCCACGGTGAGAATGTGGGCAACCCTTATTGCCACGAAAAGGCTTTGGTGCTCTCCGATGTCAGCAACCAAGATCAACCAAACTTATGGCCGTTGATGAACAAAAAAAGGCTTGGATTGAAATGGATTGAACTCCTGAACTCTTCAAGCTTGGCAAAACCTTTTCAATCCTACGTTGAAAGTCGAAACTTGGAACTGCACCCACTGCACTGAGGCTCACCCCAAGCATTCCATTGTACTCCATACATCATCCAGATCATCCATATACAACTGATGATGGAACGATACGAAAGGAACATCATTCCGAAGTGGTGACGCCTCGCACAGCCCGGTCACCGTTTCAAATCAGTGACACAGGTGCTCAAGGCGCAGAGATGGAGGCCTGCAATGCATCTGCTGGATCTATCCTTAGTTTTTGCATTTGGATTTTGGATGCACTTGGCATTTGGCGAAACATGGCGAAACGATGCGAAACGTTCATATCTAGGATAGATTCCAGATGTTTCCAGAGTCCGTCTGACTGACCGCACTGTTTGACCCAAAAAGTCCAAGATCCTGGAGACGAAATGAACAAGGCAAGACTCCGGTTCAAGAACAGGTAAGCATCCACGCCTTGCAAACATGTAGAATGATGTAGAATGCATGTTCAAAACCAATTTGCAGCGTGGCGCAAGTCGGCTCAGATTCGACTTAAGCCAATTCAATCCACAATTCCCGTTCTGAAGGTCAGGTTATGTCAGGTTCATAAGCACGGCAACAATCAGCAACATAAAATGTACTCTGAATTCCTGTGGTCTCTCCAACAAATGAAAGCTGCAAGTTCAATGGCCAGCCTAGACCAGGCATGTTCCTTAGTGGCACTCATGCGTATGATTGCTTTCTGTGCACTTGCTGAGTCAATGATGAATCAGGACTGTTTGGCATTCTCTCTTGGTGGGTAAGGAATATGTGGAAATACATGGGGACGTGGACAATCGTGAACACTTCCTGAGTTTTGCATCAGCTCTATTTCTATATCCATCCTCTGCGAACCGCTTGATACTTCTCAAATTCGGAATCAATTCAGTGTTCAGTTCGATTCAGTTTGTGTATTTCTATGTATTTCTGACATATTGTGACTGCATTGCGGTTCCCTTCCATTTCACTGATGGCTGCGTCAAGGATCATTAGGTGCAGGGATGCACCCAAATACATGGCATAGAGACGGCAAAGTGGCAGGCCTGGCGAATGACACCAAGGCTATGCTTGGAGGATCAAGAGGACTGGTCTGTCATATTCTATAATTAATTGTAATATATTGTAATGACATAAAACGTCATAAAACATCATAAAACATCATAAAACGATATCTAGCCCGAGTCATAAACAGAGCCGGTAAATTGTGGGTGAATTACTGCAAAACCGAATCCCGTTGATGAATCGAGCAAGGTCAGCAAGCCAGGATTTAAGTTTGGAATGCAGTACGCTTTGGAAATGTGCGAAGGCGAGAGGAATCATGGTGAAGGGCTGCAGAACAAGGAGAGGAGTTTGCAAGAAAAATTGCAGCTGTATCAGCGCCTATGCCACGCCCGGCCATTGGGCTCTCGCCATGCCCGTCAACACCCCAAGGTCGATGCGGCTCTACACCTGACGTTCCAAATTGGTAAAACAGTGTTTGTTTCTGCCAGCAAATGCACCGAGACGTCCTGGCGGGAAATGGATCGATGAACTGACCAGGAAAGCCCTCAAAAAGAAATTGGCCAAACATGAAAAGATACAGCCAAGAGCTGTTGAAGGTGGTGAAACTGCTAAAATATCTACAATCAACCACTTTGCATAATTTTGACTAATTTTGCTTAGTTACATGTCTTCCCAGGTTGGAAGAAAGCCAGGGTCCCATGTCCGAAAAACCTTTGGCTCCAATTTCCAGCTGTGTTTTTGAGAATGCATGTATTGCAAGCGTTCCAAGAACCCCGGCGCTGTGCTGAGGCAGCATGCACTGGTGAGGTAGTGAATAAGTATGACCACACCCTTGGTGAGCCAGGCCATAGCTTGCACAGCTCACAGTTACTCACTGCCTTCACCCTGATTCGGTTGATCCACAGGCTTGATTTATTTAAGAATTCGTGCCTGCAAATGCTCATTGCCGCAATATTCCTCTTGGTAAACCTTTCAAACATTCCAAACATCAAATGATGACACCCTCCAAACATTCTTCGGAATTTGTGGATCCAGGGGTGACAGAATCTGCATGCGAGAGACTCACTTGCGCATTTGGAATGCATCCCACCGGCGCGGTCACTGACGCGGATAACCACCTCCGCAGAACAGCCACGCCCGAATGATATGAATGATATATATATATATATTAAATGATATTAATATAATAATAAGCAGGAGAAGCATGGAAGAACACTGGTAAAACAACACAGAGAAGCATAATGAAGGGCGGGTTCACAGGATTCAGTTCAAACATCAAAGGAAAAGAAGACTAGACATGACTAGACGCAAATGTCCTTTGAAATATTTTGAAATCAAGCCAGAAGTCTCCGTCAATTCTCTTTTTCCATGATTGTCATTCGTGTCCATTGGTTTCACTCTTGCCTGGCTGTCGTCCGCGCACAAGGAGACGCGAATGGGGGTCGGCTCTGCTCCATCCTGGATCAAACAAGAAGAGCAAGAAGCAGAGCCATGGATCGCTTTGGAAGTCTCTGCGGTGTCCAAAGCCAGTCCGTCCGATGGCACTGTTTTGGTTGGAACTCAAACTCTGACAATTCGAAGGTCAAAAATGGTCAAAATGTGAAAAGCTGAATCATGCGGTTGAACACAACTGGGTAGCCTTCTGGGCCTTTTCAGCCGCTGCTCGCGCACCTGAGACCGAAGTGCTTTGCCAGGTCCATGCTGGCTTTCTCTTTTGGAAACAACCCACTTTATTGATTGCCTTCAAGACACCCTCCAAACGGGTTCTGATCATCCTGATCATTAGACTATGACTGCCACCTTGCTTCCACAATCCAGGTTCTTCTCCACCAACGGCAGTGCAAGTATAATCCAATCGTCATGGCAGCAACGCCCTTGTCATGGAACTGTAACATCTGCCAACCAAGGCACTGTTTGAAAGAATTTCCTCCATAATGTAGTACAGATATCTAGGTACCTTAGCACCAGGGACGTCAAGAGATCTCAAGAGCAGGTGCACAAAGTGCATGAGTTGCACAATCTGGCATAGACGGGTGTTGAAGGGATCTCTTTCACAGCTCCGATTTCTTGGAAGACGAACATTTGCAAAAACATGTCGCTATTTTTGGACCTAAACATGTATATCTGTACATTAATATAACAGAATCCTTGATAATCTTCTGGGTAAAAGTGCAAACCAATATTTTGCTCGCGCGGGAGCCAAGCCCAAAGATGAAAGTCTCAGTGGTTTTGCTCCCAGCTGCATGACAGAACTCGATCTTCTCAGGCCTCCATGGAAGGAAAACAAAGCACAAGGAGAAGACATACTAAGTTCCTGGAGAAACGTGAGAAAAAATATGGAACACAATGAAACACAGTAAACTTGCTGATGCAGGTGACACTTCCCCTGCTTGTTTCTTCCACAAACCCTTATTCAGTCTTTGCGAGGAAACAACGACTCAAGTCGCTCAAGTGATGCGGCAGTGATGCCCGCTTCCCAAGTGCTGATTCCCTGTCGAAAGTCGACTGATCTGACAAGAAAGAGAGCCCACCTGCCGGACTGCATTAGTTGCAGGCATGGCGCGGGCTTTCCGTCTCAATATGACATGGATATGGTCCATCCTGCGCATGTGGGAATGGAGGGACAAGAAACATTCAGAAAAAAACACCAAACACAAAAACACAATCAATGCAAAGCCTATCACACTTTTGCACCACCCCTCTAATTGAATTGTTACTCTGCAATGAATTCAACGGGGTGCCAACTTCACGGTTCAACTTTCAACCCAATCCTGAGTGGCAACAACAGCCGATTCACAGATTTGCCATGGATCGCACCTCAGATCACCCTCTGAAAATCATGGCAAACATTGGCAAACACGTTACACTCGTTACAACCATCAAAGTTTATGACGATACTCTGCAATTTCAAATCCAGAGCTCTCAAATCAGGCAAGGTCATTTGACCAGCCAGCAAGACTCCCATGAAACATCATGAAACATCATGAAACCAGCCGTTTGCGTCCAGGTCACTTCATGTCTATGATGCCGACCTTGGTTTCCTCTTCGAATCCAGCTGTCTTCACACAGGCCTCAAAGTGGGACCTTACCACTGGCAGAACATGCCCCAAACCTGCAGACCGTGTCCAAAGAAAAGCCGGGTATTCAATTTCAGAATCACATTTTGGCAAATTCAAAGTGTCTTATCATGTGCTGCGCACAAACACCTTGGGAACCAAGAGGCATTAGCAGTTCGCTGGCTACGCGAGAACGCAGAAATGTCTCTGCCCAGAGCTCCAGGTGGGTGCTTTGCTCATCCTGAACGGCTGGGCCATCACCAGGGAGATCTGAATCACCAAAATCGGGGTACAGCTTGACACAGCTTGAAGCGGCCCGTATTTTCAGTTTGAAGGAAACACATGAAAAACAACAAATGAAGGTTGGACAAGAGCCATTTCCCATCGTTTCCCTCACTTCTCCTCCGTTTCGCTGGGTGCTTCATTGATAGATGCGATTCGCTTCACGGCCTCAAAGACAGAAGTGGGGGAAAAACTCTGAACAAAGGACAGAAACGTGCACAAACAGAGACACACCCAATGCAAGAACTTTTGTAAAAATGAAGGCCTCAAAAATTGTTCAAGAAATAGGCACATGTTCAAAGACTGAATGGTTGGCCTCAGCAAAAAGCCGTGGGAGGCGCTTGTGGCGCTGCCGGATCTGCAGGATAGCCTGCATGGCCGGGGCCCTGGGCATGGCTGGGGTTGACCAAACCTAACAGAGGCAGTCAAACAGTGCACTGTCAAAATCCGACAAAATCCGACATTCATGATGATTCATCTGACCAAAATATGGCAACATTTCATCAACATCTGCACTTGGGGCACATGTTTGAGGGCTGTACATCCAGGAATTTCATGGATTTTCCATCCACGTTGCCATTCCCTGGGGGGGGTGGGGGGCCCCATTTTGTAGTGAACCCCTGTCTCTACAAAATGGTTCTGGTACACAGTCTCCATCCTACAAAATGGTCTGTCTATAACCTCTCTCTACAAAATGGTAGTGCCTGTCACCTGTTTTGATCCACAAATATTTTGACAATTTAGTCAAAAAATGATCAAACCAGTGCATTCATGATTTTATAAAACATATAAAAATCCCACAGCCATTTTGTAGAGCCTCTATCTTGTCAAGACCTCAGCGTCAACTGCCTTTTTCCCAGTGCCATTTTGTAGGGTTTTTACCCTCTAGTCGTCTTCACTCCTCCTTTTCGGAGGTGGATCCAT
>Ga0126342_10017529_pt1 | contig 12372 bp, 12 predicted proteins | sample Cyp1metagenome_FD_92528 | JGI IMG/M metagenome (GOLD analysis project Ga0126342, IMG submission 92528) | Coral microbial communities from Lord Howe Island, Old Settlement Bay, Australia - Cyphastrea 1 metagenome | ecosystem: Host-associated > Invertebrates > Cnidaria > Coral ... | reverse complement strand
TGACCGCATAGAATTTGTATGTGACAATACGATTGGATGCCGCATTGCATTTTGATATATATATATAATTATATATATAATTATATATTATATATATATTATATATATATATATGTTTTGACTAGGGCCGATTCTTGTTCCACTTTGCTTTCGGGTAAGGCATCGGCGCTGTTGTGGCAAAGCGCTTCAGGCCATTCCGGGATGGAACCCGCCTGATGGAACGACTTTGACTTGCCATGACTTGCCTTCAAGCGAAGCATGCGAAGCCTGAAGGCCCTTGGTGGCAAGTTGGAGAAAGCCTGCGAGGCCAGTCTGGCTGTGTGCGGTGATAGATGCATGATGAATTTAAATGCGTGTAAATGGACGATTTGCCACAGTGAAGTCTTCGTACGGTTGTGGCCACATGTAGACCAGATGTAGACATTTGCATACATTTGCATTGTCCTTGTCGCTGTGAGGACCATGAAGATGCCTTGGAAAGGTTCCTCCAGGAGACAAAAGCTGTTGCCTTCCCTTCGTCCTTCCCTCCTGAAATCCAGCTGGATCTCACTGGTTGAGGAGTTGGATGGAAGCGTGGCACAGAGTTCTGCCCTGATTCGTAAAGGACCAAGTGCAAGAACTTGTGCAGTGGCGGAACTGCGGAACTTGTTCTGCCACGTTGCTTTGGTCTTTGGTCTTTTTGATCAGTGTTGCTAGCAGCTTCCTTGTTTGTATTCAGTATTCAAACATTGTATTCTGGTCAGGTGAGGGTCTGTGTGGCTTTGAGCAACTCCACTCAGGCTCTAATCACGCTGTAGCGATTGGATTTGCTAAGCAAAAGATCAAAGGCAATCATCGTATGCACAGAAATGCAGGCATGGTGGCGCCTCTTCCAGCTGCTTCTTCGAACCAAGAGGCAGATTCGAAATCGGTGCAGGGGTTTCGGTAGAGAAGGTCACTTTGTCACAGTCTGAATCGGAGATTGAATCTAAGTGCAGGCAATGTCGAAAGATTGCGCTCAAGCTGAAGAAGGCATTAAATGGGAGACCAAGGGACACACCAAACAAAAGAAACTATTGCCCGTTCAATTTAGAACACTGGTATTTGCATGATGTGAAGGGTAGGCTTGGAACCGTCGATGGGAAAGACATTGAAGTGGCTAGGCAACAACAGCAACTACTGCATATCAACACATTTACGGGCTGTACAAGGAGCAAACAAAAAGTGCCAAGTTATTCCACAACTCTTTGCCGAAGATGTATGCTTTTCCCTGGCTCCACAACCTTGGGGATGAGTGATTTCCACAATCAGAGCTCAACGAACTCAACAAACTCGAAATCAGGCACTGCGCAGCCAGCAGAGTCAACCAAGGTCCGAAATGGTCATGGTCAACAGCTCGAAAAGCTGCACGAAGCGCCTCAGATCAAATGGGCATTGCTTTGGCTGCGCATAACGCAGAATTGAATGTGTATGTGTTTGTAACTACGTATAGTTAGAATAAGCCATGCTTATCCTGTATGTTTCAGTCCCGCCTACCATTTTATCAATTTCTACACATCTCATGCCATCCATCCCATTTTTGGAAACATTGTAAACCGATTTACCTTAACACGTTCATTATAATTTTGAATGTATCGTTTGTATACAAGGTACATTCTCTTCCAGACATTTCCAGCAGCTCCTGTATATTTTATTATCTTTTACTCCTTTCCTGCTTCAATGTCAATGATTGATGATTTGCAGTCTTTCCTTTTCGCATGTAGCACCTTTTCGGCATATTTATTCCAATACATAGGTAAATGTTCGTCCCATTTTTCAGGTTTTATTATCAAAATACCACAATCACATTATGATTATTTCCTTTGCGCTTCCTGTCTCTCTCTCTCTCTCTTTCTCCCTCCCCTTCCTATCTAGTGTACATATCATATATATATATATATTCATATATGGATTACATTGATATGGAGTTTAGACACTTTGTATGATTTTGTGTTGGAAAACTTCAAAATGCTTGAATCAGCTAGGTCGGGGAGAAGAAGTCGACTGTCCAATTTGCTTTCAACCCTGCCACTTGGCAGACCGACAAAGCTTTGAACTCAGAAAAGGAACCATGTCTTGAACAGTCACAGCACATCACTGCCATGACACATTGCTTCAATTGACACAGAGCCCCATCCAAACTGGACTGACCGCCAGACGAGGTGATCGGGTGGAACTGCTATCGTGTTCGCACGTGAGGGTCTCAACTTGGTTTGGAGGCGTTGCAGAAAAATTGCGAGTGAGGAACCCGAAATTGAAGGACAAAAAACGTTGAACCTTTGATGCAAGAAATGTCAGTTTTGGAGAGAACAATCTGATGATAAGCGTCCATGTTTTTGATGCATGTCCGATTCTTTGAACATTTGGTTGCTGCAAATTTGTTTTGTCCACGTCTAACAATCAGGATTTTTAGTGCAGAAACCTTCCACTTCACGGTATAGGTGACTCTGGGGTCTCTTGATTTCAAGGGTTGACGGCTGTTTGGCGCGTCGTTTTCTGTCCAGGTCTTTCATCGCTGCTGCATTATGTCTTTCGAGTCCTTCCATGTCTTTGAGGCAGAGCTGTCAAAATCATACACGGATGTGATACAGCGTATACCGTATACAGTATAAATATATAATATATAATATGATACACACATATAGGTATAGTATCGAGGCCTGTTACATACAGATGAGAAGTGCTTCGATGTGCTCTGCTAGGTACATTTGTGTTGGATTCTCAGTGATTTCGGTGGAGACGCGGCTGCCATACTGATGCCATGTTGGGAGCGCTCGATGCACCACTGATGGCTTCACACAGTGATGAAGGTGACGTACCAGGAGACTATGAAAGTACTATGGAAACCGGTTGAAAAACATGCCAAAACTTTAGCAACTGTACGTAGCGAGCGGAATCGAGCGCAACCAGAATGGATGACACTTGTTAACCACCCACCAACATCACCCAATCTTTGAGGCCCAGTTTGCCGCCAGACTTACGACCGACGTCCCTGGAATTATGAGGAGCATCTGAGTGTTCTTTGAAACTCATGAGAACCTCACCTTGCATTGATCATGTCAAGGCACAAGCAAAACCACCTCGACCTGTCGTTGACAAAGATCTTCCACACCGACTCAGAAGTTGGGCCCCAAATGGAAGCCGGCTCTAGCCGGCTCAATTTGTCAAGTCAATTGTTTTCCGAAGGATCTGGTAGTGCTTAGACGTGCTTAGGGCTTTTGTCTGATGCAAGATCATTATAGATCATTGACAGTTTCAAATCGGGGCGGCCATAGAGCCGCCGAATCTTGCCATTGTGAAACTGGCACAGATGGCGCAGGTGTTCCCAAACCTGGTCCACGGGCTCCAAGGCGTGACAGCCGAGCCTACAGAGACAGAAGTCGATCCTTTCGATCCTTTCGATCCTTTGAGTGCAGGCTGAACTACAGAGCCCTCCATTGAAAGAAGCCGCTGCCTGTCCAAAGCAGATAGGAGCTTTGCGGATTGCCCACAAGCGGCAGCCTGACAAGAGGCCAAAGGAGCCTGCAAACAAAGCTTGAAAATTATGCGAGAGTATGTGAGAATCATGACGAATTGTGTGCAACTTGATGCAAGTTGCATATTATGTATATGTACTTTTCGTACTTTTTCGTTGGGTGTGGGAATTGAAGTGCGAGGAGCGTGCTGCACATGATTCATTTTGCCAGTTGTACAACCTGGTTCTCCTGAAATGCCTGAAGTTCGGAAATGCACCAAGAGCCATTGCCTTCTGGAAGGAGAGCCAGTGTTGCTTCTTGTCATTTGGAACTTGGACTAACTTGGACGTTAGTTGCTGTGGTGTGCCATGGTGGAGTTTTGGAAATTTGTCCCTGCCAGCAGTTCAGGACTACTTGGACTCCGGTGTTTCATCCACCAATGCAATGCTCGCCGCCTGTGAGGCCACGTGCTAAAGCTGCTAAAGTGGTCTCCTGTAAGGTCTCATGAGATCTCAGTGAAGAGTTCCTTCGCAGTGCCCGAAGGACTTGGATTGGAGCGAGTTCAAAGATCTTTGCGAAGAGTGCCTCCCCTTGGAGTTTTTCTTTGACGCAGCGAATCGCAATCTTTGCAGATCTTTTTTTTATGGGTCTGTAGCATTCTGTAGCTGGGTATGGTTTGAAGGGTCGGAGATTGGGCTGTGATATGACCCCTAGGCTGGGCCCAGCTAGCTGGGTGCAGGCCTTCATTTTTGCTTGAGAAAGTTGCTAGCAGTGTGATGTGTTTGCATATGACCAGCCATCCTGCTTTGTGCACTTGCATCGCACACATGCTTTTTGAGGATCTTTGGTGGCAATTTCGGTTCACAAACCAAAGAAGATTCGATAACGAACTGTTTCGACGCAGTCCGATCAATGCGGGCTGATGCTCCCTATATTACTTTCGTGCACACTCCTGTGCGCAGGAACGCAGGCCACACATGTTCATTCTGAACATGTGCACTAATTTTGTTGACCTTCTGTCTAGTGTGCTTCTTCCAGCTGACTATTCTTGACTTGAGATGTTGTTGATTGTTCCTTGAGACAGCAGTAGCATGATGTGAGTCAGGCCTCTTTTGCAAGTTCCAAATGCATAGAAGATGGAGAGGCTCCTTGTCAATGCAAGGGTAGATGAGAAGAAATCCGATTGCTGTAAGAACTGAAGAAACATGGTGTGCAAGACTCAAGAAGTGACCTGGATGACAGGTTGATCAGGTTGAAGCTGTCATCTCCCTGCTCCAGATTGGTCCACCGCAATTGGTTCAACAGAGACTTGGTGTTTGAAAGCTTGCGACAGTTTCCGTCTTGCAAGCTCCACAGCCGCAACGTTCACGACATGCTCCCCATCTCTCCACACACACACGAGGACAGCGACGAAAGGCCCTACCGAAGAGGTGCAAAGCTTGCACATACTTGTTTGAAATTGTTTGAATATGTCTGAATCATTCTATATATAATCATTTTGAATCTGGCTTAAACATGATTAAAACAAACAGATCCAAAAGAGAATCACGCTTGCCTTCACCGTCACCTTGTTCAGGTTTTTGTGCAGTTAGCAAGTGGGCTTGCCAGCAGCGGCCACATTTCCAGCAGTTTGGGAGGCAGAAAGTCATCTCGACCAAGCCTTTTTGGTATGTATAAGATTGTATAAGCACTTTGACTAGGTGATAGACAATGCTGTTGGTGAGCTTTGTGAGTTTGGAGATTGAAGAATGCCCGGGAATCTGAGAGGAGGGTTAGATCATAATGTTCTTTGCTTTTGCAGCACGGGGCTCTTGGGATCGCGTGATGAATGGAGGTCTTCTTGTTCTTGGAGCTGCCTTTCTTGCGTGCTGCTGCTGCCCTTTGCCCACAGTGACCGGTGGAAAGGAGAGACTTGTTTTGTGGCGCAAACCTTGAACGGTACAAAAGCACCAAAGTGATCCAAAGTGTCGCAGCGCTAAAATCCACTTAACACAATTAGATGTAGCTTCTACAGTGCCCGGAACAAAAACAGGACTCTCCTGCAGAGATTCTTCCGCCAGTCTCAGAGAAGGACCCAATGAAGTTTACCCTAAAGTTGTGACTTTCACAGCTGCACAGCCTTGAAGTCATGCTGAGTCATGCTGAGTCATTCTGATTTGTTCCCGGCACTCTCTCCGCAGAAGCCTCGCCAAGCTTCACAAGCTGCATCTTCAAGATTCTTGGTAGAAAATATGATTTGCACTTATGGAAGCCGTCTGGCGTTTGTGTATGTGCAAACCAAGGCAGTTGCTGCTGCAGCTTTGGCTGGGATTCAGCGCCTTTTCCGTTTCCATCTTTTTCACTGAACCCTCACAAGATCACCTTTATCAACGAGCTTTGGGAAATGCAACTGAGTGCTGCCTGCGAGAGCATTCAGAACCTGCTGAGGTGGAGCTGGCATTTTCTCTTGGGTGAGAGGAAGAAGACAGACACAGGAAGACAAGTCAGTCCAGGAGTGCCGAGAGGCAGCCACCCCGAAACATCGCATCATTGGGTTGCTTGCTTTCTTTCAACTGTGATCTGGCTTTAGGTAAAGCACAAGTATACTTTAGCATGGCGCTCTACCACGTTTTCTTTAGAGCTATTTTGTCCCTAAGTTTGGGTAATTATTGTCCCTAGGTTTGGTAATTATTGTCCCCCAAGTTTGGTAATTATTGCCAAAAGTTAGGGACAAAAATTCCCCAAAAGTTAGGGACAAGAATTCACCAGAAAGAGGGACACAAATTCCCCAGAAAGAGGGACAACAATTCCACAAAAGTTAGGGACAAAAATTCACCAAGAGTTAGGGACAAAAATTACCAAACTTAGGCCAAACTTAGGGAACATAATTACCCAAACTTAGGGACAATAATTACCCAAACTTGGGGACAATTATTACCCAAACTTGGGGACAATTATTTTATTACCCAAACTTAGGGACAATAATTCCCCAAACTTGGGGGACAATAATTACCAAACCTAGGGACAATAATTACCCAAACTTAGGGACAAAAATTCCCCAGAAAGAGGGACAAAAAATCCCAGAAAAGAGGGACAAAAATTACAAAACAGTGCCTAAAGAGATAACCCAAAAACATGGTAGAGAGACATGCTAAAGTATACTCAGCAAGACTCAGGAAGCAGACTCCTTGGCTTCGGCGCTGAGGTTTGTGCCGCGACCCCCAGAAGAATATGTGGATGAAAATGGACACGTTGACTTCACTGGCAGCTGGAAGTGTGCATCAGCTGGTGGCGATTTGCACGGCGTTTTTGCAGACATGGGCATAGGCCAGGTCAAGTGTAGTGGGTCTTGATATTCAAACATTTCATACAATGCAGGTAGCGGGGTCCCAAAACCTCTTGATACAGTGTCCAAATTCCTTGATGGAAATGATCGGCTCGCGGCTCGTGCTGAGGGATGTTCTTTTGCTGTGCATACGAGACACCCTGCTGAATTTCGAAACTGTATTTGACATGCTGGCAGCATTGTCAGGCTTCGTTGTGCGACAGGGGATGGCAGCTTTTGGCTGGGGAAGGGGTGCTGTGGTCCGAAAGTATGAGCAGAATGGCAACCATGCGTCAATCCCAGGATAAGCTGATCAGTGTCCAAGATATTTCAGATTATTTCAGTGCATTCGGACGCTTTCAAGACAATTTTGCAGTGGCTCCGCCCGGTCTATTGTGTTTGCATGTAAGGTGCACTTGTCACACTCATCTCTGAGGTGAAGGTGACAGAAAGAGCATTTCACGAGATAGTGCAAGAATTTGACGTGAACGGACAAGAGCAAAGAGTGCCCCAGCACAAAATCTTGAGCTAATGAAGTCGACTGAAGGGATGGTGCGTCACACATCTTTGGAGAGTCATTCGCACTGCCGCACTGCTGTTTTTGTTTCAAATCTAAGATCTAAGATCTAAGGTGAATTGTGGCGACTTTGATGTTCTTCAGACCTCATACTGGGATCCGCAGATCCCCCATGTCCTTCATTGGCGGGCAAGCGATTTAGAAAAAGCAGAGCCAAGTAAATGGACGAGCACCTGCCAATTCTTTCTGGATAAGGACTGGGGCCATGGTCACTTGCGAAGCTCCATTGTTTCACCAGGTTCACATCAAATGGAGCATATGAAGTTTACTCCATGCTGATAAAATGACCGCAAACTTTTTGTAGCGGTTCAAGCTGAAGCAGTTTAGACAATGTTCTGATATGTTCTGCTTGTTTGCTGCTCGTGTCCTAACACATACTTCATCATCTCCGACTCCAAAGGATCACTTCCGCATTGAGACTACCTCAGCAAGCAACAAGGTTGCCTTCTGGATTTATGAGCGTGAGACGACTGGCAGCTCCTGAAAGCTTGAAAGCTGCCAAGGGACTGGAACTCTCGGAAGTGAGGTTCCTCCCTATTCCATTCTCAGCTTTTGCTGCAAAAGAAACATCTTTTGAGAACAGGCTGGTGTCCAAATGTGGGCAGTTCAGCACATCCAGCAGCATTTGCCACTTTGGAAACCAAAGTCTTTACAGATCTGAACCGTTTAGAATGGACAAAATGCCATCTTTGTAGCGGACAAGATCGCTCGTTGGCAATATCTGCTAGTCATTAGAGTCATTAGAGCGAATCAGGCTTCTCAACCTTCCAGAAGTTTGAGATTGGAAATGCAACTGGAGAAATTGCGTGTGATGGACTTTGCGATAGCTCGTTGCACTATGTTGCACTTAGTATCCAACGTGTTTCTTTCCTGGCTCAGTTGTTGCAGTATGTCCAGGACTCTGAAAGCGCTTGGTTTTTCTCTTGAATATGCTGCATGTTCAGGGGGCCAAAGAAGCAGCTTTGAGTGCTGAATTGGCACTGGCTCGCGGGAACCGGTCTTAGAGCCTTCGAGCGAGTTTGAGCTTCACTACCTTAATTAGCTCTCTTACATTGGTTTCCCACACAGCTGAGCTTGCAACTCAAAGACATTCGAACAAGACACGAGGAGATTGCACAATCTGTTTGAAGGTGGTATACTGGACACGGTTCTGGATGGCAACAAGATGCTTTAGGTCAAGTTGTCCTGGCCTTGGCGGCTTGTGTCAGCAGACAGACTGTGCTGATCTGTCCTGTCATGTCCTACCATCATCTATGCAAAAGCATTTTAGGCGATGACGCTGGACTTGCTTTCCTGGCATGGCCGAAGCCTAAGTGGAATCTCTTTTCAACCTGAGCTGCAGAACAATGGATGCAAACCTTATCGTTTTTGATGGCCAGCATTTTTCGTGAGCCATGCTGTGTATATCATACCATATCGTATAAACATATCACATTCTCATATCATATGAGTTCCTTCAAAAACCCGGATTTGCGTTTTTGCAGGGTTTTGAGACGATTTCCAAGAAGCCGTCCAGTATCAGAATTGTACGATCCAAACGAGAGCATCCATCATATGATGTCACATTATAAGATATTGTATCGTATCATATATCACAATAAACAGCTTGTGCATCCTTGTACATTGTACCATGTGTTCCTCATAGAAGAATGCCTTTTAATGCACTATTGCTCGAATATTGCCCGTGGTTGAGGAATCTCTGCCGCCGAGCTCAAGAACAAGTTTGCCCACGGTGTGTTTGATTTTGTGCTGGCGGTGCTTCCGACCTGCTTCGCGGTATTCAAGTGCTGCTGCGGAACAAATTCGGGCTCGATTTAAGGAACAACCAAGAGCAGTAAATGTATCTCTCAAAATCCGATCCAAGATTGAATCGAGCCACGGACTCGAGGATTTCCAATGATTTCCTATGAGTACTGAATACCCCCAAGTACTCATGGAGAAAAAAAATCCCAGGCAGTCATTGCCGATACAGACACAACCGTTCTGCACAGAGCTTCTACTGGGCGAACGCATACCAGGCAGGAATCGGAAAATTGATATGCCGCCATTTCACATGAGGATTTCATTTTTTCCTCACGCCCAAAGCAAAATCGACACATACCGAGGCTCCTTTCAACTCCTCCTGGACCGAACACTAACATTTGTATGGATTCGCACGTCTTGGCATGCTCAAACATCTCTTGAAAGTAGATTCAAATGGAATGCACTTCATGTTCACCAGATTCAGATTTCATGTTCTGTGGAAGCGCGGTCAGACTACGACAGCCGATCCTGAAGGGTCCTCAACTGCAGAATGTGGCGAGCTTAGGCTTTGGTTGAGTCTAGGAACAAGCAGGAAGAGACAGGGGGAATCGAGGAACCTTATGTAAAGTTGTGTAGCGTTATTATTATTATGTTTTATTTGGACTGACAGACTGACCTTGATTGATGATTTGATGATGATCCTTGATGATCTTTGATGATCCTTGATGATCCGTGCAGCTGCCCAGGTAATGCTCAGCAGCGATTTCACAAAGCAAGCTCTACAAAGCTTGCCATGGCCCTGGGTTCACTGCCACATATTGGCACCGTGAGCGGCAGCGTGAGCGACACCATGAGCCAGTGGGTTTACTGTCCCATGATATTCCATGGTAAATATGGTAGTGGGTTCATGAGCGCAATGGATACTCAGGGAGCTAGCAGCTTCTGAAACGTGGCTAACTACTGGCCGCCTGCGAGCGAGAAGGGAACTTCCTGCCAAAGAAGAAGCAGGTTGGAATGGCCAACAGCAACACGATGAACATCGCAAACACGATGAACATGATGAACATGACGGGCAAGATGACAAGACTGACATCACTGTCCTATCCAAACTGCTTTCTGATCTCTGCAATTCTGGTTGCGTTTGCTGCTTTGAGCTAAGGGAGCTGGCAGTTGCATCTTTGGCAGGTGACGGACTTGATAACCCTGCAAGAGGACTTAGGGCTCGATGGATCTCTTTCAGGCGGCTTGAAAAAGTTGATTCCGTGCAGTCGTCGTAAGTTCTCCATTGTCTTAGCTTGTCCGTGCATTTCTTCAGCATTCCAGCATGCTACTCAGCAGGCCTTCAAAGAAATGTGCTGAAGGTCTGTGGGGTGGGTGAGGATGCTTGAAAATGCCTGACGATGCTTGACTTGCTAGCAGTTTCAAGGTCATGAGAATCGAGGAACAGTGGACAGCGACTTAGCCACTGATTCCCTAGAAGGGCGTACCAAAGGTCTTTTCATCAGTTGCACTTCCCCGCTGCGTTTTTCCTTGGATGAGGTCTTGGGGGCTGATGCTGGCTGCAAAGAATGGCTCGCACCCCATGCCCTGGACAGTTCCGCTGGGAAAGCTTTAAAGCATCGGGGAAGGATATTGTATGACCAAGTACAGCATTCATCAGTACGTGCCCTTGTTTTCCTTCAAATAATTCAAAGAGCACTTCACCCCAAAAAGAGCTTTGAAAGCATCCTGCTTGTTTCAGGACAAAGCGTTCACGCGCTTCCCGCAAGAGCACAGGTCCGTTCCTCAGACTTTTGATGAGCATTTGCCACATCACACAGTGTTGCCATTGTATGGCCACACTGCATTGTCATTGCTGAAGACTGTTTGCGTGGTCAGTCCTCGGATGCAGCACAGATTATGCACATTGCAATACAGGCAGCTACTTCGTGACATCATGAAGGCAAGGTCGTGATGAGTCGTGATGAGTCGTGATGAGTTCAGCGACATTTTGAGGGTGAGACGAGTGACAACTCTGATGTGTCTCTGACATAGATAGCCAGGTAGAATTGTGCGGATTCGTTAGATTCCATGCATTCATATGTATTCATGAGGTCGCAGGCACCCATGGGAGTGTCCCGTGCTCAGCTGGGTTCACATGAGGTCATGTTTGCAATTTGCCGACAACGGGCTATACTCGAGGTGCGGATGTACATGTCCTACGCTCCATGCTTGGCATGCTTGGCAACGCTTTTCCAGCTTCGGACAGCAGGCAGTTTCTCTTGCATCATGCATATTGTCAATGCATGACCCGGCAAGCTGCAACCGACCAAGAACACGGATAGTGCCTTCAGACAAGCAAACTTCTGTGACAGCGTTGGCTATCTAGAAACTGCAGTAGTGGCTATCACATAATATACTCGATGGATAGATAGATGGATAGATGCATAGATGCATAGACGGATAGACGGATAGACAGATAGACGGATAGACGGATAGACGAATATATAGACGGATAGAGGGATAGAGGGATAGACGGATAGACGAATAGACGGATAGATGGACAGATAGGTAGGTAGACAGACAGACAGAGAGATAGATAGATAGATAGATAGATAGATAGATAGATAGATAGATGGATAAACAGATAAATAGATAAACAGATAGACAAACAGACAAACACATAGGTAATGACAGGTAGATAGATCGGTGAATGAGCTTACATGAATCTACACACACACACACGCAAACAAAGAAAATGACGTTTGCATCTCTCGGTTTCACCCGACAGGTTTGCGCTGTGAGGTGGCTTTCGACACCTGGCGGGAAACACGATCTTGGACATGCTAAGCGACGAAGCGACGCAACGCGACAGCACCGTTTGTTGGTTCGAGATTGCAACGCGATGGCCGTTTTTTGTTTTGGTCTTTTTGGTCTGCTCTTTGAGCATCCGTTGACTCCAAAATAGGCACTACTTTTTGAATATTTCTAAAGACAGTCAAGAGGCGTTTGTGAGAGATGTGTGCCAAGAAATGCAGGGAGGTCGGATTCAGGTCAGGTTGGTTCTGGATCCACATCGTTATGGTATCCAATTATGTACATCTAAGGGATACTGGTTTGTCTGATGAGACTAAGAGTCCGAGCAGATCTAAGTATCGAACTTCCACAAAGTCTGCATAACATAGACCCGGGCAAGCCGGCGGCGGAAGTTTCCCAAACATAAATGACCTATAGTTCAAAGACAACCTGTCCCGACCGTGTCCTTCCCTCGACACTCCACACCTCACACTGCACAC
>Ga0126342_10017528_pt1 | contig 12372 bp, 5 predicted proteins | sample Cyp1metagenome_FD_92528 | JGI IMG/M metagenome (GOLD analysis project Ga0126342, IMG submission 92528) | Coral microbial communities from Lord Howe Island, Old Settlement Bay, Australia - Cyphastrea 1 metagenome | ecosystem: Host-associated > Invertebrates > Cnidaria > Coral ... | reverse complement strand
GATGGGTCATGATGGGTCATGATGGGTCATGATGGGTCATGATGGGTCCCTGTACGGGTCCCTGTACGAAAACCTATCATCAAAACACTGACCGTCACAATGAGCGGTAGCCCGGTAGTGTAGTTCACCCAAATGGGCATGGCATCAGCGGTATGGAGCATGTGCAAGACTTCAATGTATAGCAAAGCCCCAAAAGATAGAAACGTCATGTACCACTGTCTTAGTAGGATTTCATAGGATTTCACTTTTCTATTTTTTAAGTACAGTACATATTCTGAAAAGTTGGTATAATTCTGTATTGGCAAAACATGTAGCAGCAACTTGTCTTAACAACAGCAGGCGAGATGTTTTCATGGCAGTCACTCTTCAAACCCTGGGCTGTGCGGAAATTCTCCAAATACCACCCCTGCCCTGTCCAAAACGTTTCACAGAAAATAGGTTGGTGCTTGTGCCAGTCGTCAAAAAAAAACATATCGTGGCTTTAATTACCACGTTACAAGTACTGGTTGGTGGTTTCAACCCCTCTGAAAAATCATGGAGTTCGTCAGTTGGGATGATGACATTCCCAATTAATATGGAAAGTCATAAAATAAAGCCATGTTCCAGTCACCACCAACCAGGTTAGTTCGTTAAAACCCAAAAGAAACCTACCGTCTTGGGCCGTCCTCCTGATGGACTCGGAAACGGCGTGACGGGGCTCGGGTTCATCGACTCGAAACCCTGTGCCGCTTGGGATGGCTTCAAAAACATGAGCACAACAAGACATGAGTTCACCAGAAATTTGGGTATGACCAATAGCAAGTGATTTATTACTTGATTTCAGCAACATTTGCCAACAACCAGTGGCTAGAAGGCAATCGAAAAGGGTGCCTAAGCAAGAAAAGGGTGAGTTGAGAGTTGTTATTTAAAATCAACACATGGTTTTCTGCATGTGACGGATGTACAACCAATGATCGCAAGTAATTCATCATCCTACTGAATCCGACTGCCATTCATCGACCGGCAGTAAAAACTCGACTGAACCAATGGAACAGGTATACACCATTAATGTAGGCAATGCCTGGACGCCGAAAGAATGGTGAACCAATGGATTCAGCATTTGCGCACTACCCCCAACATAAAGGTGTAGTTCGTTCCACTCCCCTTTGACGATATGGCTTTGTCCAAAAATGCACTTGCCCATTTCATCATATATTTCATCCACTGGTCTGCCACTGGTCAATCCTCTTCCCTATTGTTTGATGGCAGTTTTGAGATATTTTGTTCAGTGTATCTTACGGCATCCCCGCGATTCCAACCTCATGGCTGAATCCTGTAGCGCCTCAGAAGATTCGTCGCCCATCTGTCGACATGGCAACCACAAAGGGAAACAAGGACTAGCCTGCCTTCAGGGGGCAAACGAATGCATGTTTGTTTTTCCCAAGATGGAAATTAACATGTCTTGGAGGGTGCCGGATCTACCACTATAAAGCACAACAAAATCCTTCACGGATTCGTGGCACACGTTGGCATCATCGGGGCCTTAAGGTCGCCGCGATGCTTCTGACATCTTCTGACAATGAACATGAGATCCACATAACCAGGTTGAATGGGAAAGAATCACCAGAAACCTTGCCTGCTTGGTGGTTTGGTCATTGCTGGGAGCATTTGCAAATCATCGTCCCAGACATGGTTGAACATCAAATTTAGCTTTGTGGATGATGGATGATGGTAAATTGCCCCCCCAAGAAATATTCAAACACATGGCTTTGCATGAAACTTTGGTAATCTAGATTTCCATCGTTTGATAGTCCTCAGGGTTGCCCCAAAACCCCAAATACACGGGGAGGAAACTGGGTAATTGAAGAGATAACATGACCTATGTCCTCCCCCTGTGGCTATCGCTTATCTATTTTGGGCTGGCGCAACCCTGATTATTCCACTCCCTTTTTATTGAGTTAATCCCCCGTTTTTGGGTGGTGGTTTCCTAAAATAGGGGTGACCCAAATCATCCAATTTGGTATTGAATCATATTGAAACCTATTTTGATGAAACCTCGTTCTCCGTGGTCATTTTCCCCAGCTGGTGACCTCTGCACCAAGTTGATGCTAAGCTCCCGGGCTCGTCTGCTGCATAATCTGAGGGATGGGTTGGGATTTATGAACAGAGCAGAAGATTCGAGATTTCTTCGTTTCAATGGATTAGTTTACGGGACGTCTTACAGGAAAAACCAGTGGTTTTTTTCCCAGAAAATGTAAGATTTGGTTTTAAAGTTTCCCTCCAGCTAAGTCTGAAACAATGTGGTGAATCTTGTGGTGCTGTGTAGACAAACCTATTCAGATTATATAGATGCAACCAATTGTCACAGGTATCTGAAGGTGGCTGGATCCTTACTACTAGTGAACTGAGTTGAATCTAAAACCCCTACTGTGTCTGGATTGAATGGGTGTGATAGAATCAAGGGTCAAATACAGGGAATATTTGACTAGACTGTACTGCAGGCTGGAAAAATACATACGACGCACCCACAATGTTTGTGGCTGAACAATACATTAAAACAAGTGTGGTATTACCCTCTGGTATTTAACATAGCCATGGAAATGGCCCATAGAAAAAGATGGTTTACCTAACAAAAATGGTGATTTTCCATGGCAAACTGTTAGTCATAACCAGAGGGTACTGTATTACCCTAGAAATGACCAGAACAAAAACCTAGGTCCAGGTGAATGCCAAGGTTAACCTCAGAGACCTGCACATCATGCTGGATCTTTGGAGATATTGTTGGCGGGCACAGCGGTTTTTGGCCTGCATGCAATGTTCCATTGTTATAAACGCCAAATATATGGGTTTGAAAATGTCGCTACCACCATTTACTTTTTTTGATTATCAGATATTATCACATTTTTCCTACAGCCAATTGTTCCTTTTCGAGAGTAATTATATATAAACTCCGGATATTTGTTAAAAAGAGTCGATTCAACTAACGCAACTAATGAAGTCTTATACGCCATTTTTCTTAGTATAGTCCCCAAATCTTTGACAAGGAAACACCTCTATTTGTTGGGCATGCCTCTGCGACACGGCAGAAGTTCAGCGGTCGGGGTTCCGTGGTCCCGAAAAAAGCGGCCCCGGATGAGCACTCTTGGCAACGGCCACAGGGGAAGGTGAGGTTGAAAGATCTCATCCAGGAGTAGATAGATTCAAATCTACTATGGAACATATATCTGAAGGAAAATATGGGAACTATGGAACATCTGGGCCTACTGGTATTCAATACATTGCCTTTTAGATTTAGGTGCACACTATTGAAAGAATGAGCACTCTTTGATCTATGACCCTCTCTTTGGCAGGAAGAAGGCCGCTGGTTTTGCTTTTTTTGTTCACTACCTTACCTTGTTTACAGTAATACTGTCAGAACATGTTTGCATATACGTTAAATATATATATATATATTATAAGTGTAATTATCCTGGATTGCCTTCAAACTGTAGCAGAACTATATATATATCTACAGTTACAGTATATCGGTAAATTATAGTAATAATTCACTCACCTGAAACAAGGCCATTTTGCATTATCTATCCATTACTAAACATTATTTCAGTGAGGCACAGTGAGGTCACTATAATTTACCCAGATATATGTAATAGATATATCTATAGAAAAGGACATCCTTATGAAAACATGTTCATGCGTTCGATGACCTCAGAAATGGAGCATTGAGCTATCTGCAGGAATGGTGGAATGATCAACGCGCTGCTTGTGGGTGTGTTATGTCTTTGCGGCACATGATAAATCAATGTGCACCATAAGAAACTGGATCTGTATCTGAATTTCTTCGGTACACATGATATACCTATAGTATCTATATATATACATATTGATTGACTTATATATATATATATACATATTTACATATATTATTATATTACTGTATACACTTTCTCCATGGATATACCATAATTTCTATACATGGGGGGTGTTGTTTATTCCATGTGTAGTCTATACATCATGATTCAATGATGCATCCCAGCGGCTGTTGCACTAGACATCATGTATGTGCATTCGTGTCTCCTCTTCTGCGTTGAACAACTCCGTGGCATTTCTGAAGCCTGAAGTGCTGCGAAGCAGTGGTTTCTATCCAGATGTGACACATCTCACTGCATGCTCCGCAATCAGAAACTTTGTCCATTGCGGAACAGCTGCAAGTTTCATGACCGATGCATCCAACAGTTTTGCAGAATGCGCGGCAACTACAAAAGGCTTAGAGCCTCTGTTCTGGCTCCACTCCCCTGTCCGCCATCATACGGTAACATTCAACATGGAGTTACAAATGAATAGTCCGTTGGAAAAAGAGGCTTGACTGGTGCACAACCTCAAAAAGCACTCACCAGCAAGATCCTGAATTTAAAAGCATTAGGGTGACCAATCAGCTTCAACCACTACCAAACGGGCGTGGTTGAAGACACTAATGAGCGTTCAGGATGTCACTAGGTCCTGTGGGTATGGGTCAAAGTGAAACAAGATTGATTATGTCAGATTATGTCAGAATGAAACACATCCGAATTGAAATGAACAAACATCCCAAACTCGTCTTGACCTGACTTGACCTGATTTGATCATACTTGACCCAAACCCATGAAATCTACAAGGTTATGCCCCAGAGTTAGCTAAATTGGTTTGCAACTATTAACATATGTCACTCCAGGGTTCATGGTAGATATCCATGTACACTAACATAAACTGAGGGGCACCACAATGTGAGTCGTATGGGTCGCTGCCGTCGGACCTCCGGGCCCGTCCCTGTCAGCAGCAGCTGTTTCGTTGTCGCGGTCGCCCTGCCACAGATGGCCAGGGTCCCAGGGTTGGACGGGTCACTGGAAGACTGGTGCAGTTCGTTATCTCAATATATGTAATGATCAAGCATACCTAGATCCTCTATTTACCAACAAAATTGGACAAATTAATATATATATATACTTATATGTATACAATTATATATATATATTCATTATTTGCAGTAATCATTTTCAATTATTTGATGTTTTTTTAATTTTGATGGTACTGAACATTTTCTAGGAATTTGCAACCAAATCAAGGCGTTTCCTGCAGATTGTCCCTTGACCCAATGTTGTATGCCGGAACCCGAATGACCTGCAAAACAAGGATGGACAAATCTATAGAATTCATTAGAATTCCAAGGAAATGATAAGAAATGGAGGTCCAACCTCAAAACGAAAAGTCATTCAGGCGCCAGGTAGTTCCATAGATAGAATTGCAGGACCTCGATAGATAAAACAAAACATGATTTCCGCAAAGCAAAATGCATGGTTAACTCAAGAAACTACCTGAAGTGGCTAGAACCTTGAAAATCAGTGCAAGCACCTCTAACTAATTGGAGAGGTATTCAATCAAAGTATCCTTCTCTGGGTTCTCATTCCATCTGAGCATCGGAACATGTCAACACATCTGCCCTGAGCTGATGGTTGGTGTGTTTTTTTTGGCAAACATCATGCGAAACCTCAAAAGATTGAATGATTACATGGAATCCAGGCAACCTTTGGTAATGTGCCCCAAAAGCCCAACACGAAGGTGGATATTATTTATATGTTCGTATTCCTGGGTTCTTAAACTCCATCAGTCCCAAGCATGTAACAACAGGGGTCTGTTATATAAGTCACTCTGCTTGTATAGCATATTGTTCCTATAAACCCCATGTTTGGAAAACTAAAGAATCCCATATTGGGTCTGTTCGATCCTCATTCCCCACCTGCCAGGTGAGGGTCTCTAGATTTTAGCCGAGTTGCTTCCGCCTCCTCCTTCTCCTTCTCCCGCAGCCTATAGGACTACGCCCTCAACTGCCGAGCTCCAGAGCTCAGTGGGCACTGCCGGACCTCAACTGCGAGCCAGATCTCAGCGGACACTGACGGACCTCAACCGCGAGCTCCACATCTCAGTGGGCTCTGCCGGACCTCAACTGCGAGCAGATCTCAGTGGGCACTGCCGGACCACATGGCTCCTCACCCGCTTTTCGACCCTCTGGAGCCACAAATCACAGTGTTTTGCGACTTTCCTACCTTTTCGCGCTTCGATCATGTTATCTAATATAAACCCTAGCTCACCTAGGCAGATAAACCAACCTGGATAAGTAGGGGGCACCACCTTAGTTATTTGATGTTATTTGATGTTATTTGTACAGTATGGCTTAAAGCACACTACATCGCCGTTATATCCACATTAAATTCCATGAAATCCCCAAGATCTCCTCATTGCTGCTTGCAAATCCCCTTAAAGAGGGGCGCTTTTCCCCATCACGTCCCCTCACCGTGACGTGGGTTCGGAAGGCCACGGTGCACCATGGAATGAAACGCACCATGGCCTGGGGACTTCACAGTTCAGCCACGTCTCGCAAGGTATTTGGAGCACTTGGGACTTGGGATGTCAACATCAAAGATCATTAGGATTTACATGGATTTACCTAGGTTTATGATCATCCCCAATAGCCCCAATATATTTAAGGATAAGATATCTATGATATCTGGTTGGTGGTTGAGCCACCAACCCCTCTGAAAAATGATGGAGTGAAAGTCAGTTGGGATGATGACATTCCCAATATATGGAAAAATAAAACATGTTCCAAACCACCAACCAGATTAGGATTTACCCATCGATTTATCCTTCCGATTTTTGATCAAATACCAAGATGAACAATGGATTGAATTCAAGAATTCATTGAATTCAAGAATTCAAGAACATGTTGCGGGAAACAGTGACCTTCAGATTTGTTGGCGCTTCTGAAAACCCTGCAACCAATTCCGGAAATAACACGAAGGTTTTCCTGCAACTCTTCCAGTAAACCGTTATCAAATATTGGCGACATTAGGGGTTCGTGCAAATGTTCCCCAAACAAAGTCCAAGACGTCCAAAAAAGATGGCATGTGGCTTTTGCACTTGAACTTGGGACAGCATTCACATGGCTTTGCTGATTTGCGAAATGCTTTTTTGAAAGTTAAAGTGTCTGATGATTCATGTCATGACTATATATATATATGTGTTTTTTTTGCATGTCTTTTCGGTGATTGTTGTATGAGATTCCTAGATAACAAAAACAGAAAAAAAAAACGCGCATAGGTGACTGGGAATGTACATCTCAACAATGCTGCTTCTCCTCTTTAGTCATGAGAATCTTCAGGAATTACTGTTTGGTGGTTTCACCCCCTCTGAAAAATATGAAAGTCAGTTGGGATGATGACATTCCCAATATATGGAAAATACAACATGTTCCAAACCACCAACCAGATAATTATTAATTGATTGTGTGTGCATTCATGCAGCATTGAAAGATCGAATTCTACTGAATTGAATCGGAATTAAAAAAAATGTGACACACGAAAAGTCAGTGTTTGCAGTTGCATCTTCATCGTCAAATAGCTGAATTTATCATAGGCAGGCCTCCGCACCCGCACCATAAAGAGATTTCAAGCTCTGGTCTGCATATTTTCCTCTACCTAGACTCTCAATTTACATTTCAAGAAAATGGATTTAAAAAGTATGCCGCAATCTTAATAAACCCTTACATTTTTTTTTACCTATGTTTGTGTCAACTAAGGGTTTATCTCTACTGGCACAATGATCGTTGGCTGGTGGCTGGTGCTGCCGTAGTTCTACCCATCACCAAATTCGATGTTTATTCTTGGTACCCGGCCCGGTAAACATACACAAAGCTATTGAACATGACCATAGAAATAGTGGATTTTCCCATGAAACATGGTGGATCTTTCCATAGTTATGTTAGTCATTACCAGAGGGTAGTTACAACACTGTTGTAGATGCTATATCAGTAATCCCTACAAAGCAATGGATATAAATTGATGATGAAAAACAAATCCGTCCCAATTCATCATCAATCAAAAACAAATCCAACAAATCCCTGAAATTGATGCTACAATGCTGAAGCCACCTAGCCATAGCAAAGTCAGAATGTTGGGACCAAACCCAATGATTCCCATAGTTCTTCAGGCTATACCCAAGTCAGCTTGGCTTCCCGAACCGTAGAAGCCTCCTAGTTAGCGTCCATTGCTGGTCTCTTTTTGATGAGGCTACCGGGGGAACACACAGTGTGACGTGCAAAACTGGTGTGTGTGTGTGACTATAGTATCAAGGAATACAACCGGAGTGAAACAAGAAACTTCTCACCAAGTATGTTGTTCTAGATTAGATGCAAAATGCCTCCTACTTTGAATGCTCAAATTGCAGTAATTCACTATAGTTCACCAACCTGGGATAGTGACCCGACTCTGAACCATCGTTCCAGTGACAACCGGATGGCATCGTTTTCATTAGATTCCCACCACATCCCCATGTTCTGTTGGTTGTATCCCAAACATAACCAGACATTACATTGAAACAGACACTAGTAATCCCGAGTACATATCATGTTTTGCTGGATGACCAAGAAAAAAAAGTACAGTACCTTCATTTCAAATAGTAAAAGAAGTATTGTACCGTTGAAAATAAGACCATTTTTGAAATCTTGTGAATGGATCATTTCACCATTTCGCCTTCCAAAGTTCCCTCGTCCTGGTGAGAAGCCCGGCTTGACCAAATGCGGCGCGGGCGTAGCAATGTCTGCAGCGGCAGAGTCCAAGGACAGAATGACTCCCAAGAAAATAAGGAGTTAAGCCAGTTAAGCCGCAAACATTGGGACTTAAGAGGATTTAAGCGAGAAAATATGGTGATTCAGTGATTGAACCTTTTTTCTGAAGCTTTTTTGTAGAACATGGACCCACACAAATGGAGATTTTTCAGATGTTCATCATGGTTCATCCCACAGCCATAATCAGCCCATCTAAATACAGCCTATATCTACTTATTTAACATAGAGTGAGGTTGTGGGTATATCATATGGAACATGCTAAAATACCATGGAAAATCCATTATAAATGGAAGTATGTTTTTGTTTTATTCCATTTTAATGGGACAATCATCTGTAAATGGGCCATGTTCCATTGCTATGTTAAATAACCAGAAGGTAACTTATGGGTTTTGATCCCCATATTGAGAAATGTTGAAACCGTATGGAACCGTCAGGTGCAGTTCTCATCTGCATTCGCAGCACCACAGCCGCCTGAATGACTTGGTGTAAACCTGGGAACATGGCTGGCTGGGAACCCCCCTATGTTCATGGGGATGTTCATGGCAAAATCATCTAATGGGGAGATGTTCCATCACGCCATGTTTGATTACATACCGGAGGGTAAACCAAATTGACGGCTTGACCAATTGAAATGGTTACAGTATTCCTTGCATTGGTAAATGAAGACACGTAACATGTAACAGTGCTTTCTGTATCACCTTTCTTCATGTTTTTTTCCGGAATTTCTGAGGATCCCTGCAATTTATGCAGGACTTATTAGGATATTGTGTAATGGAGTCAGAAAGTAACAGGTATACCGGGTATACCGGTCACTGGATTTACATTGTCGCTTTTGTATGGTTGCTTAGGGCTAACGGTCAACATGTTCATCATTCAGTGTTCATGATGTACGGCAAGGAGATCCCATCAACTAGCATCAATGGTGACTGAATCCTCACGTTTTCTCTGTCGAATCCCATTGGCTCACATCCCCAAACGCTCCCAGTTTGAGAGATATGAGTTGCCACCCACCCCGAAATATCGAATATTGCCAGGATGACTCGTTTTCATCTGGGTTTCCTAAAATAGGGCTACCGCCTTAAATCAGACCATAAATCAGACCATGACTTAGTATTGAAGCCCCTGGTGACTTGGGGATCCCTCATTTTAATCTCATCATCACCACACCATTCATGCGATCTCGCGATCAAGTCACATGGGATGTCCAACGGTGGTTACTTGCACCATGCTGCCTGGCACGCAGCAAAGCGTCAGGCAGCCGTTTAAGGTGAAAACAGCCATCGAAAACTGAGGGAAGATTCAGAAAAACAACACCAATTGAATATTGATGTGGGTTTGTCTGAAAATAGGGTATACCCCCAATTATAGCCATTTAATAGGGATAATGATCATTAACCATTGGGTTTAGGGGTACACTATTTTCAGACACACCCATGTTTTGTTGAACCTCTTCCAATTGGAAAAAAAACACCCATATCATCCCATATCCAGATAATTATTCGATATTCAGTTTTGTTTAACCTGTTCATAAACCAATCAAAACATCTAGCAGGGGCCTGTAGGTTTTGAGATGTTTTGAGGAAACGAGACTGTTGTTGGGTGATGATTTGTCCTCTTTCTTGGTGACAACATGATCTGACGGGGCTTATATAGTCGGCAGCATTGTCGCTTTAAAATGATACAGATCATTTCACATTACCCGGCCTGGTAAACATACAAAAAGCTATTGAACATGGCCATAGAAATAGTGAGTTTTCCCATTAAAAATAGTGGATCTTTCCATAGTTCTGTAAACGTTTAGCAGAGGGTAGATAAAATATGACAGGTTGGGCAACTGGTTTCACTGTGCAACGTCTTGGAATTGATAGTTGGTGTGTTTGAACTCTGTTTGAAACTGAAATCTGGATATATGGACACAGCAGCCCATTAGGACTTCGCGCAAACATTCATTTTATCTCCGGAGGCGTTAATTAATTACATCTTCTCATGATGGTAGTGTAACCCTGGTGAAACGTGAAAGCTTTCAACACCCGACACCTCCAGAAGCACCTGCACTTTGCTGGAACTGTGAGTAGTGAACGAATCGATGCGCAACGCACATTGCGGGTGGTGATTTTAATTGAAGCATCACCAAACGAACCATCAGGGGAATCACTAGTAAAGAACCATCTTCAGGTGAACACTTTCTGCGCGAAGCTGCCTTGTCCCGGGCCTGATACCATTGCAGGCGTATAGGTTTTGGCACTTCCTCCAGGGATACCGCTTGGAAGATATGTTCAAATAGCATAAAAAATGGAGTATGGGTCCCAGTCTCCCCAACATTCTAGGGATCTCTAAGACTCTAAGGGCCTTCACAGACCCCCTGATACGGCGAAAAAACAATAATGACGTTGGGTATATTGTTGATTCTTCGGTCAATATTAAATGATAAATATATATATATATATAACACCTGAATCCCTGGTCAATCTTTCGTAGTCAACCAAAAAATGAGATACTTTGTTGGTTATTAAGTTAGTGTCCATTTTTTGGCAAAAAAAACACTAGAGGATTAAACTATACCTAGAAAAATCCAGTTGGTTGGGGATGTATGAAACAACATGAAAAAACCATGGTAAGTTGGAAGTTTTCATGACTTTGACCGAAAAAACCTTATGATTGCTGGTTTCAAACCCCAAAAAAAACAACCGAAGATATTGCTCAATTGGTATTACTTCCCCTAAGTACAAGGCAAGAGTTTGTTGAACATAGAGTATTTGACACCGCCAAGAAGCCATGCAATCCCATGAGTTTCACTACTTTAAAGTATATATAGTGCATGTTTGTTGTTTACGGACACGTATCAAACAGTGCAATTTGCAATGACTTTAAAAACATGTTTCAAAGAGACAAAGACCGTATGCCGTGTTCATTTTTTTTGTAACCCGTCTTTACCTTTATCAGAAGAAAACATATTTTGTCAAGTTTGATGTAAGATAGGGTACCCAAAAAATCCACTGGTCAGTATTCATATGATATTATTGTCCCCATTCACCCATATACAAATCACACATCATATTGCTGGTTACGTGTTATACATATCATCACATCCCATGTTATATCCTATTGTATATCCCAAATCATGTGGCTAATAGTAATTCACTCATCTGAAAATAGCTCAGATAAAGCTATTTAGGGATGATGTTTCTCCCAATCCTCATCATCATTCCAGTGATATCATATTGCTGGATATATTATTGTCAATTAAAAACAGAAACACGTATACATCAGTACATCCCATATCATAACCCATTAAATCGCAAATGACAGATTTTGGTTGGTTACAGTGTGTATATATAATAAATACATTATAGTATATTATCCCGTTGATCACATATCCCATATATATATATATATATCACATCAAATCAAAATCCCAGAACTATGTATATTAATATATAATTGTATTATATGATATTATATTATATTATATCATATTATATTATAACATATTATATTATAACATATTATATTATATTATATCCAACTAAACATAATATATATATATATCAAACAGCATCCCTGTCCTTCAGGATCAGCAGGTGGCTCAGGCGGCAGCATGCCCGGCATTCCAGGTCCAAAGTAGCCCTCGCGCATGGCATTGAAGGTCCCCTGCGCCAACAACGGATGCGGACTGACTCTACAATGTGGTGCCCTAGAGTTAGCTAAGTTGGTTTATAACTTCAATAACTATGGTT
>Ga0126342_10017527_pt1 | contig 12372 bp, 8 predicted proteins | sample Cyp1metagenome_FD_92528 | JGI IMG/M metagenome (GOLD analysis project Ga0126342, IMG submission 92528) | Coral microbial communities from Lord Howe Island, Old Settlement Bay, Australia - Cyphastrea 1 metagenome | ecosystem: Host-associated > Invertebrates > Cnidaria > Coral ... | reverse complement strand
CATCCAGAAATGCGGTATCAACAGCAGATGCACCTCAAAGAGGACAGATGGAGTTCACCTTCTGCCGACTTCCATGCAGCTACCGGAAAAGCATTAACATCCGGCTATAGGCTGTTCGTCAGCTTGTACACAACTTGAATTTGGGCACTTGCGCCCCAAGAAATTACAAGATAAAACAGGAGAAGGAAAAGGCTGCCGGGGCCACCTCCTGGCTCAAGCCGTTGGGCCTACCGTTTTGGCAGGTGCAAGAAAACTGCAAGCTGTGCTGTGCCAAGCATGTCCAGCAGGCGCATAAGACATTTTCATACATTTTCCATGTCCGCCCTCGAAGCTGCATGTCAACCAGAAACAATGCGGCGCGAAGCCAGCCATTCCCAAGCCCAAACGCTCGCATAACCAGCCGAAACATCGCAAATTGCATCAAATTGCCAACCGCTTCTGCCCACGATGAAGGTAGCTATCATCCACGCAGTGCTGGATCGCTGCCTACCACCCATCAAGTCTTGCAACTTGCCAGCCTGTTGTTGCGCGATGCCGTTGTCTTGCAGTGGCGCAAGAACAATCCGCACAGCATTCTGGATTGACAACACTAGAAATGTAGCCACCTGAAATTTTTGCCTGAACTTTTGGACATGAAGCTCACTGGCATTCCGCCGAGATGTTTTCCAAAGCAATGCGCAGAGGAAGTTTGAAACACCCAATGATGACAAAGACAAACAGGGCAGTCTCGCAAGCAATGACAAGATCGCCGGCATGGTACTGTGCACCATCCAAACTTCCACATTTGAGCATCCAGCAAATGGAGCGAAGAGAGCTCACCAAACATGTATCATGAACGAACGGATGCAACCAACCCTCAAACGCTCTGCTGAAATCAGTCTGACCACTGGAAGGGGTTTGAGCCCAGACTATATCATTTTTTAAAAATATAATATGATATAATTTTTAATATACAGTAATTCTTCTATAATTATGATATAGTGTAATATAGATAGACGAGTGGCATGTTCTCATCAGGCCGTGCCAAAAAGTCGCCAAATTGATGTTGGATTCCATTGGATTTCGGTCGAAATTTCCCGGAATCTTCCGAATGGAATCCCCAGCTGATGGCGATATGTGAGGTATATCCCCAACCCCTACTCAGATCGTCCTGGATCGTTGGGCACAGCATCTCGGCAGTGGATGTGGAGGGCGAATGGGTGGAATGGGTGCCGCCCCATGAGGGGCCGCCCTTGATGGTTGACTTATGATCATTGTGACTCGGATGACTTACAGATCATCTACAGATATTATGTGACCATGATGACACACATTTTCCTTAGGGAACCATTGAACATCATGGAACCATGAAATCTGGTTGCTGAGGATGCCCAGGCAGAAGCAAAGTACTATACCAGGTGTGGGACGGTCCCTGAAGCTGTGATTGTCAGGGCAATATGTTCAGCAAGTTCAGTGATTAGATTCCAACTTATCTACAAACCCATCTTGGATTGTTGCAGTTGAACCATGTTACACCTACTATCAGGTCATTCTTTCATATTTGCTGCCTCTTTTTTCTTCAAAATTATCCATATATCACCACATATATACATACATACATACATACATACACACATACATACATACATACCTACCTACCTACCTACATACATACATACATACATACATACATACATACACACACATACACACATACACACATACACACATACACACATACACACATACACACACATACACACATACATACATACATACATACAAACATACAAACATACAAACATACAAACATACAAACATACAAACATACAAACATACAAACATACAAACATACAAACATACATACATACATACATACATACATAATGTATACTATATATATATATATTAGAAGTTGCTTAACATGTAATGAACATCACATCACTTCCCCATTTGCAAGTGCTGCGCATTGCGCCAGGTACTTTGATGGCACCTCCCCCAAGGTGGACCATACGCATCGAACGGTCATGCCGACCATGGATGGCGCCCCGGAGGACTTGGTGGAGCCTAAAGCACGTCCAAAGAGGCGAGACCAGGATCAAATGCAAACAACATCACTGATATTTAGAGCTGACGCTCATCGTCGGCTCCGCCGGATTACCTGACCCGATGTCATGACATATATATATATATCTATCTCGATATATATATATACAGATATATATATATATTTACTTATTTATTTTGATGGACTGATATACAGCTTGATTTATAGATTATACAGATAATATATAGATTGATATATAAATTGATATATAAATTGATTCAAAAATTGATATGTAGGTTAATATATAGATTTATATATAGATTGGTGATGATTGGTGATGAGTGGTGCTTTGTTCCCAATTAGAATGACCAGGAGAATCACTGGGATATATGGGAGTGCTAATCCTCATGGATCTTTGCTGGCTCTCAAGACAGCACAAATGGTCAGTGACTGTGTTGTAACCCTGTGGTCGCATGAATCACAGCACAGTAGCGATCTAAATAATTACAGCAGATCGCTTGCTAATTAGCTCCGTTTGGTTGGTGATATAACGAGTGATATCCCAAATTTTGCCATGCCATGCCACGCCATGCCACGGCTTTCCATGTGGATCATCCGTCCAGGAAACGCATCTCCGCCAAGCGCTTCTGGATCCAAGCGGACCATGTCACGTGCGGCCGCCTGGGGCACCTGCCTCTGTAGGGGCGCCTGGCACATCAGCGGCCACCAAGGCCGGATCCTCAACTGGTGGCCTTCATGAGCACTCGGGAGTTGAAGTTTGCCATGATGAATGAGGTGCGGATGGTGCGGGTGCAGGGGAATGATGCTTGAAAATGATGATAGTGAGTTATTGGGTGATACTGGGATATACTGGGTAGTTTCTGTACATGGAGAATGCCGGGTCCTAGACTAGATGACTGTTGAGCTGGACAGCCCAGATGTCAGCCTGGTACCCCTTTGTTACTTCACTTTGTTACTTGGGTAGTTGAACTATCATTGGATTGGTTTAGGTTAGTTTAGTATAGTTTAGTGTTGATTGAGGTGGAGCAGAAGAATAGAGAAGAGAAGAGAAGAGAGAAGAAAAGAGTCAGAAGAAAGAAGATGCAAGTGCACGAAAAGGTACGAAAGTCGCGCTGTGTTTTTCCAATGATTTGTGTCTCCAGAGGGTCGAAAAGTAGGCTCGCTAAAGCGGCGGGTGCGAAGCCAGCTGTTAGATAGATAGATAGATAGATAGGTAGGTAGATAGATAGACAGATAGATAGATAGATAGTAAGATAGATAGACAGATAGATAGAAAGATAGACAGATAGAAAGATAGATAGATAGATGGATGGATAGAATGAGAGAGAGATATAGATAGATAGATAGATAGATAGATAGATAGCTAGATAGCTAGATAGCTAGATAGATAGATAGATAGATAGGTAGGTAGGTAGGTAGGTAGGTAGGTAGAGAGTCAGAGAAAGAGAGGCGACCTCAACCACCTGTCGGTCCTTCAGTGGTTTCGCTCTGCCATCCGTGATTCACAACAACCAACCTCTCCTATAGGTTTCCTATTTCTGAAACTTCGGCCACCGCCTTGGGCGGTACTACTGGTATTTAATCCGAAAATTGATTGTAGAAATCCGATATTCCCAACGAAACTTGCAGGTTTTTTTCCTCTCCAACTGGCCGGGGTGCAGGCTCACCTGGTGCGGAAGTGGCGCAGTGGCCAGGCAAAGGGCCAGGGTCCAGGAGTTGTACCTTGGCTCAGGATGTCAGGGAAGTTTTCCAAGGATTTTGTTTCGGCTCAAAGTCTGAGATGGAACCATATAAAAACCAAGACCATAAACCTCGAAAAATGGATGAAACATAAGAAATGACCAGATATGGCCAGATCCAGGAGATGCTGGTTCTGGGAAAATCGTGGTCCTGGCTGAATTTGATATGTCTGGGGATGCAAATTCTATTCTGGAAAAAATGATTTGCTCTCAGCCAAAAAATCTGTCTGGGGATCATCATCGACTCACTTATACGGATAGCTCGTTGGGGTGTGGGTTGTGGTGAACCCGGTGTTTGGTGTTTCAGGCAGCTTTCACTTGTTCTTCTAACGTTTGGCTGTGATTGACCGGTTCGGGCTGGCAAATTCAGACACAGCAATTGGAAATGACATGCGCAGGATCATAAGATTTCAATGGATAGGATGACAAGACGTTCACATAATCCCCGGCTCTCAGGGTCATGCGCCTGGGCTTCCGGCCGCCTGGCTTGCATTGCCGTTGCGACCTGTCTGCTTGTGGAAAGGTGACTATGCCTAGCCTATTTGATGGTCATGCATAGCCCATAGTATGGATTTGTATAGAATAGTATGATATGCATTATAGACGATACAATAAACTTCATAGATCTTCATAGATCTTCATAGATTGATAGTTTCTTGACATTTCGTGATCCTACCATTGTTGTCCATAGGTTGGCGCCTCTGAGCTGTGGATGGCCTTGGGTTATCGAGCGGCATGGGCACCAAGACGACCCTGATGCTGTTCCAATAGAAAACGCACATGTATACTATGACTATAACGAATGCTATTGGGTATACAGATGTATACAGTAGGGAAAAAATGGAAAAACAATGAATGAAACGGGATATGATAATGATTTATTATTAGATTAAAGTTTCATGGAAAGCAACCCAAATTTGGGGAATAGAACATCCATAGCTCATTGGGTTTACTGGGCTAAAGACCTCAAGAGGTTGGGGTGTATAATGCAGCGATTGTAGGTGGTGGTTACACAAACACTCAACAAATCAGAGCTTCCGTTGGGGTTTATCACTAAGTAAGAAATAGTCCATGCGGGTGTGTAGTACAGCACCTGCATTTTTAATCGGTTTTGGGTACCTCCCTTGGCCCATTGAAGTCTGCTTTTCAGGCCGAGTTGGCATGCGGACGCTCGGTGCGGCCCCTGCCAGGGGAGAGTGAAGGTGGGAGTTGTCAGGAAAATGTCCCGGGGCCGTGTGCCATGGTCGCTACTTCTTATGCGATCTTCGAATCCTCCATTTCTTCCCCGAACTTTGATTGCCCTCGTCAGTTGTTTTGAGGCCGCGGGTGTTCCATTTGCAGCAAGCTAATGTCAGCAAATGGTAATTTATCGTCACATGGACATGACCGCAGGTGTTGAAGGTCGTGCGCCAGTGGTGCGCTGCAGCTTGCAGAGTACTTTGAGGTTTCTGCAGGCAAGGTCTTGCCAGCTTTAGTCTTGAGAAGGAATGATCTCGAAGCTGAATCAGATTTGAGATCAGATTTTCATTGGTGCTCAATTCATCCTCGTGAAAATGTTCTCACGATCCCTGCAGCTGTGAATTCTGGGGAGGCTATGGCATCGGTCCAAGCAGGACCCCACAGCGCAGTGCTGGTGCTGGTGAACCGAGTGCCACTGGGCGACAAATTTGCGTCATCAGTCCCCCTTCAGTAGGGTAAGTTGCACAAAGCAATGGTGGGTTGTTTTTCCACCAATGGAGGGGGCTAGCTGCATCATTTTTTGCTGATACCTTTAAGAAAGCTTGGGGGATGTACCCAAACATGTTGGGGATATACAATGATATACAGCTACCATCAGCTACCCGTGAACCCTTTTTCACATGGGAAGATACGTAGCATTGATGCTCTTCCCATATATATGTATGCAATAACATACAATAACTCAGATAATCTGAGGTTGGAAAATGTCCGAGATCTGAAGCCGCCGGGCGGCCCCGGATGCACAGATGACTTTTTGGGTCCGTCTTAAGCTAAGCGCCGTCTTGGTGCGCTCGCCTTGGCACTGAGGCACCAGGGGTTTTACATCTTGCAAGCCATGAGCCGCTTGCGGCTGAAACATCCCAAGGCTCGAATCTTTTTTCGATGTTGGATGATTGGATGATGGTGGTTCAGTAGTTCAGTGGATGCGCCGCATGATTTTCAGAAAATGGCAGGGTGGGACTTGGAATGTGCACAAGTGTGGCAACACCAAGCAACTATTCATTCTGGATTCCGCAGGCCAAGTGGCTCAAAAGTAGAGCTTTGACGTAGAAAGTTGAGTTTCCGCCAGGATCCTTCAAACATCCCATGAATGTATAGGCAACGCGACAAGTTTAAACTAGATACTTGTAGTGTCCGTGAGAGAAAACCTCCACATCTCGAAAGATATCGAAAGTACTACGTAGTAGGGCAGATATTTTTGCACACCTCTTACAGTATTGACTTGACCAGCTTCGTGAAAGGTCTGCCGCCGGAAGCAACCCATAGCAACCCTTAGCCGTCAATCTCTGTCACTCAGTCAGCATGCAGTTGATTTCATTTTATTCCCTATGTTTTTTCCCCATTGTAAATTGTAATCTTTTCTAGCTTTATTTAACTCTATTTCTTACATACTCATCACAAGGCACAAGGGCCAAGGGTCACAACGCCACGCAGCCCCTTGAAATCTTCCTGCAGCCGCTTTTTGGGTATGGAGGAGCTGGGGCCTCAGGGAAACCCAACTTGGCATTGGATGATTCTGGATGATTCTGGATGATTCTGGATGATTGTGAGTCCCTTCTTTTAAGAATCCCCCAGATGAAGATGGAAGATGTGATGATTTGGCATGGAAACTCTGGCACCCAACATGGAAGTGTCATTGGCGTCCAGGCACAGAGATGCAGAAACCGTGAGCAAGAGTCAGGCCGCAAGAGTGAGAGTCACTTCCAAGTCTATGAAGGAAAAAAGAATGGAAGTACATAAGTCTTGCAATGAAATAAAACATATAAAATGCCTTGGTGCATGAAGGTGTCATCACATTACATTCAGTTCAAAGCATCACCAGCTGGCGGCAGGTCTCACTGTCTGCCCCTTCGGCCCTCAGTGTGATTTCATCGGTGCGGACCTCGACCTGGTAAATGATGGATGGATAGGGATGGAGACCTCAAACAACCCCAAAATCACCTAGACAAATTGATGAAATTATTAGGTTCAACTGGCCAGAATGCCTAGTGGCCTAGTGCATCAGACGGAATGTTGGCCACCTAAAGCCGGGGTTGAGCCAAGCAAAATTCAAAGCAACAACATCTGAGGATTTAAGAAGCCGGAATGAGAGATTCGGACAAACTTGCGAAGTTCATGAAAATTGGGGATTTCTTTAGCCAGTTTATTAGCCAATCAGTATTCGCCGCAGATTGCATGGCTATTGATATCTATTGATTGTTTACACAGGTATATCAGCTATGGATCTAGATTTCACACACTTTCCACCAAGCCTGGCTGTTAAGATTGTCTTAGCATGGCATGGGTTGTTTGGCGTTGTCATCCTGCCGTGGCTGGGAGGCTGGACGAAAGTCGAAGCGCCTCGGACAACGTTGACTTCGCTGAGGGTCATGGTGGTACCATCTGGGAACCGCAGCACAGACTACCTGGGTAACTGCGGTCATAACTCCACTTTGTTTACAGATTTAATTTTCGAACATCCATTCCGTTTGTAGTTTTTTTCCCAGTGGATGTTGGATTCAAGATCTAAATTCCAGGGTAAAGATGGGCCACCCGGATTTCACTATCACCATCTATCACCAATATTACTGATATTACCATTATATTACCCCAAATGGCACATGACTAGACATGGATCACTTGGGATTTCTTCGCCAATGAGACCCTGATGGTAGGCTTTCAGCCTCCATCTCCCTTCCTGCGCTGCCGGAGGTCCGGAGTATGATCAATCGGAAACCGATTTGTGCGCAAAGTCTTTAAGCACCAAGTATTTCAATAGATGTTGTTGGTGATTGTTTCCTCTTTTTTTTGGGGGGATGACTTGACTATGGGCCCTATGGGCGAAACTGATTGTCGCACAAAAGTTTCAAGTGACAGTGACATAATGAGATAATTTGCGATTCCTTTTGATGTCTTCTCGAGTTTCAATTTCGGTAGCAGCAACGTTGCTTCCAAGAATTCTGCCATGATAGACCAGTGGACCAATTTGACGGACTTGATAACCTTGATAGATCTCAAGAATATCTGAGTAGTTTGATGATGTTTGATGTACCGACCAAGACTCCAGCCAAGTACTGTAACTCATCAACCAATCAGCCAGGCCAGCAGTGAAGTTGCAGCTCAAGCCGCGCGAGTGCAAGCTGCCTTGAAGCGCTTGAATGGAGGATGGACCTCCACCTATGGCAGCATGTGTGCCTTGGTGTGCAATTTGTGACAGTTATATGGATTTTTATGGATTTCATAATTCTGATAATATATTCATATTCTGATATATTGTAATGATTTCTAATGCTTCAATGTGAGAAATCTTGACCTTGAACTGCCTCAGTTCCTTTCCCCCAGTTCTTAAGCGGCCCAAACTTAGTCCGTCCTGGAGGTGCTGACATTTATGGACCTCCAAGGAAACCAGAGGACAGGGCCTGGGCCAGCGCACGGGTGTCAAAGAATGTGGATGCGAATGGCCTTGGGTCCCTTGGGTACTACTTGCACTTTTCAGACAAGTCTTTCATGAGATGAAGGTCACGATTACACCTCACATACCTTTCACATCTCTTATAAATTCATGTTCATCATCATCATCATCATCATCATCATCAGCATCAGCATCACCATCACCACCACCACCACCACCACCACCAGCAGCACAATTTTTCATCAATTAGATTCTTCTCTTCTTCTTGCTCTTCTACTCTTCTACCATTTGCAGCCCGGTGCAACAACTTTGGCACATCGGGCGACCTGTTTGAGGAGCCTCAAGCTCCCTGGTCCAGTCCTGAGATGAATCGGAAAAGAAGAAACGTCACCAATAATACTTAGCTGAGGATGACCCCAGTGTTGATGATGATGATGCTGATGATGATGATGATGATGATGTTGATGAGGGTCTCAAGGCATTTGAAGCTCCGTCTTTGGCTGCTTGCAAGTGCGGGCTCATGTGAGAGCGATCAAAACACACAATTTCATGAATTTTCAATATGCGTTTAGCATCACGTAAAGTCATGATCATGATTATGATGTTGTTGATGATGCCAGAACTTGCTGAAGTATGGTCAGATGGATAGGCCCTTTGGCTTAATATTTCCTACCCTGCTGTCACGACCAAAATCAATTTTCACCTGGTCAGCCCAGTCTCGGAGATGACAGTAGTACTTCATTCTTGCAGCATGCGCACCCGGCATAAGATGCATAAGGCAACCAAAGGTGATGGATTCAGAGTACAGGCCCAGCTGGTTACCGTGGGTAACGTGGTGCGTCAGTTATGATTGAACTACTGGGTCTAGCAGCTTACCGGTGATACCGGTGATACCCAGTTAAAGTAGGCTCTATGATGCTCTATGAATCTTAAATCCATCAACTAATCAACTAACAGCTATCACAAATACTTGATCTGAAGCCATTTCCATTTCGAGGTAAATCGCGCCAATCGCCAATCCCTTTTTTGACAGGGACAACTTCATTGATCATCAGTCGCCACCTCCTGCGGTACCTGTCCCCAAGAAGCAGTGCCTTGGTAAGGGGTGGTTTGCCCCAGATGGCTGGGCCCACCAGAGACTAGGAGTCTAGAATCAAAGTGAATCAAGAATCATGTTCAACCCTCTTTTGTTGTCCTATGTTTCGTTTCAGAGAGTATGGTAATGTATATAATTATTATCATATATATATACATATTATATTATGGCACATATAATGTACCAAATGGCAATATGATGTAAGAAGACAGGTAAATATGAACGCAGCTGAAACATGTTCGCGTTTATATACATCAAAAAACCCGTTGCAGCAAACGCAGTGAACCTCTATCATCAGATCAAAGACATGTTGGATGAAACCTTTTGGTGCACGTCACTTGACGTGAATCCCAGAATTGAATGGAGGGGACACCTATAAGAACTCCCTGTACTGAATGGTAAAAATCAATAAAATCATGGATTCTTGCCAAGAATTCCTGAAACAAAACCAGAAAGTGGACGAACGAGCACGGACCCCCTGGGTGCTTTGGTCGATCTTGGGATCTGCTCCAAGGTATGTCAAGACACCTGCTGAAGCCCAGCAGGACTCAGTGGGCGGGCACAGGTGTCATGCTTGGTTTTGGAGCCATGGAAGACAGTGGTCTGTAAGTGGCAACTGGAACTGAGATGTAGATGATCTAGATACATTCCACTGAAACCATCTATAACAGTCCATAACCCCCAAACGAAGCTTCGATTTTTTGGAGATATCCTTCCAAGTTTATATTCGGGATACAGAATGATCTGCATGGCTATACGAACCACGTTGGCCAATGCAAGTTGCGCATCCAAGCAGAACAGCAGGAGGAAGCAGCTCAACGAAAGCAGCTGATGATGATTCAGGAGGCAGATCAAACGACATCATGTGATGTCTCCATCAATGATATCAATGTTAGTGTGGTGCTATGTGGTGCTGATTTCGTTACCGGGCACTTGAAGTGCGATCGATGTTTTTTTTTTCCAGCAGGCCCGAGCCAAAGAAAAGCGACGCATGGTCCGGGGATCAAGCGGGAGCTGACCTTCCACAGCCCAGTGAACACCAGTGGTTTGCGGCTGCGACGATATGGCTTCTCTCAAAATTCTCAAACCGAATCATGGTAGTTTGTTCACTATTCGTAATCAGTTCTATATGTATTATATATATATAGCACATATATATTGGCCAATATTGGCCAATATTGGCCATTATCACCTTTACTAACCACCATGAACAAATACGACCAACCCTAAACCCTACCAACCACTTGGTACTCGCCCAGGACTGTCGACGCTCGGAGCTGCACACGGGGCCCCTGACGGCGCCAATGAAGTGGGGATGACCCAGCTCGAGATTGGGGTGATTGGCTGCCAAATCTGCCAAAAATGAGGATGGTGTAGTGAATTAGGGATCAATTCCATAGGGAAAAAGATATGTCAATGATTTTAAGATATTTTAAGTATCATGAATCATATGTCATATGATGTCACATGTTTGGGCCACTTCATGGGATCACCGTGCTGCTGAGTGGATCTGGCCATAAATTTCTTGGATGCTGAGGCCGCCCATCTCGGAGGTGCCTTGCAAGGACGGTTGTACTATGATATGTATATGTATATACAATATGGATCTTGAATATGGATGATTATGGATCTGGGATCTTATTTTTTGGGCCCAAAAAAGGAGGGATTTCATGGGTACTATTGCACTTTTGGCTTTCACTGCTGGCTGCTCCATTGGTGATCGCTAGGTGCATTACAACTATGTGGGCGGTCCACCAACCTCACTTTGGAGGACAGTGCGGCGAGCAAATCTGGTAAAGGTACGGTTAATATCCCAAAAACGGATTTAATCCTGAAAGATTGGCTTTAATTACATTATTGGAATCAAAATTGGGTTGATCGATATTACAATTAAATGTATGTCATCCAATATTCGGTTATTTTTACAATAAAACATACTGGGAAGGTCAGATCCCACTGATCCACTAGTTTGCACGATGACCCAAAGACGGGCTTTCATCAACTCTGGACTCTTGAGCTGTACGGCTCAAACTGAGTGTCCCCCCAAACCTTGGAAGCGAAACAAATATCTTGGGTTCATAGTTCAAACTAACCAAAATACAGTAGGCTGTCCAAGCAACACAGATGGGAGTTCTGACCAGCATGGGATGCGGGTTCAAACCAACAGCGATCTATTTTTTGCTCAGAAAATCAGCCTCTGGACCATGCGGATTGACTCGCACCTTCAGCCCCTTTTTCCTTTCTGCAGGGGCCTTACCTTTGTATAGATTGTTTCACAGTAGATAGAGATGATTCTTGTCGGCAAGACTTCAACTCATCCCTAACAGCCACCTTGTGCACATGATTTTTGGATGATTTCACAGTTTCAATCACCAGCCATTTCTGTTTGGTCCCCTGCGCCCCGGAGGAGTGACTATAGGGCCAACCTGCAGCCTTATGTACGCTAGACCTGCAATGATAGTGGCAGGGAGTGTGTTTGGATAGATGGAAAAGCGATGAGTAACTGTCCTGACGAGTCAAGCAGAAACTTCATTGAGGATTTGTATGGATTTGTCAAGAGTTGAGTGGAATCATCAACAGGGATGTTTTGATTCCCATGGCCTAGGGTGTTTTTTTCCTCCAGGGGGCCCATTCATCCCATTGATTCCCATGGCACGTGGCAAGGTACACACCTCTACTGCGAACAAAAGGATGGCACAACCCAATCCCTTGGCCCGCAACCTGGTCCTGGCCGCATTTGAGTTGTGAAATCTTCAGCAGGATCATGATGTCATTTGCACCACATCTATCTATATTATGAGGACTATATTATACACATGAGGATTTTACATATGTATAATGTATATATATATATATATAT
>Ga0126342_10017526_pt1 | contig 12373 bp, 10 predicted proteins | sample Cyp1metagenome_FD_92528 | JGI IMG/M metagenome (GOLD analysis project Ga0126342, IMG submission 92528) | Coral microbial communities from Lord Howe Island, Old Settlement Bay, Australia - Cyphastrea 1 metagenome | ecosystem: Host-associated > Invertebrates > Cnidaria > Coral ... | reverse complement strand
GGTGGGTAGGTAGGTAGATAGTCAGAGAAAGAGACAGAAAGAGAGAGAAAGAGAGAGAAAGAGAGAGAAAGAGAGAGAAAGAGAGAGAAAGAGAGAGTAAGAGAAGAGACCTCAACCACCTGTCGGTCCATCAGTGGCTTCGCTCTGCCATCCGTGACTCACAACAACCAACCTCTCCTATATAGGTCCTATAGGTTTCCTATTTTTGAAACTTCCGCCACCGCCTTGCGCGGTACTACTGGTAATTAACCATAAATCATGAGGTGTATTTTGTCTGCCTCAAAACGAGCCTAAAGATCCCGAGCCAACCATTTGTCGCCTCGTCTCTGCGTTGTTCTCGTTCAACTCCGCCGGGTGGCTGGCGCCGTGATGGTGCGGCTTGACCTTCTCAGCACCTCGCGGCCCGATGGTAGATGGTATAGTCTATCTACACAGTTGATTGGTCATCAAAAAGGTAGTTATACTATATACTGTTTTTGGGATTATACTACTTGGATTATTGGGAAAATTGGGATTCTGATGGGATTATGAAAGTTACCCTCTAAACTCACAGTTTGCGAACTTGAACATGGCCCTACATTAGTTCGTTGACCTACTAAAAGTGGTGATTTTCCATAGTTATGGTATTTTAGCTTACCAGAGGGTATACCACTTAAGGGTTACAGAGGGATTCTGATGGGATGATGAACTAAGGCATAGCAAAACCTATCAACCAACTAGTGTACCCTCTGGTAATTTAACATAGCTATGGAAAATGGTCCATTTATAGTTGATTTACCTAGTAAAAATGGTGATTTTCATGAGATGGGATAGAGATGATTCACATAGAATGAGATTGTTTTTTCGGTGAAAAAGAAAGAGTCACTGTGGATCGAAGGTGCAACGGTATAGTCGTGGATACAGATAGATCCGATCTGATCCGATCTCCAATCATTAGAATCATCAGAAAGAAATAACTTCAAGTTCGACCGCAAGTTGGGTTTTAGCAACTAACCTGAGTTTCAGACCCGTTTTTCCAGGATTTTCATATCCAATCATATCTAAACACGTTACCCTCATGGCAGTGCCATCTTCTGTTTCACCATCAGTTCACTGAGGCCCCCCACGGATCATGCGTCCATCGTGGCCATCGTGGGCGCGCCAGACCGTCATCTTCGGCGCCGGATTGCTCGAGCCGTCGCTGTCGACCTCCTGGGTGGTTTCGGGAACCAGTTGCAGATGGAGAAAAACCAAGCCTCTTTCCGAATCACCAAAGAACTGAAGACTAAAATGACCCGCTAGTCCCGCTAGTGCTATGTGGATCCACCCTTTCTCATCCATTCTTATCCATTCTCATCCATTCTCATCCATTCTGCCGACTTCTCCCCGCCATTTTGTGCCATTGCGGCTCCTTCACCAAACAGGCCTCTGCCTTATGGAGATGCTTTAGATAGATCTGAGGCATCTTGCCCTTTGGCCAAGCCCATCGGGTATAGTACCTGCCCATCGAGCCATCGAGGTCTGGATAAAAATGTGCCCATGGGGAAGCATGAGTCCAACAGCGCTGGCAAACTCATAGAAGCACTCCAGAAAATCATGATACCAATAGGACATTATAGAAGTAATTAGGCATAAAAGCTGATAAAATCAAATGAGATCTTCCAAGGAAGTTGCTGATTTTCCCCTCACCCGTCGGAGCACTTCTCAAAGAGTGGACCTCCCACCTGGCATGTTGACCGTGTCGACCCTGACACAGGAAGGTGTATACCGTGCTGAATACCTCATCAAATGAACAGTAATCAATGTGGCCCCTCCCGTAGAAATAGAAAGGGTATGAACAGGTTATTTAGTTATAATGTTCATTATTTTGGGAGAAGTGTATATATGTTCCTATCTTTTTGAGGGCTGCTACGATGAACAAGCACTGTGGCAAATGGAATGCTATGAATCATGCAGTAACCAATGATTTGGAAGTCATTGTACATCATACCGTTACTATAGAATATACCCGATTCCATAAACATAAACACATGCTTCTGGGTTGGTGACCATCCATTCCATGTACTGAACAGCTTGGATGATGGGCACATGAAACTCTGTCAATGTGACCGTTGCGGCCCCTGGTTTTGTGAAGTCTAACTGTACTGCAAAACTGAAGTTCACCGTGCCAAGTAAAAGCTGTGAAGTCTGGGATAGAATGATCAAAGCTAAGACTGGGACCCCTTCAGATTGGGAATCAACCTAATCAAACCCCTCCAAAATCAGCCCATAGTTAGTTCCAAGGACATATTGCATGCTGCGCAAGCAAATGGTCAACAATGGTAGGCCAAAGAAATCTCAAATACTGAGAGGTTTGCCTCCTCAACTCGCGTTGAGAATATCAAATGATTCCAGATTCCTTTTGTCAAACGTTCCAACCCACCAAGGACCGATGTCTGCTTGATCGCACATGCCGGGCACTCCACCAATAGAGTGCCCTTCTGAGTTTCACGATCTAAGGGAACGATGGCTGGCATACACCTCAGCAACGAAGAAATCTCCAGCATTTGGGTTCAAGAGTCTGGCTCAAAATCGATCAAACCAGTCGAAACCAGTAAATTCAGTAGATTCAAAGGACCGAATCTGGTGATTTCTGATGTCCAAAAATCAGGATAGTTTGGAAAAATCGCAGATGAGTCCATTTCTGATAAAGCTGAAATCGCAGTCTCCGAGGCCACTGAGATTGGATCGAGGGATTTTTACCGCCCCAATGACAGGGAGATGGTGGTGGAAATTTGGGTACAAAGTTGATCAGAGTTGGTTTTACACCATGAAAATGGTTTAAAAAAAAAAACAAGATGTTCTGAGGTAAACCATAGTAAACCATCCATAAAATTGGTGATTCTTCAAGAATCTTCAAGACATCCTTTTTTTGGGCGCCAAAAACAACACCCGCGCCACCCTGCAGGGCCACCAGGGCACAGGGTGGAGGAATTCCTCAAGACCTGCACAAGATCCACCTGCAACACCGCCCGCAGATCCAGACCATGCTCCCGGTAGGTGTCCTCGGTGATGGATTGGTTGCTGAGGTCATTGTTTGGGGATTCTTTGGGGCCCTGATTTATGTTCTATTGTGGATTGAATATGCTTATAAATTTTTATAAATATGTTTGAGATTGACTTATAACTTAGAACTGCACCCCCAAGCCGTTTTTTTCCGTGTTGAAATGACAATTTTAAGGGAAATATCCAAGACCTTCCCGTCATGTTTTGTGGGCAAACATGGAAACCTGGTCGATTTTGACCTGGACCCGTCCTCCAAGAAGGACTCCACCTGGGCCTGGTAGATGCTTCGCCTCTCCGACCCCATCTCCGTCTCCGCCAGCTGCGCGCCGTCGCGGAACTCGCCGCTTCCGGCCTCGGCGTCGGGTTTGGGCTCCTCCTTGAGGCGTGGCAGCTTGACCTTCATGATGTAGGCAGAGGGAGGTAAGGAAATGTGCATGTCCTCACCCAACCTCAGCTGAGCTCAAGTTGCGGTGCGAGATGGTGACACTTAAGGTAAAACATAGTAAAACTGTGAAGACTGATCCTGCTAGCAGGCAAGCTCCAGTCTGAGGCGCCGACACAAAGTGGAGGTTGGGAAGTTGTGCCAAGTTGGAACAATCTGTTTGGACGTCCAACATCTTCGACAGGCTCCTGAGAGCTTGGGACACGGCTGATGACTCTTCAATTTGGGGGTTCCCTACTCCGGAACCCCCTTCATGTAGAGAATCACTAGGTCAAATATAGTCAGATCCGACCACAGCTCAGATCCGACCACAGTTTTCGCAGTTCGAATTCAGAGTGTCACGTAGAGGGTTTGTTAAAAAAAGGCATATCTCAAAGCTCCAGGAACTGAGACCTACATATATAACAAGATCCACTTCTATTTTGGATGGTCCCAGAAATTGTGAAATGGCCGAGGTTTCAAGTTTCTCCAGCCATGGATGATTGTCATGCGAAAAATCACAAGTGCTCAAAGGTTTGCCCGGGTGATTGCGTAATCGTCCTTTGATGCCTGAGATCCAAAGATTCCAAATTGGGAAACTCGTCGAAATCCCATCTTTAAAGTCCTCTGGTAGTCACCGAAAAAAGACCAAAAAACGCAAACTGGGCCCCAGCCCGGCGAGTCCGCGAGTCCTAACCGCCTCATTGGGCATGGCGATGATGTTGGAACCAGTGTCGATGACCGCCACGCAGGAACTCTTACGGCAGAGGTGGAACTTCAAGGCCGTGTGGTTCTGGCGGACTTAGATCGTTTTAGATCACTTAGGTGATCCACGATTTGGTCACAAGCATCATTTTTCCAGAAAATTGGAATTGGGCATCCAATGGTTCGTAAGAATATACTCGAAGTCTAATGGTTACATTGGTGGTTGCAGCTGGGTAGACTATCAGAATATATGGCAATATATATATATATATAGAGAGAGAGATAGATAGATAGATAGACAGACAGACAGACAGGCAGAGATAGAGATAGAGATAGAGATAGAGATAGAGATAGAGATAGAGATAGAGATATAGACTAGATATTAGATATTAGATATTTAGACATATATCTACGTATGGCATATTATCACAGGGATCTGACCACATCAATCTGCATATCAATGTAATATAGTGATAATATCTCTGGAAATCATGGGAACACAATGATTACATTTAGATGGGGACTTTTGACCAACGACAATTAATGGAAATGATAAATGATATAATTAGATATTACCCTCTGGTTATGACTAACGTAGCTATAGAAAATCCATGAAAATCAGTTTTAATAGGCAAACCATCTATTTCTTTGGGCCATGTTCCATGGCTATGTTGAATAACCAGAGGGTAAATAAACTATTTAATTACGGAATTGTTTTGCCATAAATAGTCGACCCAAGTTTTGGTCTGCTCCAATGTTGGCTTCCCCAACTGGGTGGCTTTTTCCCTGGAGATGATATGTCTGACGTGAGAGGATTGGAACCACTGGCCAGGGACATATGGCCATATGGCCGTTGAAAGACGAATGGAAATGTGTGCAGAAATGAAGCTTAAACCATCGGTTTGTGTGCCCCAGTTTTGTAGAGACACACATCTATTTTGGGTGCAAAAATGGTTTCTTTGCGCCTTGATAAAAATTTCGATGGGCCGGGGGGTCTCGATGAAACGTATCCCGCGTTTAGGATTAAGTATGCCTCAAAAGGTCAAAGGACCTCGAGCTCCAAACTTCAGGAAGAACAGTGTTGGAGCCGAGAATCCCCAATGTATACCGGTCCGCTAATCAAACATGGTGTGCTGGAAAATTCCCCATTTATAGATGATTTTCCCAGCCATGAATTCTTGGAAGCCTGAGCTTCTTCTTCCAGCAAGGAGTCCTTGGCAACCCCTCCCGCTGGTGCAGCTGTGCCGTAGGTAAATGGAGTAGGGGATCCTTTCCGTTCTTTTCAGCGTTTCTGGCATTGCAATGCTACTCTCTGACTTCAAGTGTTTCCGTTTCTTGAACTTGGCAAACTGCTGCGAAAAATTAGGCGCATGATGGCGCATGGCATGGTCATCAAACAGATCATCAGCTCATTTTTGGAAACCATCACATCAGTTGAAAAAGAAAAGGTAGCCGCGAGATGGATTATTCACTCTGGATCTCAAATTTTGATGGTGTTACACATCGTTTCCGGAAGGCTATGCACAATTCATCGTTTCTACCTAGCTTTGGTGATGGATATTGAATCATCAGTGAACTTCAGATCAGTTTTTTTGGGGTGGTTTCCTTCAGGGGTTGGTTTGCCTGTCCCATTTTGGGAATATGAAGGACATCACCTGAAAAAGTAGCCATAAAAAAGACCATATACCATTCATGGTTGGGTGATGTGAAAAATGGGGACATTTGGGTATGGGTCAAAATTAGGTACCCCAAAATTATGGATGGTTAATACTAAACTAGACATTTCCATCTGTGGTCCCCTAGGTCTTCCATTTTGACCCACATCCAAACACCGAGGATCCTCCGCGTCGCTGATGCGAGCGTCAAAGCGTTCCATCAGGGAGGCTTGGGGCCTCGAAAAACCACGTCAGCCGGAACGCTCAGGAAAAGGAAAAAAAACATAGTTACGTAAGTTACATATACAAATGTATGTATATACAAATGTGTATATATATATATATAGTTACTAGTATAGTTAGTTACATATAGTTACTAAGTTACATATTTATAATATATATATATATAATTATATATATAGTGACTAGCAACATGATGCAAAATGCTGGTGTCACCTTTCAGAAATGAGGGATTTACATGGCCCAGAGAACAGTAGGCACTCCGAAGTATGACACATGCAGCATGAGAACTGGAATGCCCATGATTTCACCAAATCTGCGTGGCATACCCAAACTGTGCCATACCCAAAGTACCCCACAAATACACAGTAGCCTCTTCTTCTGCACGTGCATGTTCTTCAACTTCACCGCCCAATGCATTTGGCCCAGCACATTCACCGCTTTGCCGTCCTTGAACCTGAAATCCGTTGGATCCCAATGGGATTGACAGGTGCTGCGGCCGCATTGGTTCCAAACTGGCCCCCCTTTTTGGCTTTGTCTAAAAATGGAATATCTTAACAGTGAAACGATGTGAAACGTGTGACTAACCAATGGATTTAGAGGATGGATGGGGATGGGGATGGATGGATTTAGGGCTACTAGCCTGTTTTCAGAGAAACCCATCGGGAAATGATATTGGGAACTGGGAACTATTCCATGCAAGGATTGTTGCTCTGGGTTGCCATGCTTAACCATATTGGGAAGCCAACTTAAATTGAACTATCCCGCACAAGGATATGGCTACCATACAAGATCCATATTCCCATGATCATGAAGATCTGAATGATTCATCATTCAGATTCATTCATGGAGTGCACGGGTCACCAAAACTCCAAAAATTGTTTGCGTCAATACTAGGTGCCCCAACCCCCAACAAAATCAAAGTCTTGCATTTCTACACCGTAACTGTAACCGTAACCGATTTGTTGAGCACAAGCGTGGGCTGCTTTCTGAGCTCGCAACTGGTCGCCCCAAATGAAGAAACCTGCAGCCGTTGGGCAAATCAAGTGGATTCGGCGGATTCATGGCAACACTCCCAGCTGCCTCTAGATTCATAAGGTTGAACTCATGAACTGTAGAAACTTAGGATAACTTAGGTTTTCTTGTTGCAAAAACATTCTTGCAAAAATCGACCCAGTTCCTGTACCCTCCAATGTACCTCACATTTACTGCAAACGTACTCTGGCAAAGCCGGTTGCAAAGCCATATTATGTTTTGAGGTTTTTTCTCCCCAAACAGGTAGAGTTGTGAATCTTCCAAACTTGGTGTTGAATCTACCATGGGATGCTTACGTCCCCATGACTATACACACATAGAACTACCCCAGGTGCTGGTAATTACCACAGCGAGATCTTGCTGAGGTACCGTCGTTGTTTTTGCCACGGCAGTAGCCGAAGGAATGCAGCACCGCTTTGTCTCTGAGCACCGAGTAGAAGGATTGCCCTAAAGATCGATTCCTTACAACGCGGATCCCAGTTCAGAGATTGAAAACCCATTTCACCATCTGGATTTTGTGACCACAGATAGTAGGGTTTGCTGGTTGTAATAACTAGGGTTACTATGGTGAATGACGGATATATCCAGATATATAGTATAATACAGTTAGATAGGCATATAATATCATATAATTAACTATTAGATACAGTTCTAACTCGAATATTATATTAGAGTATATGCAATATTACAGTTTCATATAATATCATATAGTTCTATAGATAGGTTACGTAAAATAAACCAACTTATTTTTTACCTGGGGCACATTGCAGGCTCCGAATCTGGCAGCGATCATCCAATGAGGGACTTGTCCATGGTTGTCCCACTGGTTGTCCCACTGGAAACTCAAAAACCCAAGTCCAGGCTTGGAAAAACAAAAAGAAATATACCCTCTGGTGAACTAACATAGCAATGGAAAGATCCACCCATTTTTAATAGGTAAGCCATCTATTTCGATTAGGGCCATCTATACCATGGCTATGTTAGTCATAACCAGGTTGGGTATAAACCTCAAGAAACCAACCAATAATCCATCAGCTCAGATTCATCATGTGCTGCAGCCCCAATATGCCGGAGATTCCCTTGGAGGAATGTAGGATCTGAAGCGAATCCAATGAGATCTCCGAGATGGGGAACTTCTGCATACTCACCTCACAGCATCTCCCTTCGCTTCAGGATTCAGTTGGCTCCATTAATGCTGACCATATCAATACCTTCACCAACGTCAACTAATCTCAATATATGGATTTAAAAAAAACAGCAAATTGTAGATCAGTTTTCACTTTGCTATTCCATCTTACTACCCTCTGGTAATTTAACAGTTCGCTATTGAAAATGACCATAGAAATAGTGGATTTTCCCATTAATAGCATGGTGGATCTTTCCATAGCTATGTTAGTCATAACCAGAGGGTATGTTCACTATTCATTTCCCCCCATGTCGTTGGCCCCTTTAAAACGTCGCCGCGGCACGAACTTCTCATCATCTCCGATGCGAATGGTTTCTCGTCCTTCCAAGGTGATGGCCATGCCACTGCCATAGGCGATGAAGCCCTCAGGCGCTGATGCCACTGCCATAGGATCTTCATATGGATTTTCATTACTATCCGATATGAAATAATCATACGCATAGGATCCATGGTGCTGGTATATATGCTAACATGACTGGGGTATATTGATGGGATCCATGTTACCATATATGGCAGCACCATGGATCCTATGGGATATATAATTTTCATGGTAAATTTCGTATGGATCTTCCGATTGGAATTTTTGACATTCCATATAACATCAATTTGATACAGATCATGAAATTTACCATGAAAATTATAGTGTTGTTGGGTCTTATTGCAGAGCTATGATATCTATATATATATATATACGTATATACATATGTATAATACCTGGTGCGATGATGTTTGTTCATATTTCCAAGACCTGGTCCGGCCTGTCGCGGCACTTTGCTCCCGTTCTGAGAGGCATAGAGCTGGACGTAAGACTTGGAGGCGTTGTGGTTGTAGATCTTGGCACCTGACTGATCCCGAAAGTCGTGATTTTGTGGGGATATTCACCATGAAAAATGGTGAACAACATTGGGTTACTTAAATGTTACCATGAAGAATTGTGAATTTATGTGAATTTCAATAGAATATACCACGGGTAATTCATGCCATATATCACCAATTGGTTCAGTAAAAGTTGGATGATATACTCATGAATTGGGGGGATGGTCACCAACTAATGCCATTATTTTTGGCAGAAAAGTCCGGTATGACCGACCCACAAAAAGATTCAGAGCTCAACCCAGGATGTATGGTCCCATCCAGCCTGGGAAGACTTCGTCCGAAGCTCCTGCATCAATCCTGGGATGCCCCCAGTTCTGGATTCTGCACGGATGTTTCTCTGATCAAGAGCCCTTTTTTGACCCCCGTTTTCACATCATGTACCCTCTGGTAATTTAACATAGCTATGGAAAATCACCATCTATAGTAGGTAAATCACCTATAAATGGGCCATTTTCAATAGCTATGTTAAATTACCAGAGGGTAAAACTGTACATAGAGTTTGTGAAACCTCCAACTTTGAAACCACCAACGAAATTCATTGTTGACACCCCTTTATGCTTGTCAAATCCAGCTTTTGGCGAGTTACAAATTACAAAATGCGTATCAACGACCATGACTCAAAAACACCAAGAATCTTCTCCAGCATGATAAGAATATTACAACCAGAAAGCCATAGCAAACATGTAATAAACCAACCCCATTTTTATCATAAGAAGGAGTAGTTTAAAGACATACTTGGTTTACCATTCAATGCCAATATTTCTTACCTGATTATATAGTTTCCCTCTTCTCACTGGGGTGTTGTTCGCACATATCTTCCGAAGGATCCTATACGATATGTAACCAATAATCTTCTTCAAACACAACAATGATAATCAAGGATATACATTTTAATGACTTCATATTGCATCTAATCACCCCATCTTATACCCTTGAAAAGGTACCACAAATAGAGATCTCTAGATCTTCCAAGGATCTTATCCAACTCCGCCTTGATGGTGGCCCAGGTCTTGGCGACGAACTTATCACTGCCGGTGTCCAGGATCATGTTCAGCGCTATGGAGGGCGTCCCCATTCCCAGGGCACCGATGGGCGTGGAACCACTGACGTGTTGACGAAAGGTGAAGGAAAAGCTGCTGTTGGAGACACTCGAATCCTTGGGTGAATGGAATCTTATGGACCAAAAATGGAGGACAAAACTATGAAATTTGGGTAAACCAGGTGTTGTTTCAAAACAGAAACCCTGATTTCAAAGGAACATGTCCTTTGAATTGATGGAAAATCCAATTCTCCCTTCCCCGAGAAACTTGGTTATGATTCTCTCATATGAGATCCAACACTAAGCTGTAAGGTTTCGTTGGGGGGGTATTTAATTATCATGGAAAGGGACTAGATTTGGGTGTAAAAACATTGATTAAAAAGCAGGAGGCCTCTATATATTGGGGGCCAGAAATCATTCAGCTGCAAGTCACTTCCGATCATCTTCCCCCGTAGCCCAGGTATTGGACGAGTTCGGCCAAAAATTTACAGGAACCTCTAGTCGGATGGTAAAAGCAAAGTTTCCAGGAAATTGTTCTTTGAAATTCAACCCGTGAGTGTCATCAATTACTGGCTGTGAGCACAGTCGCTTACACTGATTCCTGAAAAAAGAGCCAGCAGGTTTCTGGGCACAGGCAAAGGGTAAAGGTGATGGGAATGTACAATTCATCTAGCTGAATCTAGCTGATCATAGATCCATCAAGAACGGCAGGAACGTCGCCGAGAAACTTCCGTGGCTGCTGTCCACGTTAAAGTTTCTCGAAAATGATGCGAGTTCTTCATGGCAAAAACCTTCTGCACTTCACAATTGACTTAGATTTTAAACATGCCACCACAATCCACCACATGGGTTCATCCCAAAGCATGAACTGCATGAACCATACACTTACAAATCATCAGACCCTTGAAATCCCAGCAGTTTTCTCTTCCAAAGTCCAGTTTCGGTAGCTTCAGAGGTTCCCTCATCATCTTCCACATCTGCTTGTTCATCCACTGCTGCCGTGCCATCTGGATCCCGCTGCTCGTTCCGCAGCAACGGGACCGGGCTGAACATGGGGTCCCACTCGTGGGGCATGATCTGTTGGAGATTTTGGGCTTCCTCGGAGAGGGATTTGGACAGAACTATGGGATTGGTGGTGCCAACGAGTTTTTTGAATTTGCTGCCAAGCATGATAAATTTGGGTATATAATATTATATAATGGGATAATATAAAGCAACAGTATGATATTTGGGCGTGCCCAAAAAACATCAAAAAACGAAGTACATATCCCTGAAATGATGGTGTCCATGGAGAAAAGGATGATAAACCTCATGTTTGGTCAAACAGAAACATACCCTGAATGACTATCTACTTAAAAACGCTCAACTATGGTTTTCTGACTATCGTTAACTACTTAATCAATCTGTGTTCTAACTGGGTTATGCAGCTATGGTCGTTAACTAAGGTTTATGGTAGATATTTCGAAGTCCTTTCTGGGCTTTGGTTTCCAACATCACTTCGGGGGAGCATCGCCTTGTCCAGGTGACCAGTCACAAATGATGGGGGGAATCAGGTTCACCGTGTTCACCTCAAATCATCCCAGACCAAGTCTCCAGGCTCCTGAACTCCGCCTCACCCCCTGGTCCGATGGCCACCGCATATTCCAAGGTTTCGAACTTCGGCACGTCATCGTCCAGATCCGGTGAGCTGAGCTTCCCATGGCTCACAGCATTGGCCACGGCCACGTGGGCCACGGCTAGACACGCCACCAGCCATGGCATGGTGCCCGAATAGAATGGAGACCTATGACTTAGAACACCTGAGAAACCAGACATTTCTGGCCCCTCTTGAGACGACAATGATGTGACATGGACAACGGTGACAACGGCAACCAGAGTGGTAAATATTCACAACCTCTATGCAGTAAGCTGCCAAAAAAAGGATCGTAGTCCAACATTAAAAGGCAACAAAAAGTTGCTTTTTCCAGGACACACATTAAGAAATACAAACTGTCCATACAAACATGCCCGCAAATCTGAAGCATAAGCACACATAAATCTGCCCCACATGTCACGCAAGTCCTCATAAAAGTCTCAGTTTGCTGAATTCTACATGCAAACATTCAGCAAAGATTAAGCCAATTGCAGAAATCATCGGGAACTAGTCTGGGAACTAGGCCCTGCAACCAGAAAATGCACACAGTTCACGCATT
>Ga0126342_10017525_pt1 | contig 12374 bp, 14 predicted proteins | sample Cyp1metagenome_FD_92528 | JGI IMG/M metagenome (GOLD analysis project Ga0126342, IMG submission 92528) | Coral microbial communities from Lord Howe Island, Old Settlement Bay, Australia - Cyphastrea 1 metagenome | ecosystem: Host-associated > Invertebrates > Cnidaria > Coral ... | reverse complement strand
TTTTCTTCTGCTTCGCGACGAGCCTTTTCTTCTGCTTCGCGACGAGCCTTTTCTTCTGCTTCGCGACGAGCCTTTTCTTCTGCTTCGCGACGAGCCTTTTCTTCAGCTTCACGACGAGCCTTTTCTTCTGCTTCGCGACGAGCCTTTTCTTCTGCTTCACGACGAGCCTTTTCTTCTGCTTCGCGACGAGCCTTTTCTTCTGCTTCATGACGAGCCCGTTCCGCTGCCTCTTCTTCCCTTTTGTCTTGGGCAAGTTTCTGCGCATGGAGTACCAACGTCTTTGCACGACATCCTTCTTTTTGTGCGGTCTGGGCAACTTCTTTAACCTTGCCTGACCAAGCTGTCACATTCCGTTCCTGGACTGAGCTGCAAAAAGATGCCAAAGCGCACAGCTCTAGAGCATTTCAGAGCGGTGTGTCCATGAGGCCGGCAGAGTATGTGGAAGGGTGCATTGTTGAGCTTAGCTGATCATTGATCAAACATGATCAAACCATATCAAAATTGGTCTTCTGTTTTGCGTGAGGCTGAAGTCTACTGTGTGCACCTCACTACCATGGGAACTTCATTCAAAAAGTGTGTTTTTGAACATGAAGGTACAGGACCTGCAAATTGAAAAGTTCTCGCAGCCCGCTGACTCAAAGGGTGTTCGAACACTGGAAGATTCTGCAAACAGCTCCCCCCCAGTTTGCTTCGTAGCGTCCTCTTGGTCTTTCAAGGCTTCAAGCATCACCTGCTCACTGATGGCAAACATTCAGAAACGGATACCGGGTATGGCGGGCTGTACACAATGAGGTCAACATGATAATGATCTCTGGCTTAACGAAATCAAAAAAAAACAAAACAAAAAAAGTTCTGCCCCTGAAGACTTGCCAAGAAATTCGGAGGGTATGGGTCATGTCTTGTTGTCTGTGAAAGATCATGTTCAAATCATGCTGAAATCCTACAGTTGGGCAGAACTTGCAGGCTGCCGGAGTCTATCTTCTTTGGTCTTGCTAGGCATCGTCCACCCTCATTCTTGAGGCAGCCGAAAGAAATCTGGCATAAAGGTGCTTGGTGAAACTTGTAAATGCCTCAAACGCGAATGACCCTGATTTTGGAGGTGTTCACACCCGTAAAAGGGTCAATCATCCAAAGCAGGATGAAACAAATGAAAATGTTTAAGGTCAGTGGCTTCAGCAAAGTGTACAGTAATTTCAAGATTCCAAAATTTGAGATCAAAAATCGTTTCCCCATCTGATTCAGCCTTCTCTTCTTCGATTTCTTTCAAACGTTTGCGAGCTTCGAGCAGCCTTTCCAAACCCGGCGCCTCAGGCGGGTCACAAATCTCTGACACAACTTTGACACGCCGCTGCGCCTCTGCATCACTGGCAGACGCATTGGCAAGGACTGCGTCCACCTGTCAAACTCAGAGACTGTTAGACAATCTCTCGAAGACAGAGCTAGTTATGGCCAAATATTCCCAGAAAGCAAGTTGCTTTCGCCACCTTCTGTGGACTGTCCATGGGTTCTTTTTTTCGGTTTCATCTTAACCTGCTTCAGCCCATCATTTGCTTGAGCAATTGGCTACTCTCTCCATGCTTGTTGAATTCCACGCAGCATGCGCCTGATCCGTACGACTCTTGAGGAGCTGCGCCAAGTCCCACAGCTTAGATGCAACGACTTGCAACTCCTCCGTGGAAAAACTATGGAGATGTCAAAAAAAAAAATGGGGCAGTTTCAATAGAAATGTTGGAACCATGTGGAACCCGAAATCATGGGATTGGGACTCACTGTGACTCAGTCTCTAAAGGACGACTCATCACCACGACCCTTTCCTGCTGCGCAGCATCAAATTGCTCCGATACCTTCCAAAGATAGGACGGGGACTTCCGCTGACGAATCTCAAAACCAAAGTGCGCCGCTGAAAACACGTCCTTTCCAACCTCCCAAGACCTGATGAAATCCATGACACCGCTGACAACTGAATGCTGTTTTTGGATGCCTAGCGCTCAGAAAGATCGGGCAAGGCCCGAGTCAATCAGAAGTGAATAGATACTGCAAACATATCACAACAAATCCGACCAAAATCAACCTTGATCGCAACCCGTCCAAGATTAGGGGTACAACATATTTAAACATGCCAAAACATACTATACTATAAACAGTTTATAAACATACTGAACATACTTAAAAAAAAAAAAAAACATACTAAAAAACATTTATTGAATCTATTGGATATCCATTGGATCTTCAAATGGTCAAGTCACCAAATGGGCGAATCGGCGGCCCCTGGCCTCTGCAGCAGCCAAGCGCTGATCCGCCGCCTGAAAGCTCTGCAGCAGGGACTGCACGGCCTCTTCGGGAAGCCGGATCCTTAGGGCAGCAGCTTCAGACAGCAATTGACCTATGGTCACCTGTCAAATTCAAGGGAAAATCATCTGGACATACAACATGAATCAAGATAGTACATGATTGCATGATAATACTACACTCTTATAATATCTTATAATATCTTATACTTATAATTATAAAGTGTTTTTTAATATCAGAAACCAAAAGAATCTTCTTGCGATTTCTTCACTCACCAGGTGTCCGCAGGTCCTTCGGGCAGTGCCTTCACCGTGGAATGCGTGGATCTTTCAAAATCGGTGCGAAATCCGTAGGAAATCCATCGGAAATCTGTGTTTTCCATGGGAATCCTGCAGAATCCTCCAAAAAATGCTGGTGAAACTCCGGTCGTTCTCACCGTTCTGAACACAATGAGTCCCGGCTTTTAGTGCCGGTGATGAGTGACAGGATTAATGGCATGCTGTGGCCTCTTGGAACCTGCTTCGGCTTCAACATTCGCCTGTTCAAAGAGATTTTCACAGCACCTTTACAACTTGGGCCAAAAAACCTTGGCACATCTTAGAAATAAGTTTTTTGTACATCTTAGAAAACAGCCCTGAAAAACAGCACCTTTATTTAAAGTGTGTTAAACTGTGGCTGTTTGTGAAATGGTTTGTACAGGGCCATGACACCTGAAATCCAGTCGCCTCATCCAAAGTCGAGAACTTCGCCATGTGGCCTGGTGGCGAGAGGAAACAGAGAGCTTCACACAGCTTCACGAAACTTTACCCTCTGGTAAACTGTCACATAACTATGGAAAATCACCATTTTTAATGGGAAAATCCACTATTTCTATGGCCATTTTCAATAGCGAACTGTTAGTTTACCAGAGGGTAGCATTTCTGGAACTGTCAGAACTGTCAGAACTGTCAGAACTGTCAGAACTGTCAGAACTGTCAACATGTTCCTTTTGCAAAGTTGCAAGAGCCTGAAATCCCAGCCTCTGTTGGGGAACTGGCGATTGAAAGTGTGGGGGAAAGAGCCACAAAATGCTCTGGCGGATTCTGGCAGCAATCCAGTGAAGTATTAGTGAAGTTGGAGAAATTTCATCCATTTTGATCCATTTTGATCCATCATGACGATGTGCAGAAAACCTCTGCATCGGCAGAAATAGAGACTCGAACGCGAAAGCATTGCTGGCGCTGCCTCGTCTTTCTGAAGATCAAAGCCATTTTTGCGGAAGATCTGGCAGCTGGCAGCTGGCAGCAGGTGAACAGGTCGCATGATGTGGAAATGATGTGGAAATGATGCGGAAATGATGTGGAAATGATGAGCAGTCTGGCCTCAAGATAGGCTTCAGCGAGCTGCTCCTGGGGAGGAAAGCGATTCCGATCGCGATTGTAACAGGACGCACTATGACACACTTAGATCTAAGAGAGGTAGGACCAGACAGAGCTTCAGAAACCAGCAGCTTGGTTTTGGTTTGCTACTCGTAAATGTCATGTGGTCTTCCTTCTAAAACTTAGCAATGTCCTTGAATCTAGAAGTACTTTTAAGCGTTTGTTTGGATAAGACCTTTTCCTTTTGGGGCTGCAAAAGATATATTTCATCCAAATGAAATTTAAAAAAAAAAGTCCATTCCGTGGGACAAAGTGCAATATGTGCAATCTGCCCCACCTGAGCTGGTGTAAGTTGGAGAGGATGTGCCGACACCAGGGGCTGTCGCTCAATCCGCGACTCCCGGTTTAAAGCCTGGCAGAAGCCCTTCCTCCATCTCTCCATGTGGATCAATTTCAGGCTGCGCCTCAAAGCGGAACTTCTCGTCGGAAGCATGCTGATCGACGATGAACAGTTGTTCTTTGCCACCTCTGGAGCTGGTTACCTCAGAACCATGGAGATCACGCAGGACCCAACTGGGACCCAACTGGGACAACTGGGACCCAGGTTCCGCACTGGCAACGCACCAATGATGAAGCCCAAGTTGAACCTTGGAATATCTTGGAATCTGCTGGTTTTGCAATTTGATTTTGAACATCAAGAAAAATAGTTGTGGCCCTTGCACGCACGGCGTTCTAACATCAAGTTGTTGCACATCTTACCGTATCTAAGTCCTACAACTGCCATCCAGCGCTGTCCACAGCACTGTGCTCCTTGTGCTCCAGACTGGCCAATGACGCGCATCTTGGAAAAGCAGCGTTTGTCGAACCTGGAGCCGAGCAGAACGCACTGACCCTATGTCCATCGCCCCCAAAAGGATCGGTGGATTCGGTGAATACGAAGCAAACCTTGGAGACTTTCCCATACTTTCCCATACTTTCCCATACTTTCCCATACTTTCCCATACTTTCCCATACTTTCCTTACAAAAATGGATCTCAATTTGTAACATGGTCCTTTTCTATCCTTTTCGGTTCTTTTCTCTGCGTTCTACTGTTTTTTCACCGAAATGGGCTGTTTATTGACCACTTCGCCTCAAACCGTGGGCGCCGCTTTCGTCTGAAGCAAATTTCGCAACCTCTTCTAGAGATGCACCTCAACCAAGCGAACCAAGCGAACCAAGGTGGCCCAATTTGGCCAGTTCGGCATGACATCGATCTCACAGTAGTGGATCAAGTGGCCAATGCTATCCACTTAACGAATTTGCGTCGCACTTTGCGATCTTTACGTATACAATGCAGTCCACTTTCCACGTGACTCTAACGGTTAGACTCTTTCGGGACTTCACATGTGCTTTCCATGCACGTTGCATCACGTTGCACAGAAACTGCAGCCTTCGCCACGCAAAGCAGTCAAGGAAAAGGCCCTGCACGGCGAATCCCACAACTCAACCCACTCAAGCCGACCGAGAGTGTCAATATGTGTCAATGCCTTGGGAAGGTCACTTCCGATGTCACTTGCGACCTGCAGTGGCAGACTTTTAAATGATCTGATTTTCTTATTTTTGCACCTATGCCAGTCATTGCCAGTATCAATTTGGGAGTTAAAATACTTCAAAGACAATTCGCCCTTTGCCATCACGAGCAAAAGTTACAGAGCTTCCATCAGGAAAAACTCAGATCGCATAGGGTAATCATAGGGTAAAGAACAAGTCAGAAAGCATGTACTGATAGAGAAGCCGGTAAACAAAATAAACGGGCAACAGGCACAAGTTGACATCAATTTCTTGTGTTCAAACCCGAAATTGAGATACCATCTGGTTATTTGTTACATAGCCATGGAAAATCACCATTGTTAATAGGTAAATCAACTATAAATGGGACATCTATACCATGGCTATGCTAAATAACCAAAGGGTATGTGGGCTTTGTCGGCTACCGGTTTGATGCCAACGCTGCCAAGGCGGCGTTTCTGCTGACAGAACCTGAGGCGAAAAGTCATTCTTTGGTATCTGTGGATGTTGTAAGTTGTTAGTATCAAAACCCTGGAGAACTTTGAGCCACATCAGCCACATGGAGAAAATATGAGAAAATTGGGGCGTTTTGAACTCGTTGCTGTGTCGCAGTGCTGTGTGCGACGCCTCGCGCCGGCGTCTTGCCCGAGAGCGCAATCCTGCACTGAGACGACACAGCGAGAGATATTCAGCGAGGTGCCCCTCACGCGGAGAAACACGAAACACGCTGTTTCGATAGTCACTTTTGTCACTTGAACTACACATGTTACACAAACCTATCGCCTATCGTATATCGAGTCTGAGTCTACTGCGTTGCGATGGATCATGTTGAGCTTTCTATGATTACAACCAAAAACAACAAACAACAAAAACAATTCTCAATGGCCAGGGTGTTGATACACTCACTTCCAAGCTAGGTCACAGCTCCTTCTAAGGTGACGGAGCTTGTAAAGCTGCAGCCCATTGCCTCAAAAGCACGACGGGATTACCAGAACCAAAAGCAACCTGGGTACAGCCGCCTTATCTTGACAATTCCAGGGTTACTCTCTGAGATTGCTCGAGTTTTCAACGAAGCACTCTACAGAGCTCCACACTGGCAAATCTGAAGTGCATTGATTCTCCTGCGGATCTGGAATCTGAACCCAACCTTTCCAAATGCATGGAACGTTCCATGGATCCCCATGTCCTCAGCTGGAATGATGTGCTCTACCGGCTCTACCGGCTCTACCTCCATTTCCGAACCTTCACAGAGCAGTTCGCTCAGCGCAAGCGCTGTCAGCTTCTGCACCGTGATGCACCGTGATGCACCCTGCCTTCTGGAGGGACATATTCCTGGTCGAGACGGATTTTTCGGAAAAAAAGTGTTGGAAGTGACTGAGGAAAAATCTGCTGAAATTCAATTTCAAACCGGTACCTCGATGCTCAAGTCCAGACCTGGAGATCCAGAATTTTTGCAAACGCTGATGTTAAGTGCACAAAGAATTGTGTATTTAGTGTATTTGTGTTAATGTCTGTGATGACGAGTTGGATCAATAGTGTGTCGTGATATGCAATTTATTCATGCATGACAGACTGATGTAATGTTTTTGTGCTTTCTGAGATGGTTTTCATCCGTTTAAAGAAAACTTTGATAAACATTGACACTGGACAGTACTAAGCAATGCTATGAAGTGCCTCACAACAATTTCGCTGAGACACTGTCGTTTGCATTCTCTTTGGAAGCTTTACCAAGTGCTGTAAAAACAGGTGCCCCTAGTATCCAAACGCCCATCCGGCCTGGTTCTTCCCTTGGTGGCATAGCAACCTTCGTGCAAAAATCTGCCCCAAGACACTGCACCGATACAACAAACCGATACAAGAAATCTGCGGTGAACACGCCTGATTTCAAGACTTTTTTTAAAGTTCCATCCACTGACATTAAACATGATCTCGGAAATTATGTGAGGCATGTTTGAATCCACCATGTTTTGGCGTTTGAACAACAACTGGTTCCACTGGTTCCACTGGTTCCACTGGTTCCTTGCGCCGCAACACCTCAGTGTGATCCGGCGCCACATCCTCCATGGACAACTCGAGGATTTCAAGGTCCAGATCACCCTCCCGCCTGCCGATGCCATGGGCAGCTACCCATATTTCACCCGCGCAAAGTTATAACCCATATTGAAAAAGGGTGAAATACTGCAACAGCAACATGGAAAACAAAACTGTTTTCAGCAAAACAATGTGGAAACTGCCAGCTGAAAAATCTGCTTTATTCAATTTCGCAAGGTGTTTCCACAATGATCAAATTGTCGTTTGGTCGCCTCCGTTTGAGCGGTTGGGACCACACAGATTGCCGCGGTGACGACACAAGACCTCCAAGAGCCGAAAGAAAAAAAACACAGTGGAGATCAAAACACCTGACGATCGTGTAGGGGTTTTTAACGACAGAAAAGATGACAACAAAAAATGCAGAGAAAACAAAGGACACAAGGAAATAAGCAGAGAGAAAATAAAGGAACGATCCAAGCAGGGGAAGACAGAGAAAAAGGCAAACACGAAAAAACAAAACGAAAAAAAACAGAGAAAAGAACAAGAAAGAAAAAATCACAAAATAGTAATTAGGCAACAAGGTCAAAGATGTCAAAGCAGACCAGCCCTGTGGATGTGAAACATCAGCCCGCCGACAGAGCTAATGGCCATCACAATATTATCCGATAGCAACTTTGCAGCGGGATGAACAGCACAGACTATGTGACGATTGGACGAGTTCGGGTCAACTCCCGACCTGGCTGCTCGAAGCCCGTCGCTTCATGGTCACGCAAAGCAGATGCCTCGCAAAGGTGAAACTTCAGGTGATTCCGAAGTGATTCTGTGCATCTCCCAATATTTTTTGAAGATGTCTGGATGAGCCATGAGCCTGATCGCTGATCTCAGTGACACGCCTTGGGTGATTGTTGACGGGCTTTGCTATGGTGATGTCAGTTCAAAAACAATAATACAAGCCGAGTTGCATTTCTTGGACATCCTCCAAGTTTGTAGAGCTCTGAGAGTCTTCCGACTGTGAAATCCTGGACACACACCATCCATGGCATCCAAAGGTGCGCAAGGCGCAGTTTCTGAGGCAACAGCCCAGCAGGCCCAGCAGGCCCAGCACCCACAGCTCGAGACTTTTCGGGTGTCTCCTCGGCTGGAAGACCGGGGCAACGACATGGAAATCTACGACGAAACAATTAAAAGAGTCTTCATAACATAAAAATTGAAACCTCAGTTTCGGAAAATCCCAGCAATCCCTTCCCAAATATTAAAATACGTATATCATATATATATATATATCAAAATATATCATTCATACTCCCCAAACGAAGCAAGCCCTGGTTTTGAAAATTTGGATCCGCCAAGCGACTCGGTCCACATTCGAAGCCAAGGGTGCCTGGGACGATCTTGGCGATTTTCACGGACGCTGATCCGTCAGCGTCCGTACAAAAGCGCCCAATTTTGGAACGTAAAGAATTCTGAACCATATCCAACTGGCCAGAAATTGCCAGAAATTGCCAGAAATGACACCAAAGATGTTGATGATGTTGTGACAGAAATGTTCAGCATGGCGCTGGCTCCGGGGTGTTGGGAACTGACATGCCTCAGCTGTTTGGATCTTGGGATCTCGTTGCTACTCTGAAAGAAGGTCCATGGGCATCATAGGCTCCCAGCCATCATCATCGCATACAGCAGGTCCAACCTCAGCTTTGTAGTTCTACAGCAAGACAATGAAGCAAACCCCCAAGGGTTCACAACGAGTCTGGCTATCTGGCTATAGATCCCAGAATCTTCTCACGTTGGATCTTGATTAGTACATAAAGCCCCCAAGCAAGTACTGGTTAGTCTATGAAGGAAGCCCTAGAAAAACTTGCGAGGAGAAAAGGGTCATTCCTCTAAGTAAGAACCTCACACCATTTGAATCTAATTCTGTTCATGTCTTTGTTGAGCTCATAGGGGGATGAAAGGAAAGAGCGTTTTTCATTCTAGCTGCTTGTTTCGTTGCTTTCTTCTTTCTTTCTTCTCTTCTCTCTTCTTCTTGTAACTTCACATATCTTTTCTTCTCTTCCCTTCTGTTCTCACTTCAGGTCCCCTCTCTTCGTCATTTTACTCTATTTCACTTATCTTATCGTCTCTTCTCTTCTCACTTCGGTGGTTTATCGGCTATTTTACAGAGTGTAGTGAAGAAATGGATCCTTTTGGAAACCAAACGCAATGTGTAGAAAGGCTGTCTGCTGTCCAGAACGGAGATGAAAAAAATCGGCTCTTCCCATGGTATGTTGGAGAAACATCCCAATCCTTCCACCTGCACCCGGGGCAACCAATGACCCAACTGGATCTCCAAGCTCCCAGCAGCAGTCCGTGGCCTTCGGCAGCACGTCACGTCAACACCACACAGTTGGTCAGCTGGTGGCCATCTGAAAATGACAAAGATTGGCATGATATCCCCATCAATGATTCACCATGATTCACCAGTATCCATTATTCAGCATGATTCACGTTCATAACCCATGTGAAAAAACCACGAACCACGAAGCTCGCTTACCCGTGCTGAAACATGATCAAACATGATTGGCATTAACATCTTATTAACCAGCAAATTAACCAGATCATTCTTAACAAGCTGTTTGTTGGCTGTTCCAGATGTTCGCCGAGGTACCGGATACCGAAGTCCCCGAGCGAACCGCCCAGGTGAAGCTCCGGGGCTGCAAAGAGCTCCGTCAGAGCTGGCTGAAGCCCCGCAAGCAGCAGCTCCTGGGAAAAACCATCGGAAAAACCTCGGAAAAACATGGCTGGAAACTGGTGTAAACGTCGGATCCATATGGATTCCATGGCTTTTTGTTTCGTCAAAGGTGGAAAGATTGGAAAATCCCATCAGATCCCACCATTGATCGGAGATGAATCCCATCAAGTTTTCCATCTGTTGATGATTTTCCAGCCCGACACGTCTGCCAGAGGGTGTCTGTTGCAATCCCAGCGCACTAAGAGCAGCATGGGATGGAAGCACGAGAGAGCGACTCAAAGGTGAAGTCAGTTTCCATGAACAAATAGGAACTGGAAACTCTATTGATGTTTTGACGTAAAACCGAGTAAGAGTAAAGTTGTTATTTGTCCGCTAATGATCACACTTCACCATTTCGCTTCACATACACATCGTAAACCCCCAAAGTGGTAGAAAGGTGATGCATCCCTGTTCTACTAGGTTGTGGCTTTTCTTGTCTACTTTATTATTTTTTGGGATTACATGGGATTACTATAGGATATTCCTGGTTGTCATTGCCACAAAGAAGCACAACTGTTGCGCCTCCTGGTGCAAGAAGACAGTCTTCTTGTCAGGAGTAACATTCACGTCAACCATGCCCTGTCACGCATTTTTAAGGCACGCAACAGGACAGCATCCACATTGGGAGCTGGTAGTGGAGGCCGTATAAATGGGTACATCATTGACGTCATTTCGGTTATATCCCAACTGATGAAGGGTGACCATGGTCGTGACCATGGTACCATGGTCGTAACCGTTGCGCCTGAGGAGCTGTGAAGGCCAGGATCAGCAAAGGCCAGGCCCGCGAATTGTACTGATGATAGGTGTCCTCATCGAGGCTATTGAGGCCATCACAGTTTTATGGTCGAACAGTATCGAGGGTAGTTGGCTCTTTTTATGCATCTAGTAGTTAGTAGATGCATCTAGTGAATCTAGTACCAGTTTGTACCATTTCTTCAACACAAAACGGTGCCGAGTCACGTTGATCAGTTTGGCCACTCGCTTGGGCGGGTCGATCGGACGCCCATTCACAAAAAACAGCTGGGCATCGCGGGACCGTCGTCCAGCCATCGGCGAAGAGATCAAACCTCCAGCCATCGTCGTGCCACGACTACACAATCCAACCCAAGTCACCCAAGTCGTGTCCTGAAAAAACTCTGCATTTGCAGACACTACGTATTCTATGTGCAGTATCTGCATTTGACACTGTTTCTACATGTTTCTACCAATATTGCTGGTTCTGCAAGTTATCCAACCACGTTGATGGGGAGAAAGCTTCAGGGTGTAATTTCTGATTGCAGTCACTTCAGGTGTTTGGGTCTCGCCTTCAACTTGCCAACCACCAGCATTGACGCAAATCTTTTGCGTCTTTGCAAGCGCTGCGTCGCCCAGCACTGCTGCTGCAGCCTCTGTGTTTCAGGGGGATGGATCACAATCGATGTACCAATGCTCCAAGGGGCCCAATAAACTTGAAGTCTCGAAGATTCTCAAATATTTTTCTATATATTCTCTAATCCTTATACTGAACCAGCCATTTTGCAAAGTTGATCATTTGGGCCCGTACCGCCCATACCCATTTCAGTGTTCAAGACCCTGGTAAAGCAATCTACCCCGCCTGGTGCCAGTCAGTTGCTGTTCCTGATCCACATGGCACAGAATGGCACAGATGGTGGAAATGGGAAGATCATGGAAGATCCAAAATTCCAAAATCTGGTGGTTCAAAATTTGCCACAAAGTTTTGAGGGATGGATGGCACACACCTGCACTCATTGTATGAGTTTCTTTCAATAGACTCGATGAACTCAGTTTTCTTGGATCATTTCTCATCCAAATACACAGTAGTCATGAGTGTTCAGTGCAATCCTCCTTTGCAACGGCACTATGCACCCGCATATGCAACACAACGCCAATCCATTCATTCCACTGTATCATGTCAGTATGGTATTGTCAAAACTGACCTCTTGGTACGAGTCATCGCAATCCACCCTCCACGTGTCACAAAGATGTATCATCTACATGTATCGGGCATGTGTCAGTTCTTGTGCGGATACCATGATCTCTTGCTAATATTCTTCAAACATACCAAAAATGATGAAAAACAAAAAAGTAAGAAACATGTTTTAAAATGTTTTAAATATATACATATATATATATATAAGAAGTGTAACTCAGTGTAACCTACAGGCCTACAAGTCCCAAAAAGTGGTGACGGCACCCCGGCCATGCTTCGGCCACGCTTCGCCTGAGGTGCAGAGCAACGTGGCGCGGCCCCCGCCGGCACTGCAGCGCTTCTCAGCCACGACGCTGAAGCGAACCTGAGTGAAACCGAGTGAACCAGTTGAAACCCACGAGTCTCGCATGAGTCTCATGAGTCTGAAAATGCTGGGATATATATATATAT
>Ga0126342_10017524_pt1 | contig 12374 bp, 15 predicted proteins | sample Cyp1metagenome_FD_92528 | JGI IMG/M metagenome (GOLD analysis project Ga0126342, IMG submission 92528) | Coral microbial communities from Lord Howe Island, Old Settlement Bay, Australia - Cyphastrea 1 metagenome | ecosystem: Host-associated > Invertebrates > Cnidaria > Coral ... | reverse complement strand
TATTTTATACAGTTGGGACTCTATGAAATAATTTCCCCAGTTCAACTGAGAAATTATTTTGAGGTGCCTTCGGTTGTTTGCTTAAAATTATTTCAAGGTGCTTCAACCTCTGTAGGTGGAAAAATATTTTGCACCATCATCGGGTTACGGGTGCATAAATTATTTTGCTATGGTTCTTGTTCGCTGATGTTAACATAAAATTTATGTTAAAAATTGGAAATTATTTAAAACAAAATATTCCATAACCAACTCCCACCTCAAAATAATTTCCTAAGGTAGGACGCATGAAAATCACCATTTTCAATGGGTAAATCCACTATAAATCACCATGTTCAATAGCTATGTTAGTTTACCAGAGGGTATCGGCCCTATCGGCTATCGGAAAACAGCCCTGGCTGATGGCTGGTAAAGATTGGTAATTGTTGCGGAAGACTGGAGCAAACATCTCTCTAGCCAGCATAAATTAGTCTCTCTTTAACACAACATATATAAAGTGAAACAACAAGCAGCCCGAAGATGAAGTGATGTTAAGTGTGCTTGTACCAGCTCATGTCATGTGCCGGTAAAGTTGCCTGCCAAATGTGGGAACCATTGTAGCCCGTGTTTCGCTCTGGATTCTTAATGAGGTTCACATCCTGTGCGAAACGATGCGCGACTCCTTCATTGCGAAATATACATCGTTATCTGGACTTTCATTGTGGTGGACTTGACAAATTCTTTCAAACTTGGACGAACTTCAATGAAGTAGCTGAATTCACTCACCCCGCCGCGCACATTGGGCCAATAGCGACACTCCTCAAGGGACATGCCCTTCGCATGGTCGCCGGAGCACATATCCACCCAGTACGTTGGCAGGTCCTCCTGGATGATACATGATCAAACATCATCTGGTTGTTGGTATACCTGCCCCTCTGAAAAATATGAGTTCGTCAATGGGAAGGATAACATCCCATATATGAAATGGAAAAATACAACATATTCCAAACCACCAACCAGATAATCAATCACAATCTTTGATTCTTATGTAAATCTGCTGTTGTCCTCCTGGTTTCATGATGTAACTCGAGGTATTTCAAGCGATTGCATCATGTTGTCGCACCCCCAAATATTCATACTTTCTTGCAAAGTCAACGTGGCGCAGTCAGGGATCAGGAAGCAAATCAATCAAGATCTATCAGATATTGCAGGGGCTGATTTATGGTTCTTTTGTTATAAATGGGATTATACATTCCATTATATTATAAATATTATTATGGGGTTATATCAGTACTTATCACTGGTCCTGGTATATTATTAACAATTATTCACTGACACAACTTCACTCCAGAATTGTAGCGAGAATTGAAATCCAATGGGTCTTGACCGTCTGCGCTTACAGGGGCCGTGCACATCTCAAAATCAGGCTGAGCACTGTCCAACTGTCCAAGGACCTGAATCAAAAGCAATGCTTCAGCTACTGGTGGAGAAATTCGGGTAGAGGTTTCCCATATTTTCATATATTTTCCAATGCTTTTATAAGACTAGTCTTGGCTTTCCGAGCCCCAAAACCGTCATGACCGTCATGACCCATCTCTGGTGGCTCCTCGAATTCACACTCTTCAGTCCTAGGCTGGAGAGACGATCAAGTCTCAGCAGAAAATTCGGACCCCGCAGGGATGCAGGGAGACCCAACAACTAGTCACAACTAGTCACAACTAGAGTCACGAGATAAGATCAAATTCTCCCGCAGACTGCTACAGCGGCAGGTTTCGGCTCGGTCTCTGTGAACTTGCTCAAAGCGAGGCAAAACAAACAGCTGAAGACGTCTGCACCGAGGAAACAACCACAAGGCTTTCTAGGAGCCTTGCATGGCCTACATTTACGTTTCGATCACTTGAAGACAACATTCCTCTGCACACTCTAGAGTCTCTAGGAGTCTCTAGGAGTCTCTAGAAATTGAATCGAGGCGCTCGTTACCTCTTTCGAGTTGCGCCACCTGACCAAATGGGTAGCGGGACTGACCATCTGGAGTTTTCTTCAGCCTGACAATTGTCATATACCTTCTGTGGAGAAACACAATGAGTGACGAGTCTTTTTCACCAAGCCATTCCATATGTTTTTGGAATCAGGGCAGCAGGACTCCTTCAGTGGGTCAAATTGTAGGTCCCAAAACAAGGATGGTGAATATCTATATATCATTAATTAAGATATTCATTGCATATTATAGTACTATACAAATTTATACAAATCAAAGAAATCGCTCCTATGATGCCCCGTTCCAGTCCTACTCCGATTTCTCGGTGACATCCGACCGGTGACCGTCGAGATGAGATCACTGCACCTTCTCCTGCACCGTGAGCTTTCGATCGATGCCCTCGGAGCTGCCATCGGCTTCTACTGAGCATCCAGGCTCCTGCGCCGTGGCATGCCATGTGGTGCCATGGCAGCAATCGAAGCATGAGGAAAGCCTGGGAATCAATGGGTGGGATGAAGTGAAAATCTACAGGAAACCATAGCTTTCACATGTTTTCACCATCAATTTTTTGGATTTGGTGACACGGTCTGCACCAGGGAACGGATCAAAATCCCATAAAATGTTTGGTCACTGCATTAGGGCCAAAGGCTGCCATCTGATGAATGGCTACCCAAACCTAGCCAGTATGTTGTTCACATCTGTTCGCTGGAAGAATTAGCAATCCACAGGCCAATATATCACCATATGTCGCCGTATGCCACCAATATACCAGACTTCTAGCTGATTGAGAATCTACCACCTGGTGATTTAACATAGCCATGGAAAATCACATTTTTTCCATAGGTAAACCATTTATACATGGGCCATCTATACCATGGCTATATTAAATAACCAGGCCGGGTAAATGCCAGGTTCTAAACCAACCATTTCGGCCCGCTCCGGGGGTGCTGCTCTGCTTGAGAAGCCTCAGCAATCACCGAAGAGCAAGGCTAGGCTTGGCCTCTTAGCATTGCATTGCCAGAATCTGTTGGGATCTTCATCTATCTTTGTTATCTTGTTGAGGATCTTTAGCCTTTGATACCGGTGACCTAAATACATATGTATATATATATATATATATGATATTTGATGGGTCTAAAAAGTGAGACTCATGATCTTTCTAGCATTTTTTTGCCCCTTAGGCTCTTAACATCTCAACAAACCTGCTCGCCAACCTGAGCTTTCTCAACTTGCCATCGCCCTATGACTACAGGTTCGCCACGCCTGTTGAAAAGCCGCCCTTGGACATGAAGGCGGGTTTGGATCCCAAGGTTGGCACAGACCCTGGCGTGCAGGGTGATGGAAAATCATTCGAAACCCTGCCATTCCAGCAGCAGCACTTCCTGGGGCCTCACAAATATTAGGCAAATGAACGAAAACAATCAATATGTTTGATCATGTTTGTAGCTTGTCTTTCGTTGCAACTCTTGGAGTGCTCTTCATCATTGCAATGTGATTTCGCATTCAGGGACACCCAGGCCAGCACCAAAGATTTGTGGCCGTCTAGGCCCTGGCATCCTCGATTACATTGAATCACTTAAACAAAAATGCTACTTGAAGTACCTGCGAAATCACCAAATCAACGAGCATGCCTTCTTAAGCTGCCTCATGTGTTCAAGCGGGACATGCTGACCAAACATTTGTTCCTTTAGTTCCTTTATTCAGTGTCAGCCTGTCAGCCTCATGGCGGAGCTGGCCCACAACATCCCACAGCATTAACAGGACGGCCAAGCAGGTGACCCAGGTGACTGGCGCCTGTACAAGTGCCTTCTGAGCTGGGCTTCTCCTCTGCGTCAGGACTCTTCCAGTACGCACCTGGACATCGAGGTGAGAAATCTTGATGGTTGGCCCATCATAGTCATCATCACCACAATCACCATCAACATCAACATCAACATCATCATCATCAGCATCATCAGCATCAGCACCATCAGCACCATCACCATCACCATCACCATCATCATCATCACCATCATCATCATCAGCATCATAATCACCATCATCATCACCATCATCACCATCATCATCACCATCATCACCATCATCATCATCATCATCACCATCATCATCATCACCATTGTCACTATCATCAACATCATCGCAATCATTACCATCATTACCAACATCACCATCATCACCATCATCATCATCATCATCACAATCACCATCTTCAAAATCACCATCATCACCATCATCATCATCATCACCATCACCATCACCATCATCATCATCACCATCACCATCACAATCATCATCACCATCTTCATCATCACCATCACCATCATCATCATCATCATCATCATCATGAACACCATCATCATGACCATCATCCATCATCCATCATCCATCATCCATCATCCATCATCCATCATTCATCATCTTCATCTACATCATCATATTCATCTCCATCTTCATCATCATAGGCCTTCAATTTTGTCTCATTTTCCATATCCATTCATCGAAACATGTCGAGTCGCCGATTTTCTGAGCCTCCCGGCAGGTGGGATTCCTGAGGTTTACTCTGAAGAGTCGAAAGAAGGTTGTGTTCACCAGGTCATGCCTTGGACACAACAGCTTTGTCGAAAAAAACATATGTCTTGAACATGGACAGGCTATGAAAAGACACAGAAATTTATTAAATGAAAGGCTATGAAAGGTTCTTGGGGTTTTGTATGTTTGGCATTTTGATCAGCTTTTTTTGTGACACATGCATTCCCTCGTACCAATCGGATTCTCAAAATCATATTAGGACCACCAGATTTCCGTCCAAGAAGCAGAATGGGATGCAACTGCCGCAGATTGGCAACCTGATCCCAGTCTTTCCCTCTCAGGCCAGAAGGTTTTTGATGCTTTTTGATGGTTTTTGGCTGAAGAATAGCACCAGGATGCACCATGAAGATCCATGAAGATCCATGAAGATCCATGAAGAGTGACTAGGCTCAAATTCTTACAGGACAGCTGCCCAACACCCGGCCTGCACTGTATCTACGTTGCAGGTCTGCGCCGTGTCACCTACATCCTGGAAGTGACTGGTTGGAGGCCATGAAACATGTCTATTTAATAACGAGCTGTAACAACCGTCAACATGTAAGCTCTACTTGTTCAGCTTGTTACTTATCTGAGTTTTTTGTTCATACTCTACTTGTCCGCGTCCTGATTGCTGCATGGCTATGCTGTGATCTCAAAATATCTCAGGCTGCACGTCTGGTTGCTGGATGTCACATCATTCACATCGTCCTCGTTGCTTAAAAAGCTCTCTGATGCTGTCAGGACAAGCAAGGCAGCCCATAGCACAGGCCGAGCCAGGCAGCCCATTGCTGGTTCGATCCAGGGCTCGGAATCCTCTGATTTTATTTTGGGCTGAACGGTCATGGATTTTCATGGCTTCAATAAGATCCAATTCGAGTTTCCCAACCATCAATATCCATCAATCATCATTACATGGCACCAATGAGTTCAATATGGCTTCAATATGACTTGATGATTCCAATGTCTCTAATTGTCTCCACAGCAATCATCGGAAATCATCGGACAACGGACTTCGGCTTTGGGCTTTGGGTGGTGGCCGAATCTGCCAGGTCCAGACTGGTTGGGGGAGCTCTCCTGCTTTCTGTGTCCATTTCTCCTGTACAATTCATGTTCTCATGTTGCTATACAATTGCAAGAACAAACGGCAGCAGCAACATCTACTAGTTACTAGTTTTGCTACCTACAGTTCAGGTGCAAGTGCTCTGGTTGCGATTGAATTCTCCTCGTCAAACACAGCATTGGTTACCGTGGGGATCCCTTTCTCAGTCCTGTTGCATTCAGTTGTATGTCGAACAGTGCACCTTCACTATCCAAATGCAGTTCACACTGAGCCTGATATGTAGTTGGACTTTATATTCACCTCGCGCTTACAATATCAGTCTTCATGAAATAGGACACTTTCCTCCCCAATCTTCATACTTTGCTCGAGTGTTGGCTTTCGGTAACTTCACCTCAAGGATTCTAGTCTCCGGCCAAAACTCCCATCCAAAGCTTCTTTCACGCAGAATGTCAAACCAACCCATCAGATGTTGCTTCCAAAAAGTTGTCCTCAGTAAGAGATGCTGCTGGTGACTCTTGAAGCCGTGCAGTAGATCAAAGTACTGGCACTCTACATGAATGACCATGTCTCGATGATGGAAGACAAGCTCAAACAAAGATGGAATCGAGATCTTCAGAAACGAGTAAAAAAATGGTGCAGCCTTCTTGTCATACAAACCGACAGAGTCTGCTGCGTGTTGACAGCGTTGTAATTGCTGAAGGGGCAACGGCAACAGTATCTGAAGTATATACAGTCTGTCTGTATAGAACAGTGCACTTCCTATTGAATCTTCATATTTGAAAGGGTCGAGCATCATTCCCAGCTTGCAACTACAATCGGTGTTAGGCCGCCATTTGCTGCTTACAACCTTTCAAATAATCTGACCTCCGACCATCTCCGACCACTATAGAAAATACTGCTCCCTTCAAGCATTGCAAGGGAGCCTGCGACCAACCAACTTTCCCTACTTACTTCGCTACATTTCTAAACATCCACACCTCAACCTGTTTCGCAAGGGTTGGATCAGTGTGGATGGCATCACATCTCGGGAACTTTTCACCAAGCGGCAACGCGCAAAAAGAATGGAAGCTCTTTGCGCTCCTGCGGATGGTGGAAACATGGCAAGAGAAAACAGAAAGGAACGACTTGGTCAACGCTTTCTATCAGCATTGAGACGGGTGGGGTTTGTCAATGACGCACAGCCCCAAAAGCACGCAGAAATCTTTCTGATTCACCATGCTTCACTATGAACCATGATTCATCAGATTTCATCAGTACATTTGGGGCTACCCAAGTCTCAAATCCGAAATCCGAAAGACCCCCGAGGTTTTCCTGGCGCTTTTCTTCGTGCAGTTTGCCATCACGGAAGATTCCATGCCTTAAAAACACGCCAAAAATTGGGATCTCCTTAGGATTCCCTTGGGATCTTACTATACCTCTGGTAAACGTTTACATAAAGAACTCGAAAATCACCATGCTTTTTTCATGGGTAAATCCTGGAAAGATCCACCATTTTCAATGGGTAAATCCACTATTTCGACTGGGCCGTGGCTTCAATAGCTATGTTTGAATGACTTGTTTGATAGCCAGGGATCCATAGCAGCTCCATGTAGCTGGTAGCACCTCAGAGGATCGAAAAACGAGGAGCAAGGAGTTGAGGACCTTCAAATCATGAATGACGTGTATATCATATTATATATAATATTATATATGTTAGCGCATGTTATTGCATGTGTATATATATATAATATAATATATATATATATTAATATTAATAATAATGATAATAATAATAATATGCATTATATTATATATGCAATAACATACACACTATTATATAATATTCTATGTAATAAGAAGTAATAAGTCTATATATACTATATACAGTACATAAATGTACATATAGAATATAGTCACTTCTGTTGCCTTCCTTAAATGCCTGAAAATTTGACTGTTTGAATGTCTGCAATCGCTCCCAAGAACCTGCTCAAAGAAAACAACGATTTCCAGCATGTAAAACATGCCGAGTACACAAAGACCAAGGCGCAGTGTTCCCAAGCAATTTCATTCACCTTCCTCTGGTACCACTCCTGTGGTCTTCGGTGAACTAGCTCACGATGCACCAAAAACCTTTGTCCCCACAAACCAACGATGAGCGGGGTCGCCATCTGCAAGGCACCTAGTGTAAAAACAAGTAGACTTGCAAGGGAGATAGTTCAGCAGTACATTCTGTATCTGTGTGTTCTAGAATTGGATGGAATTGGAGCATATGACGCATGAAACATGAGAGATTCTGGTCTGAAATGGTGCCTTTTTATAAGCATCATGACATGGTGAAACCAGCATTGAACTCATATGGGTTGCATCGCAATCCACGCACCATGGTTGCCATGGTTCAGTGCAATTCTCCTGGATCAACCAAAACACAAACACATGAACAAACCATCATTGGGCAGTTGTATCAGTACACTCAGTACACAGGAAACGCAAATATTTGATGTCCATAGTTCAAGATAGTTCAAGTACATCAGTTGAACAGTAAAGTATATCCAAAATACATACTTGAACTACGGACATCAATGCAGATCAAGGTCTCGTATTGCAAAAGCTGACGACATGTGATCCAATATTAGGCAGTAGCTAGTTGCCACCGTGGTGCCTTCTGGCAATTCAGCATAGCTACAGGGAAATGCTCCATTTCTGTTTACCTATGAAAAATGATTAAAAAATGGTGGTTTACCTATTAAAAATCACCATTTACCTATGAAAAATGGTGGTTTACCTATGAAAAATGCTGATGTTCGCTGTGTGAAGATCTACCAGACGGCGCATTGGATCCATGAAACATCACAAAAATACAGCTAGCAGCTGGGAACAGCAGTAGAAGCCAAAGTCGGTCTTCTCCTGGCGATGCGACTGGCGATCTGCGGGGGGCCAGTGGGCCAGTCAGCAGTTTTTTAATGTTTTTTTACGGGTGACACTTAACGGGTGACTTGAATGAAATGGAGGTCTTACCATCTGGTTATGACTAACATAGCCATGGAAAATCCCCTTATAAATGGAGGTATTAATGGGAAAATCATCTATAAATGGGCCATTTTCCATGACTATGTTAAATAAATGGAGGTCTATTTTATATTCTGAAAAATCCTCTCATTCTAAGGCAGAATTCCTTCACAATCCTTTCTTCCTTCCTTTCTTGGCGACAGTTTCGAAATGGCATGTTCTGTGCATTCCTTGGCCCATCTGCAGAATTCCTACTGTTGCAAACAATGAGACAATAGTAATCATGGCATGATTCACGGCATGATGTTCATCTAGATTCCGGATCTCAAAAACTGCATAAAGTCCCAACGAAATCTATCAATTTTTCCAGGGGCTTTCAGTTTCTTTTTCCACTGCCCTGCATGCACTGCTTCGGTTGACCTGTCCAAAACAGAAACCTGGAACCTGGGTGAAGAATGGCAAATAATATGCACAACATTGCACAACCCGTAACAGCTGGTACTCGCAAGCCGCAACAGCAAACTACTGCAACTTCTGCTGGTCAAGTACACTGAAGGTAGGGCTCATCTCAATGAACACATCTTGGCGATTCAACGGCTCTTCGCGGCGTTTTTCTTGGCTGAAGTCTTGGGGGAAGATCCGGCTCCCGCCCACTGAACACCACTCGACGCTGGTTTTTTTAGTGGTGTAGCCTGTAAAATCCATGGCACTGCATCAATGGGACCTTTCTCTGGCAGCGGTGCATATCATTGAGCACTGTAGTGCAGCTGTGCTGAAGCACGGTTCCTTTCAGCATGAGCTTAACAGCCTTGATCCTTGTGCTCCGGTCACGTCTCTCACCTCTTCAATTTCTTTCATTTCACCCTGCAATCCAGCGAAGGAGCACCTTAGATTGACTTCCTGCGTCTTGCATCTTTTAAAGTCTGTGACAAGAGATGACAAGAGCCAGCAGTGCAACAGCTTCTCGAACAGATTGCCGCAGCAGCTCGCTGAGATTGGTTGTCCATGGTGACTTGCTGCCAACTAAGGTGCCTTAGTTGGTGGCTCATTTGAAGTGATCTATCTTCTTCTTTTTGTTTGATGGTTATTGATTCTTCTATGGGCCTCTATGGGTGTTTTTTGTTGATTGGACTTCACGGTCCGAAAACAGTTTTGAGCACTGAGCCGAGCGAAGACGATTTCAATTTTGACGGCGATGATTTTTGTCTTATTTTATTTGATTTTGATATGTTTGCCACCTCGCATCTTTTGGCTGATAGACCCAGGCTGACCCGGATGTCTGGAAAAACTTACACATGTCCCAAGTGTTTTTTAGTGCGGGCCATTCTTGACATGCTTGGTCTGACCGAAACACATACAATCCATACATGAAGCGACATCACCATGTTTCAATGGTCAGAATCCCATCTGAAAAGCATCGTGTGCTCTGAGTCCCAGCTGAATTTCATGAAGTTTCTCTAGGCCCTGGCTCGGAAGTTTATTAATGCATCAAACATATCAAACAGTTCCTGCCCCAGGGTATCCAAGTTTCATAGGAAATTCTGCCATAAAATGCGTTGATTCGGGGCTCCCAACACAGTTTCGCGATCAAAGTGGGATCTGACGGCCCTGTGTGCCATGAGCCTCCAGCAATGGCGCATCCTCCTCAAACAGCTGTCGCCAAAGGTCCTGGAATCCCAGATCCACCTGTGGGAAGGCCACGCTAGCCACAACTCGTGGATTTTTCAATCTGCCTAATTAGCAAGCACCACTAAAGCCAGCTAGAAAGATCCCAGAGGATATTAGAGGATATTAGTATATATCAGTACAATGCCAGCTGGCAATGCCAGCTGGCAATGCCAGCTGGCACACAGGTCCCGCTCTTTCGCATCAAATTCCCTCAACTGGGAGACTAGCTGCACTATGCTGCAAATGGCAATGTTCAATCATTGGTGGATGAGAGGCAACTCCTATCCTTCCAAGATCCCTTCCGAAATCACGTGCAAAATGCTTAGATCAGAAGGGATCAGAGTCTGCGTGGCGTGACTGCACCCATGTGGACCCGCAAATAGCTAGCCTAGCTACTGGCTCATAAGAGCCTAAAACCCAAACTTTCCCTAATCTCTACCCTCTGGTAAACGTTTGCATAGCTATAAACAATGGCCCATTTAGTTCGTTGATTTACCGAACTTGAAGATGGTTATTTTCCGTAGCTTTTTGTATGTTTACCAGAGGGTAAATACCATTAAATCCCATTAGATCCCAAAAAAACCCTTAAACCACCATAAAATCCCATAAAATCCCATTTGATCCCATAAAACCCCATTAAACCACAATAAAATCCAATAAAATCCCATTAGATCCCAGAAAAAACCCTTAAACCACCATAAATCCCATGATTTGCACCTCTGTGCAATTTGTTGAGGCGAAGCGTGCTCGAGAGGGCCGCAACCTGCGTTTTTTGTGCAGTCGTGGCGCCTGGATGAAAACACCGAGACTTACGGTTGGTGGTGCCCCCGGTCGATAGCTAAGTTGGTTTATAACTCTAATAACTAAGAACTGGTTGGTGGTTGACCTACCCCTCTGAAAAATATGAGTTCGTCAGTTGGGATGATTATTCCCAATATATGAAAAAAACATGTTCCAAACCACCAACCAAAGACGTACGCTAGTTATATCTATAGTTAATATTAGATAATGGGATTATCAACCAATTTAGAACTGGGGGGGCACCACCTTGTATGGCCGTATTGACTGTAGCAGTATGTAATGGCATTACTTGTTTCAGACTCCAGAGCTCCAGTGAACACAGTTATCGAGTCTGAAAAAAAAGCCACAAGATACCCTCTGGTAAACGTTTACATAGCTATGGAAAATCACCATTTTCAATGGGAAAATCCACTATTTCTATGGCCATTTTCAATAGCAATTTTGACACAACCAGAGGGTATGTTCGATCTACAGAAACTCAGGATCAGAAATGGGCACTTTACAAGCTCGAAACATGAAACATATTGAAACATGTCAATATATGTCAATATTATGTCCAGAGCTGCCCATAAGCTGTTTAACTACGATACTACGATACGCCTCTATAGAACATGATACGGTATGGTTGTGAAGTTTGATGAAGTTTGGGTGTCCGTTCCCAAATCTCCTAGTTGCATAGGCCAGCAGTTTACCAGCAGTAAGCTTTTGTGATGGCTTATATATGCCTATATATAGAGGTTTCCTAAAATGATGCTACCCCCAAAACATCCATTTTAATAGGATTGTCCATCATAAACCAACCATTTTTGGTGTACTCCCATGGAACCCCCCTAATTATATAACCAATCTTATCCAATCTTAGTCGACATGCCGAGATACAAATAGTGGTGTGACATGGATAAATACCTCAGGGTGACATTGGTAAATGCGGCACGGCTGATAGCCAGCTTCATCAGGGTCAAATTGAAGTCAAAGAAATCAGTACTTTTCCCTGGTTGTACAGGATGGTGCCCCCCAGTTATAAGTTGGTTTATAAACCCCATGAACTAGTTCGTTATATCTGCCATAAACCATACTTACTGGAGTTATAAACCAACTTAGCTAACTATGGGGCACCACCTTGTAATACCCTCTGGAAATTTAACATAGCTATTGAAAATTGCCATTTAGTTCGCTGATGTTTCCATTAAAAATGGTGATTGTCCATAGTTATGTTTTCGATCTACCCCCCGCCCAGTAACAGCAGATAAATGAGTTTCCTTTAACCTACCCTTTCAAAACGAGCACAAGGAAATTGCTCCAAAAATCTCGGCTAGGAGGTGCCCAAAAAAAAACGTC
>Ga0126342_10017523_pt1 | contig 12375 bp, 14 predicted proteins | sample Cyp1metagenome_FD_92528 | JGI IMG/M metagenome (GOLD analysis project Ga0126342, IMG submission 92528) | Coral microbial communities from Lord Howe Island, Old Settlement Bay, Australia - Cyphastrea 1 metagenome | ecosystem: Host-associated > Invertebrates > Cnidaria > Coral ... | reverse complement strand
TTCTCGCGCTCAACACAGGGGCACGGCGAGATTTCGTTCCCTTTCGGCAACCACCCCCCCCACACCCCCTATTCTCACTTCGTTCGCAAACAGCAACTAGCCAGCTAGCTGGCTTTCGTAATAGTACTTTATAGTTGATTTCCCTTGTCGAGGATCGTGCTTTCAGATGGGTTCGGCTCTTTTTCTTCATGACATTAACATACAGTAACTACAAATTGCTTACAGCTGGGCCCTTGGCGCCTCCTGTTCTGTAAGTTGCGCATCCTGCTCCTTGGCTCCAGGACGTCGCAAGCCAGCCTCAGCTCCAAGGTCTGCAGACTGCCATGATGGGTTCCATTGGGTCCACGGCCTGCTATACTATATCCGTATAAAAATAGATATACATGTATACATAAATATATATATATGTATATATATATATATACATATACATATGTACATGTTATATTTACATGTATATAATATAATATATATATATATATGTGTGTACATCATATGTATGTGTATATATATACATATATACATACATCATAGATCTTATGATATCTTCATATACCATTGACATAGCCGCAGCGCACAGCTAAACCACAGAGGTGCAGCTTGCCTCATTCCGCCGTCGAGATCTGCTAATAGCAGCATCCTGGAAGCAGGGAATTGTAATTTCGCAACTGATGTCACTAATGATGGATGTGCTTTGTGACATTGTTTAGTACAGTATCATGTATACCGGTATACCCGGCACTTAGACGACTTAGCCTCACAAGGTTGCGCCGAGGCATCTATGTTTCTGAAAGTGCACACAACCAGCATCAACCAACATCAACCAACCTGGTTGAACACAAACTTGATCATTCATCTGTGTCACCTCGTTTTTGATTTACACAGTTGTCTGATCTTTTGTCTGTCAGGTCTGCTTCCAATGAAATCTTCACGGCAGAAGATGATTTAAATTTGTTTAAGTTAATCAAAACTGTCGAGTCTACTCTGTCATGGGCCGATGAGTCCTCCATCTCCCCTGGGCGTAGCTGGAGGATCGGCCGCAGACCGCCTTGGTGCCATCGCTGCATCGCTGAAATCCGACGGCTTCCCAAAGTGGGGCTTCGCGGCTTCGCTGGGCACATCACTGCGAGGAGCCAGGGAATTGTAGTGCGCCTGACCCTCATAGAGCAACCTGGCGTCAAGATGCGTCAAGCACCAGCAAGAACCGCGGCCGTTGCGGCCGTTGCGCAGAAAGGTCCATAGGTCCATGGTTCCACCATATTCCACCATCTCATGTTAGAGAAACCTGCTGTCGAAGCAAGTGGAGTCCAAAATGTTCCATGAAAACGCCTAACTCTCACTCTGGTCCCGTGTTTTTCCTCACACATTCTTTCCATTTCTTTCCCACCACTGCTGCCAAGGCCTGATAGGCTGTGGCCATTTTGAATCGCAAGCCTCATGGAAAGTTCGCATGAGCCTCAGAGGTTTGGCAAGTGATACAGCTTCCCCAGGTGAGGTACTGCATCAGGGCCTCCAAAGCTAGCCGCAACAGAACACAAATCATCTTGTTCTTTTGCAGAGTAATTCTTGTCGGAGCGTCTGTCAACTTTAGCCGATAGATGCCGCCAAAATGGCACAGACCTTGATCTTCCCTGGCAATTTCCAAGGCTCCCAAGGTTAAGCCCTGGACGAGTGGCCATAGGCTGCGTAGATCTCAACCTCACGCACGCTGCAAGTGCTGAACCGATGCTGAACCCTTGCTGCTCCTGATTGATTCGTCAAGATTGGTCCGTTGTTGCACGTTGCTCAGTCACAGCATCAGAGGAGGGGTTCTTTGAGGCACCCCGCTCTGCAGTCATAGATCTCTGACAAAGCCTAAAGCATCAAAGATCATTGCTTCAGGGAAATGAAAAGCAAGTGGCATTTGAGCACATGTGACGTGAAGTGACTGAGACCCTACCACACATCTGTATCAGTCAGCCTCAATCTCCACATCATCACCCCACTCCCCTTCGCGCTGGATGCGCGCCAGAAACCTGAGATGAAGCGGACACATGGCGTCACCGGAGGTCGATTCGGTCGTCTGATGGAAGTTGACACGGTGCTTAGCATGTGCTGAGTGTCACCATGTGTCTCCGCCAAGGCGCTGTTCAAAAGGTTCTGCCACAAATTGTTCGAAGTAATTTCGCTCGCTGGCGATGTATTTGGTGCACCTCAGAATATGTGGAATCGAATCCCCGATGAAAAATCCATTCTACCACCTTACTCCCTTCAAGTGTAGATAGATGACAGATCTCGTTGGTTGCTGCCTGTCTCGCAGAAGCCCATGGTAGTCAGGGCATCCATAGACCTCTCAACAGAACTCTTTGCGTTTTCTAGTATATTGTGAATAACAACTGATGTGTTCTGTTCTGATGATTTCGGATTTGTCTTTTATTTCCAGAAATTGAAACAACTCTTGTTTTGAATCTTCCAGCAAGCTGAGCACAGGCCTGATCAGAGAAGGAGCGGAATAGGCAGTTCCCATCACGCGCCTCTGTACGCATGAGATTCGTCTGCACATGCTACGGCAACGCTCTCCAATCTTATGGATCTTATCATGATCAAGAGAGAGCGAAAAAAGTCGCAATAACACAATAAAGTTCTGTGTCAGAAAAACGTGTGATGTATGGGCTGATTTGCACCTGTTCTCGAACCACAAAGGTGGATGAAGATGAGGCCGTTGGGTAGCCACCTGTGATTCATTTGCCAATCAACATTATACAAAAAATGGTGTTTGTATCTGATATTCTGATTGCACGTTTCTTGATACAGGGATCCACTGCAAGATACAAAAAGATGCAAACAGTACTTAGTGGATCTTAATTAGTACCACAACATACCACATATATCCACATATTACAATCATATTACCACATGATGTCGCATAGCTGGTGTGCACATGGGAACGATCTGGACACCGTTTCGTGGCTGTGCCAGCCTCGCGCCAGCTGTCCAGTGTACTCGGTCTCTTCGTCGCTCAGGGACTGGCGGTGGGAAGACATGTCGTGGAAAAATGATGCCTGATGCGTGAAGAATCCCAGCCTCAAATGAGATACAATATATTACAATATCATATAAATATATGTGTCATGTTTTTTATATTCACCGCGTAAGGGGTGAAGTGACAATGCCTTGCTGCTATAACACTGGCTTTTACTTCTCTCATGCAAGCTACCAACAGCATGGAGCCGTCCGTATGCAACAGCATTTGAGAACATTGCTATTGACTGCCAGGTGACTTTCCCAGATTCGGCTTTTGTGAACATTAGATTTTTGCCACAGAAGGTTCCAGGGGATTGATCCGTACGATACCCTGCAACCATTGCAACCTGCAGCGCCTTTTGTACAGATCATACAGAGCCCTCACATGCTGTTCGCGTCTCTTGTCGCAACTCCGTGGCACTGTGCACTCTGTGTCTCTGTGTAATCTTATTGAAACATATCGAAACTCTTCCTCTTCGGCATATTTTTTTTGGATCTTGTGAATCTCAATAAGAGCAATCAAGGCTGCAGTAGGGTTTGTTGATATTTGTTAGAATCTCAAGACGGTGCTATTCAGCTGTGCCCTTGCTCCCACTGACACGCATTTGGTGCCGAGCTAACACATATCTTTGACAATGGAACAAATGGCCTTTCCAGAGACACATGTAGCCAGGTTTAGGCCAGGTTCATGAAATCAACACGTTGTAAAACAAACGATATAATATGAGACAAGCATATATGTAGTAGATATGCGTCCAGTCTGTCGATTGCCAAAGATCTCGTGTACTTTGTGCGACACTGAGGAGTCACTGGCATCTGCAAGGGTCACTGTGTTTTCTGCCTGAAGCTGCAAGCTCAAGGCATGAGAGGCTGGATATGAAGCCAACAAAAAATGAAGAGCCTTCGGATATCTTCGGATCCTAGTGTAATCGTTGTAATGAGTAATGGTTGGAGAGAGAGAGAAAGAGAGAGAGAGAGAGAGAGATTGATTTCACCAGAGCTGATCAACCCTCAAGGAACAGCATGAGATACCAGCTACTTTTTTGTCTACTTTTCATTGGATCCCAGTTCTCATGATATATTTTCTTCAGCCGGAGTTTTTTCTGTATGTTCCCTATCCAAAGAATCCCAAACCATCAAGGTGACCTTACCCTTCTATTCCCAGTGGGAAGATCAGTGGAGATCGTCGGCACCAAATTTTCAGGACATTCCGTTGGTTGCCCAAATGGTGCCTCTTTCGGCGTCGCTCCTCCAGGCGCACCTGTGAGCTTCGCGCCCGGAACGCGAAAACAAGGTGGATACAAAACGTCGGACTTCGGCAGAACTATACCATGGAGAAGCTAAGTTGCAACTGTAAAAAAAGACACGATTGGATATGATTGGATGCGCATGGAGATACATTTTCCACCATATTCCAGTGTATTCCAGGGAGTGACACCCACTCCGTGCACAAGAAACCTTCTCGCTGACAAACTTCTCAATGAAGCTGACGCCTTCATCAAAGTCCAAGTTTTGGGCCTTCGGAGTGACAAACATCCAACATCCAACTACGGAAAGAACCAGGATACCTTACCCAACTTATACATGTCCGATTGCATATCCCAATCATCCTAATCATCCCAATCATCCTAATCATCCCAATCATCCTAATCATCCTAATCATCCTAATCATCCTAATCATCCTAATCATCCTAATCATCCTAATCATCCTAATCGTGCAATGGAAGTACAGACTTCAAGTCCCAGCAAGGATTGATGCAGTTCATGCAGTCGCTGCAGTTGATTCCTGGTCACCATGGTCACCATGGTCTCGCCTGTGCAAGGTCGGACTTGGCCACCTTGTACTTCCCGAGCTTCCGATGTGCGATGCCACGGACGCGGTAGGCTTTGCCCAGATCCGGATTCAATTGTAGGGCTGCAGAGCAGTCCTGACGAAACAGTTGAGCACGCTGTGGCGATGTTAACATCACCTGTGCCTCTTTTCCTGTGTCTCTTTTGCAAACGAAAGTCTATTACTTGTCACATTGCTTGAGACATCGTGTGTCATGTGACTTGTTCCAACTTGGATTATCTTGCCGGGGTGTATGCAAGTTGTGAGTTCCTTCAAATCTGTGTGCAGCTGCTGCTTAGGCTTGTTCCTGTAACCTGGCCAATCTATAGCTGTAGGCCTTCCGTAAACCATACACACCATGTCTGGACTCATGAATCCAGTCTCAATTGTCTAGTCTTTCCCAATAGGTACCAATACTGTGTCCAGACCCGGCATGGGAGTCTACGTGAGTCTATTGTCTGTATGCCAAGGTCAGGAGGCTCTTCTTTGCAAATCTTTGCCCTCTTCCCGCTTTCAGTTACGTCACTTGCTTTCTGTCGTCTACTATTAGTCAGCTCATGTCCCTTGCAGCTGGCCGAGAGTCACTTTCCGATCTATAAACTTCTCTCGTCTCCGATAGCCAACACATTTGCTGCTCTTCTCTTACAAAGCTTTGACAAATGAAGGATTAGTGATTAGAGCAAGAGTCTTGAAAGATCTAGCAACTACGGCCTTCAGCTCTGTCGTTTTGCAGTCCTGGATGGCTGCCAACGGCCTTCGCTCCTTCAACAGGAGCTCACCTACAGGGAGAGGATCTCAGGGAAAATGTTGGGTTCCAAACGATTCCAAAAAAATCTATGCACTTGATGGCCTCTCTTCGTCAGCATGAGAGCGGAGCCGCCCCCGCCCTCAATGACTTCAGTGAGCCTCAACAAGTCAAAGTTGCAATAGAGACTTTCAACATCTTTCAACTGCGCATCATCTGACTCTCTAATTTGAAAGCCACTTCTGGTATCTTCTGGTCAGATCTATGGAGATCTTGGGTTCCCAGCCGTTCCAGGGAAGTCTTTACATCCCCAGCCTCCAAGGAGTCTTGCCTCAGCGCTGTTGCTTTAAGATGCGAACAGCCTGACCATCCTGGACCATCCCGAACCATCTTCAGATAAGATGTAGAATGGTGTAGAAATTGGTGTAGGAATTGTATGGATTAAGTTATATTAAGTTCAATTTCAGACTTGCACCTTTTCTCCCATTCTGCTTGCATCTTTGCAGCTCGCTCAAGATTGGATGAAGCTCCCTACGTCCCTTCACATCCCTTCACATACGCAATTATACAAATTACAGCTTGCAACTATACTGGGACATCAGGAGAAGTCTGAGGTACTATCGGAGAACAAAAATGTCAAAACGAAATTCAAAGCTGTTGATGGAAATTCAATGAAAATCTGTGAAAATAACTTAAAATCACAAATTCACCATGAATTTGATTTCCAAGTCACGCCTCTTGCTTCCACCGGCCGAACGCCTCCAGCTGCTTCTCTGTGGGCTCTTCCTGACCACTGATCGATGGCCTCCTAAGCACATCCTGTGCACACCTGAACCCTGGCATGTTGACACTACAAAACACCGGAAGGAGGCTTTCAGAAGCCAACAATCTACAACCATTTACAACAATCTACAACCAGAAATGCCACAGAATCCGATAGAATCGGATAGAATCAGTCCTCTATAAAGCCAGAGCCCAAGGTGGGCTCCTTCTCCTCTGGGAGGAGGTCCTTAGTTTTGCAACAACTTCCAGTCGTCCACTGGTCCACGTTCGCACAATGGCCGAAGTGCCTCAATTGAAACGGACAGAGACGGCCATGGCAGCCCTGGCGGCCCAGGTGCAAAGTCCTCATCTTCAGAGTCGTCCTCGTTGGCTTCCTGGTGTACTTCAAACAGATTATCTGTCGGCTAATTCTATGGTGGATGTGATTGTACGGCAAACGGCATTCATGGAACTCCCCACACTTTGGTGGGTCTTGACTTGCCGTTCTTGAATGATGTCTGGAGATATGTGACTGGAGCACTTGTCATTGTTGGTATTGCTGCTCATCATCAACTATACTATCCATACTTTCATCTTAGTTAATGTAGTTATCTATAGTTGCTTCTAGGATCTTTTAGGATTTTACACTTATCTGATAGGTTATCCGTTTAAAAAAACGTTTATCATATCTTATCATCGTATATGGCACTGTCCACAGTCCTCCAGTGCCTCTTCCGCTGGCCGCTTCACCGGCTCCGGCGTTGGCTCCGGCGTGGCTGGCGCTGGCGTGGCCGCCGAAGGTCGAGGCTCCGTCTTCGCCGGGACAGGCTGCGGCATCTTGGGATCCTGGCGACATCTCAGGGGTAAATGGGGGAAATCATATGGTAAATACATGTTACAGGTGAATGCAGAAATACATATATATATATATATTACAATTATAAATATATTATATATATATATTGTATATATATTGCATATATATAAATATATAATTATATATACAATATTATATATTGTATATATAATTATATGAATTATATATGTATGTATAATTATGTATACCATTATGTGCAATTATATACCTGTAATACGGCTAATTTATGCCAATTTCCAGCCTTGTGGCTACATTTGCCTATAATGGGCTCAACCCTGTCGATGATTTGGTACCTTGTTAAGGCTTTGCTTTCATGCGCCATCCAAAACAGGCCTCATCGGTGTTGTCTGGATCACCCAGCTTCGATCTCACCTGCGGAGCCATGGACACCATGGATCAATCAGCCGTGGATCCGGCGATCATCTCGAGCCTTGATCTTGATGTAGCTCGACATGTTGTTGTTAATCCCTTGTATGCTCACCTGTCCGGGGCCGTGGGAATCCGTGGGAACTTCGTTGTCAGTCTTCAAGGCTAAAGACCCGGACATCAAGGCTCCGAAATGACGCTATACCAAAGCATCTAAGAATACTTAGATAAGATATCGATAAGATGACTTAAGATATACAGAAAACAGTCGTTGCAGGTCTGCTTTGGACATAGCGACCGTCACACCATGTCACAACCACTCAATGTCCGCCAGTATCGCCAGCGCCTGCTGCAGGACTTGCAAGGCCTCCTGGGGCCGCAAGCGCCTCAAAAGCGCAAGGGCTTCGTGGTCCAAAGGCAAACAACTCATCTCGGCCTGTGACGCTGCGCAGGCACACGATGTGGAACTATTAGGAATCCAATGGAAGCATCATGTGATACAAATGTGATAAAAATATATATAAATGTGATAAACGATTGTGATAAATTGTCCTCACTTTTGACACTTTCTCTGTGACTAGTCCTTTCCCGCAGAGGTCGGACACTGGATGGATGTCCATTTCGGACTGGTTTGACTTACAAAGGCGTTGCCAGCGTCTTGAGATGGCCTGTCTATGCCTCATATTCTTGAATGAAATGTCATGAAACACGAAAGTCACAGTCACAGCCTCCAACTTTTCGGAGGAGTCCATAATGGGAAAGCCCTGGGCATTGAGCGTCTTCTCACATACATTCCTGGCCAAGTACATACCGATTCGGTTTCACATGGTTTCACGAATTTCATTCAGTACTCGCGGAGTGATTCGGCGTCGAAAGAAGCAGGTTTCAGACACTGCCCTGTTTTGGCATGGTTTGGCTGCTCACAAGTCACACATAGTTGTGCTCTGCCTCAGACGCAGAATCCTGTCCTGAAGGTATTGAACTTTTTGGACTTCTCCTGCTCCTCATTCCATAGTTTGTCTTCCTGACGTCGTCTGCAAATTTCCATGTCCAGCCCAACACAGCTGAGAAGCGCTTGTTCGCAAGCACAATCCTCAAAACCAATAAGAGTCGGGCTCGAAACATTAACTTTTCCTCACAGACTTCATAGACTTCATTGCGCTTGCGATTCTGCAACTCTCTAACATTCTACAAGCATCTCGGACTGACCACAGGAATGCTCTCAACAAAACCTGACACCCCTCGACCTTTGCCCCGCCATCCACACCCTCCCCGTTCGCCTTCTCGCGCTTTTGCCTCTCTTGGGTAAAACGAGCCTCTTCAAGCTGCCATTCTGCGGCCTGCACACAGTGCACACAGTGGACGAAGTCGTGGCCAAGGCTGAAATTCCCGCAGGGGTAGCAAGGCCAAGTGGCTTTGCAAGGCTTTTTCGGCGGTTATCGCATATTGCTTAAAATGAATACTGGTTTCTGGTATGGTACGCATCATGTTACATGTAATTTGAAAACACTCCTGCCCATGTTGTCCTGCTTGTTGTCTACGCCCAGAGCTTTCTGTGGGTTGTGCAGAAAGTAGTTATGCGAGTTATGTAGGGGTGAGTGATTCAAGGGAGAGGCAGTCCACGCACTGCCTGATTGCGAGGGACTGCGATGATGTTCTCGCTGCGAATGGATTTCACTTCGAGCACACCTGCGACACTAGGAGCCACTAGGGCTGATTCTGCTGCCCTGGTGTGCTCCCCGCCGGGAGAGAATCTTCCCTGTTTTTGTAGGTGATGAACTTGTTGCTTAAGCGCCTTGGATATCTTGGATGCACTTGGATGCACTTGTTTATCTTGTTTAATTAATTTTTCCCAGAAAATCCTAGTGCTTATTCCTTACGACCTGGGGGGTCGAAATCCCTCTGGAATTTTGACCTCGATCAAGGCGGATCTCCACCTCCCATCGATCATTGTCCTCCGGATTAGGTCCAATTGTCGAGAAACAAATTGACCCAGCAAACTTGTTCAAAACATTATCAAATTTCATTCAAATGCTATTGGGCTTACTATTGGGGGAATAAATTGCTGCTGTTCGGACAAGCAACGATTTAGCCGAGATAAGCAAGGTCCTTGAAAAGGAAATAAAACATTGCAAGACAGGTGTGTTGACCTTATGGTCAACCGTCTATGATCTCTTGCGTCTGTTGCCAAAATCTAGGAAGGTGTAGGAAAAACGTGGAAAAAACAGTTGGTGTCATTTGGTTCCATGGTATTTCCATGGTATTTCCATGGTATTTCCATGGTATTTCCATGGTATTTCCATGGTTTCCATCTTATTTTCCATTTCTGCAAGGCGATATGCTGTCCTGGGTGCTCAGTCGTTGCACCAGGCCACGTTTCCCATTCAAATGGGGTGCCTTCAACAGTCCACCCAACCTGCACGGGAACGGACCCCAAAAACGGACCTTTAGAACACATGGGGAGCCCAGATAAAAGCACTCAGCAGGGCAGAGAAGACTTGACAATGGAACGGGTGTATCAAGTTCCCTATGCCTGGGATCGGAGGCAAGTTCAAAAGGCACAATTTTGTGGGATGGCATGATGGCACTTACCTGGACGGACCTAGACTGCTTCAAACAAAATGTGGCGGGAAAGTGGTTACAACACTGTGTATTCATGGCAAACTCTCCATGGAAGACCTCCACATCTATGAAATGCGAAAATATCGTGATGCGGAAAACACGGGTTGCGTGAAGTACTGCCAGTTGCCACAGGGAGTTGCATACAAACAAGTTCCAAGGCTCCAAGCTGTTTGTCTGATGGCAATTTAATGCAATTCTTGAGTTTCTGTCGCACCTCATCATCCTCAGCTCTAATATCATATTTGTCGCCTTTGATTCAGAATTTTATCTCGTGGCAAAGAAATGCAAGTGTGGCCTAGCCTGAAGGGCGAGAAGGGTGGTTTATGGTGGTTCCTTTGTTTTGCCCTGCAAGTTTGCATTGGTAGGATGCCCCAAAGGTAGAGGAGTAAATTCCCTCAAGTGTCTAAAGATGTCTAAACTATCCTCGAGCCCCGGAGACACCTCACAGCTTGACCGATCTTGAACTCCTTGGAGGGAGGTTTCAACTTCACCTTCCAAGCGTTCCAAGGTGCTCGTGGTCACAACTTCTCGTAGGACAGGCTTTCGGGAGAACAGACTCCGACTCTGGCCTCTTCCACTGGAGACTCCACATGCAGAACTTTCTCAGCGATCTTGGCTCGGTCATGTCGGTCACGTCGCGGTGAGGTTTTCTCCTTAGTCTAAGACGATCACAGATACAAAGCGTCGCTGCTCCGGCGCAGCGTGTCCCGCGCGTCGCGCCTTGTCGACACCGGCCTTCTTTGTAACCAGCGCGTGCATGGCGGCATAGCCTTCCTATCCATGGGGAAAGGTCATGAAGATGTCATGAGAACCAGCCAGGTCTGCCAAAGACCCATCTATGCAACTATTTGAAGATGAAAGTGACTCTCACAGGGTGATTTGGTGACAGTCACTGTCACCTGCATTAAATCAGTTTATTGAAAACCATCACCCAACAAAAGACACCTGGAGACGAGCAGTGAACATAAATTTACGATCATCCAATAGGCAGATTTAAGCACCTTCAAGACGAACCTTTTCGGGGCAAAAAACCTCCTGGAATTCAGATCTACGAAACCAAACACGCATGTTAGAGATCATTTGTTTAGAGCATATTGATCATATTGCTAAGACTTATGATCTGCAATTACAATACTTAGTTTATATGATTATATTGTATATATATAACTATATATAAATATAATGGTATTGTCCAAGCCTGGAAGTCCAGCCGCTGACCCTGAGAGAGGTCCCGATAAGCCTTTTTCCAGTGCCTCAGAAATGGATCTGGATGGGTATCATGGATGGGCATCATGGATGAAACATGGAAAATCGCGGATAACTCAGACTATGTAAGAATGGCGATGACAACTGTGTGAATGTTGTCCAGAGTTTCAAGACAGGGTCTCAATGGAGAGCGTATTGCATACATCATAGTTCACCAAGGCTTGATACCCTCTCCAAGATTGCCTGCAAAATCCCTTATAATTTGTGCAAGTCTTCAGCTCCACTTAGATCCTGGCAAACCTTTTGGATTCAATTAGCTGTGACAATCTGCACACTGGTGACTATCCGTTGAGCATCTGAATCTCCAAGGAACCCAAGGAAGCACGCTTCTGCTCTGCTAAAAGAAGAAGGACGGCGCATATTTTCAGAAAGCATCTCGTGTTCATAAAGTCTTTGAACTGCAGAAAAGTGACTGGAGTTGGTGATGCGCAGCGCCACGCACGTGATATGCCTGAAAAGCATTGAAACGCGCTGGGCCCAGCTCAGCTGAGCAGGGTTTTGTTGCGACCCGCCAGCCGTTTGCGCCCGACCTTGCCGCAGTCAGCGTTCATCTGCAGCGCTGCGCAGCAATCGCGGATCGCAGCACAAGGCCTGAGCAGGTTGCGCCGACAATAGATTTGCTGAACGATGCTGAACGGAGAATGGTATCATGGATTTATCATGGACATTTTGGCCAACTTCAGCAAGTCTGCATTGCATCCGCACATCATCCTTTCCCTTTGTCCCTTTGATACTCCGTAAAGGAAGCGCCCTTTCTGTCAATCATGGCAATGCATCGACCCTCTACAAAATTTACTTGCTAGATAAAACCTAAGTAACCACCCACAGGCACTCTGGCCAAGCACTCACTTTTCAATGCGCAGATGAATCCAGGTGGGACCACTGCTGGGTGGCAGCCCAGCA
>Ga0126342_10017522_pt1 | contig 12376 bp, 10 predicted proteins | sample Cyp1metagenome_FD_92528 | JGI IMG/M metagenome (GOLD analysis project Ga0126342, IMG submission 92528) | Coral microbial communities from Lord Howe Island, Old Settlement Bay, Australia - Cyphastrea 1 metagenome | ecosystem: Host-associated > Invertebrates > Cnidaria > Coral ... | reverse complement strand
TTCGGGTTTCGGGTTTCGCAGTTCGAAACCAACTTTAACAGTCGGTTTCGGGTTTCGGGTTTCGGGTTTCGGGTTTCGCTGGTCGAAACCAACTCTGCAGACCTCTCTCCGGATCACGTCTCTGCTACAGTATCCGGGTCCTTTTGTTAATCCTAATTAGTTGGAAGATGTTGGAAGTATACCTGCATTGGCCATATGTTCACTATTCGCTTCAAGAAAGCGCACTTCCACAATGAGTGTATGGACACGTTGGGTTTGCAGCTTACCGCCTTTAAACTTGTGCGCTAGAACATGTCACCAGCATTGCCGGACAACTTGACAGGTGCTCGTCTCTGACGGTGTCACAGATGTGCTGCCGCTAGAGGATGTGTCGCAGCATGTGATGCGCCACACTGATGCAGCGGCGGCATGTAAGGCCAGAAGTGTCGATGATAGCAATGCACGAGTGACAGTAGTGAGAATAAATGTGTTTCCCATTTGCATACCATGAAAATCCATGAGATGCTATGAGTACCATCATTCATCCTGATCATCATAGTTGTGTCACGTGTCCTTGACTTGGAGGAAAATGTCTGGCATTGATTGTACCTGTTGATTCTTGGTCCATTGGGCAATGTTTACGTGCAGCTTGGGAAACTTTCAAATTGATGCTATATAGACGATTGGAACCGATGTGCAGGTATTCTATGTGTGCTGAAGGACAATGACAGACGTTTCTCTTATGGATCATCCAACCTTCAGCTTGACTTCTTTCTGCCAATTGGGTACTGGTCCAATCATGCCCCATCCACTGTTCCTTGCTCAGGCAGTGTGCAATGAGTCGTTCCGCCGCTGCACTGGTGACAATGTCACTGTAGTGACTGCTTTCTTAGATTGGGACGCAGCTGGCGCAGAAAACAAAAGCAGCCAGGAAAATAGCTGAACCTTCGGGACGGCGATAGAGAGAGAGAGAGAGAGTGATTCTTTACCTAGCATCACTGAATCACCGTCTCCACGGGAGGGACACAGAGGTAAACAGCATTGAACAGCGGATCAATACATCGCTATGCATCGCTGTATTGGATTTGCAGTTGACAAAATTTCAGCCGTCATTTAAAAAAATAACTACAGGGAACAGACAATGTCGTGCTCACGGGCTGCAGAATACCAGAATTAGCTGCAGAGAAGTTAACGTACGAAGTCGTGCCTACCCCCTAAACATGGGCGTAACTTTCTCGTTTCCCTGTAACCATTCAATTTGAAATCATTTGCATCCATTTACATTCATTTACATCCATTGAAATGTCCGGTCCGGATCAAGGGTTTAAACCCACAGGCGATCCATACCCCCAATCCATACCAAAACGCAGGTGATCCAGACATATCCAGACCAATTCATAGGTATGGCGCAGAAAGATCCCCACCGTTTTTTGAGCATCATTGTTGAGCCAAAGCCACATCTACATATTGAATATATTGATCTTGTTTAATTTGATAGGTCTTTTTCAAGTTTGCATATTGCACAATGCTTGAGATTTAAGATCTAACCACAGCAAACCCTCTGGATCTCCCCTGCCTTGATATCATGCATGCCCGTAGGCACTGCGCCGTGCAGTCGAGCAGCAACAGCCTCCCGCCCTGCGGGAAGCGCTGGCAGAGGCCAAGTTTAGCGTGGTTACGGTTACGGGTGTTGTTGGAATACAATTCTATCAGTTATGAATAGTTATGATGATTTATGATATGTTATTTGTGATGATATATAGATTGAAAAGGAGAAGTGGGGGATGTAAGCAGCAAGAATGGGTGGGGGTATGGGATCCGGTCACGTATTTTATCAATTTTATGAAATTTATGTGCAAAATAAATCAAAATAACGGGTCATGAGGATCATGAGGAATGGCTCATAGCTCGTGTCTTGCAAGATACATATCCAGATTGTGGTTGCTCAATCTCCAATTTGTTCCGAGCTGTTTCGTGATTCTATTAATATGGTGGTGATACTTCGTGAATATTTCTCACTATTTCTCCATTATCATATTATCGTGGGACGTCCCATGATATCCCGATTCTTTTCATGGCACATCCACACTGCTGCAGGCTGTTGCTGCAGGCAGCGGATGGGAACTTATCGAGCAATAGCCTCAGTAGCCTGCCGTTGCCCCCATGGGCCGCATGAGTGAAGTGGATGCCCATAAAATCGCAAATCTGGATAGAGATGCATTACAAATCACTATGATCCATGTTTGCCTATAGTTGTATTACATACTGGCACCAAATAAAATCCAAACCAGCACAGCAATAAATAAGCATCACGGACTACTGTCTACCGTCTCATACTTTCAAACCAGTTCAGCTGTATGATGCTGTATGTTTGAATTTCCTGTCACAGCATCAGCGGTTACCAAAGTTAGATCACCTTAGATATCCGCAGGAATCACCCCAGATATCCCCGGATTCACACCCCTTGAGGTGGGCTCACGACAAGTGCCGGGAATTGGAGCATGAGGCGCATGGTCCATACATGTCCACATTGTAGCTGCAGCATGCTGCAGCTATTTGCAGCTTGCCGAAAAAAAGATGATGAATCTGCAAGGCGCTGTGTCAGATCTGTGATGTGTCAGGCTTGGAAGAAGAGTATGCAACACGCAGCGATGGATGCTTTGCAGCATGTCCTGGAGCAACCGAAGGCAGCAGTTGTCGAGACTGAGTGCAGGTTTGCCTTCGGTCATGCATTTGAACTTTGAGTCATCGGCCAAGATAAGCGTCGTTGTTCGCAAGTGTCATGAGTGCAAGCCGATGGAAGAACCCTTCTTGGGTTGTTAGAGGATATTTGTATACATATATTTGTGCCATAGCCATTTGAGTTCAGATGGTGAGTTCATCCCCGTTCAAATTGTAGCGATGGCACTGTGGTGGTCTGCTATCTTTCCAGGTTTGGCCCTCGGAAACCTGCTCCGGACTGCTCCTGATCGCCTGCATGCAGCAGAAGATTTTCTACTGAGGCCATCTGCATGGCATATCTATCCACCCGCTCCATTGCCTCCCAGATTTCTCATCGTTTCCAGCCCTGAGGAACGCATCATCAGCTATGCGCAGGTCACAGATGATTACCGAGCAGTGAAGAACTTGGTGAAGCCGTTGATCAAGGGTGGCATCAGTAGTCCCAAGGGCTTAGCCTTTGATCCTCGCCACAATCTGCTCTTTGTGGCGGATCCCGGGACGCGGAGGATTCGCTCCTGGCGGCTCTTCCTGGAACGATGTTTCACACCAGAAGAGAAGGCAGGTTTGATGCTTGGCTGTGCTGAAGGCGATATGATATGTTTATGAATTAGTTTTCATTTTATCTTCCCCATTGGTTATACTCTCCAAATGATATAATCCAACATATCCAACCCACAAGTTCGGGAACCTACTTGGAAAAAACCCAGTTGGGGCTCCTGACGCAAAATCCAAGGATGGGTGCAGCTGTCTCAGACCCCTTTGCCACCGACTCAGCTCAAGGTCCTAGCGCCTGCGAGCTGCCATGGACTCTGTGGGCAGGTGAAGAGACAACCATTCTCAGTGAGGTCAGTAGTGAATGGGTTTCACTTGACCACAATGGCAACCTCTACTATTCAGACCAGGCCCGAAAGACCGTGAACAAAATTGATGCGGTGCTGCTGTTGAACTTGGTACATGGTGAGATCACACCGGGTGAGCTGAAGCAGAGGAGCGCCGCTCATCCGGCAGCAGCTTTAGAGGAGCAGGGCAAACGAGCCATGCAGGTCAAGCCACACCTTCAAGATCTTGAGCAAAATGCAGAAGCACTCGGCAATGCTGTGGGCAACGCCCTTGGCAATGCCATTGCAACTCCTGTGGCCCTGGTGTCTCAGGAGTCTTCCGAGGAAGTCATCATCAAACTCTTTGAGGCGGATGATGTCCACGCAGCAACCCCTGCTGGTGTCGTTTCGGACGCAGTGCAGGTGTATTGGGCAAACCAGGACCATGGACTTGAACGTGGCTCCGTTGGCACAGCATTTGTGAAAGGATCTACCCCTAGTGGAAAATTGACTACCATGACTGCAAACTCCTTCGGCATTGCAGCAACCGTCAGTTCCGTCCTCTTCAGCAATGGCGCTGGCGTCTACGGTGTTCCAAAGTTTGGTGGTGGCAATGCCACAGCTTTGAATGAGGGCTTCATCCTTTCTCGTGGCCTGGTGTGGGATGGCGCCGGCACGGTCTTTGTGGCAGATGAGGGCGCCAGCACCGTCTATGCCATGCCATGCGGCGTGCTGGCGGAGCAGCCCTTGCAGCCAGTGCTTGAGATGCATGGGGTCTTTGGCTTGGCCCTGGTGCAACCCAGCGACCCCTTGTCGCAGCGGTCATCCTCACAGCTGCTGTCCTTGACAGCCACCGTGATGGTCTTGGCATTTCAGCGGCTTATGTGAAACACATGGAACAAACGACCCTGTGAAAGGTCCGCATGTGGGCAAAATGGACTGTATTAGGGTGTGCTGCTCGCTTCAAGCAACCTCGGACGTATTTGCACATTTTTGAACATCTTTGCACAACTAGTGGGGCACATGGCGCATAGGGGGCTTTGCAAAATTTTCAAAACTATATTTGGTCTGCAAGCTGGACATGGCAGATTCCTGAATCCTGTGTTGCAGCACTCATGCACCTGAGCTCAAGTACCTGCATTCATCATGACTCTGACCAAACTTGTCCAATCTGGTTTTTGTGCGTGCTTGGAAGGTCTCAGCTGAGACGTTGTCAGATGCTTGTGAGCAAGCTTGGCAGGTGAGGATGTAGAACACGGGGTTTGAATGGCTTGATATGGTGTGATGTTGTTACAGACTGTTGCATTCTGATCCATTCCAAAACAGTAGACTACATGCAGAGGTAGGAGGCCCGTAGCAGCCTTGGCACCCCAATTTCAGGCTGTGCAATGAAATATTCATCGACATTGCCCTGTCCCGATCTGCTGATATTGGGACATATTAGGACTAGGACATATCCATCCATATCCATCCATACCTCTATAGTTGGATAATCTTGGGTAATGTTGGGCTCTGATTAGTGTGGCCTCCGCCCTCGACAATTTTAGTCTACTCAATAACTCGGCATTTTCTGCGCCCCCCCCCATCAATTTTTAGGATAGTCAACTTAAGCAAGGATTTCAATTGACATCAATCTACTTTCAATTGATCTTCCTTTTAAACCTCAAAGAAATCTGTTGATAAGAAAGGATATTAAAATCAATTTACTTTCAATTCATTTGAATCTACTTTCAATTGATTTTCCTTTTCGACCTCAAAGAAATCTATTGATAAGAAAGGATATCAATTGAAATCAATTTACTTTCAATTCAATTGAACCCACTGTCAATTGAATTTACTTTTATATAAACCTCAAAGAAATCTATTGATAAGACAGGATTTCAATTGAAACCAATTTACTTTCAATTCATTTGAATCTACTTTCAATTGATTTTCCCTTTAATACAAAAACAATGCCCCACAAGTTTTTGTGCACAATAGGGCGCCATCGAAACAATTACATTATTGAGGATCTGGGTCACTCATGGCGTACCCCCTTGAAAAATTGTTTGGTGCTGTTTTTTAAGAAGGGTTTAAAACGGCATCTAATTATTTGGGAAACCTTGCATTTTCAAGGCTTTAACATGGATATGGCTTTCTAAAGGACCAGGTGTGCAAATAAACATGTGTAGTCAAATGATCAGTTTTTCTTGAACCTTTTTTTCCCTCCTGAAAAATTGAATCTGAAAAAAAAACTTCTCACAATAGAGCCTCCCCCCCACAAACGGCAAGACACTCAATTAGGAAGGGAAAACATCTCACAATAGGGTACCATGACACTAATCGGAGGCTAACATTATATGATGTTACATGCTATATTATGATGCTATATGTTTATAACACACACATATATATACATACTGTATGCCCCTTTCTCTGTCTCTCTCTTGATATATAGGGTGCCCAAAATTGTTCGATGGCAGAAGCCAGAAGTCTGGTCACCTCCAAGTGTACCAGGCGGGAGTTCAAGCCGAAGCGCTGGAGTCTGCACATGAGGACAGGTGTCTACACCATGAGCTGTCGTGAAGTCTCGTTCCAAAGATGTTGAACTGTTAAGCAGCTCCAAAAACCCAATGATAGACTAGGATGTTGATATATCACATGTAAACACACGCGCACACACACACACACATATATATATATAATATATATATACGCACCTTAAGTATGTTATATCAGTGGATTTGCATGGATTTACCATAGATGTTACCAGATCCTCAAAGGCTTTGAATGTTTTCGACCTGTATTTGTCACTGCATGGCCCAGGAGTGTGGCCGGCGACGGCTTCGTCAGGCTGCGGAAGAGGCAGCCCGAATGCGGTAAAACTCGTGGGTTACCATTGTAATTCGGGTATATTTGGTAATATAATGGTAAAATAATGGTAAAACTAGGGGGTAACAAATCTACTAATTCGATATATTACCATTATATTACCAAATCTAGTAGTAAATACTGCATTTCTGTTATTTCTCACAGATATTAGAAGAAATAGTAAGGATCATTGGAAAATACTAACAATGAATTATTAGCACAATGCCAGTGCCTCATATAAATATTACAATTTGTATGGGCTGTTATTGTGTCATCATGTTACTGAAATGGAGCATGTTCAGTCCATATTCCAATTGATGCAATTAATATGATAATGATTTTGATGGAGCATTTCGATTGGGTTTCCAGTTTTGAGAGGGACAGACCTAGACCTATAATGGCATGTTCCACTGTAGGTTTTGAACTGTTTTGAAGTATGTATATATATATATATGTAACATATATATATAGTTGACCCTTGAGGATTGCAAGCATTCGAGTCCCTATGGCCTTGCTTTGAATCAACCGAGAGTCGCTCCTTTGAACTTCAACATTTGTCAATCAATGTCCAGGCGCTGCTCTCAACACTTGATGAACGAAGTTTTTCCGCGGATTTCATGGAGCAGCTGCAGTCAGGGGCTCCAGCGAAAGGTTCCATGGATGACTTTGTGCAGCTTTGGACGCAGCGCCACCATAATTCAAAAGCCTCAACAGCCCCTTGTCACACTCATACGGTCATACGGTAGTTCATCATAGTTCATCAAGTTACTTATAGATGGGCTTGCTGTGCGCAGTCTTTTTCTGCTTTTGCGGCCTTGTGCACAAAGGCAAGTGGTAAAGCAAGCAGAGAAGGTCCAGAGCTATCACACTTGGAGCGGGGATGTTTGCGTGAATGATTGAACAACAGCAGCCAATGGCTTCTCACTTTTCAGAGAGTACATAGGAAAGCTTCTGGTGATGGTGGAGATGCATTGCCACTTTCGGTTGTTCCAGTTGTTCCCCACGGGGCGGCAAACCGTGCTGGTGAAAGCAAGGGTCGTTTTCAAAATGGCTCGGCTGAGATGGCGAGGGGGGGAGAGAGAGAGAGAGAGAGAGCGAGAGAGAGAGAGAGAGAGAGGAAAACGGACCCGAATGCCGGGTTGCGCTTGTCAGGCGGCAGTTTCAACTGACCTCTTGAACTATGCCCTTGGCCGACTAGAGGACATTCTGGATCCTATCCGCAAAAGTGTGTTTTCCGTCGCAGTGTTTTTCAATGTTTCACATCAACTTGCTGTGATCAAATGAATGAAGGGGCGCATTTATGACCCCCATGATGTTTTGCAAGAGCTGCAAGAACCAACGTTTTTGGTCTCGGTTCTTCGCATGTTCTCCAAGCTGCGAATTGAGATGCCATCACTGTACGGCCACTTGTGTCATTCCCGCTAGGTGACAGGCTGCAACCTCACTGTAAATACATCTTGTACAATGTACTGGGAAACTGCCATAGACCTCCAGCTGAAACTGAGGATGCGACAACTCCCACCCAATCGTGGTACTCGTAACTCATTCGTGATGATTTATTGTTGAGGATGCTCTGGGAAACCCCCATGACATTAGTATCGATTGGTATAGCAGTGTTCTTTGCAGGAGCTTCGTGATCACACGTCTCGACCTGAGCAGGGTGTGCTCTGGTGTGTTATTGGTGGCAGATATAAACTGGCAAGTCAGTCCAGGCTCTTGCATGCACAAACCTTTCAAATGCTGCACTTGGGTATTAATTACATGGTATTACCATGACTTTGAGCTATGCAGGTTTCATGATACCATATTATACTATAGATATATTTTATATAATATGATACCATATATTATATTGTCACACACATATATATATACATGATCGTTTTTGCCTGATTGCCTGCTTGTTCGCCGTTTGTGCTCGTTCAAGGGCTGCTCTTGCTGAAACGAATTGGTGGTTTGACCAATGGGAGAACCAGCAAGTCCTGCTACACAAAGTCCGAGGATCAGAATGCGCGCAATTACAAGCACCGACACCAACATTATAGCAATAATCCATTATAATCTATATAATTAGAATTACAATTATCCCATTATATGCCCCGTTATGATCCATTACGATCCACTATGTGCCATTATTATAACAAAATTGTGGATTGACCCCTGGCCCAACAGCATCCCCAACTTACAATGGGAGTTGTGCCATCCCCAATTGGAGGTTCATGGCATGAATTGACATCATGATCAGCCCTAGAGTCGCGCCCTTCAAGGCCAAATCAGGCCCATTGAATTTCAGCACTCTTTGAGGACCATTTCAGACCTGATGATACTTGCATAACCGTTTCCAGCACGCATGACTTACAATTCTGCCTGATACTGGTGACTCGCAACTCCCAAGCTATGGCAGAGTGGCTTGACAGAGCAGGATTCGGCCAGTGGTGCGGTCAAGTGCTTGTTATGTGCTGGGACAGAATGCTTTTGCTCCTGTCAAGAAATCACAAGGTATTGTAAAGGTGCTCAGATGTAATCAGGCACGTCACCAATATTGGGTTTAGCCACTTGAATACGGAAAATGACAGTGGACTGTGAGATGTTTTTCGCACCCTATTTCCGACAAGCCCATGTTTGTATGTGCAAGCGTAGCCTATGTGTGCGGGTCTTCCCAACCCATTGGCCAATACTGGCCAAGGTCGCCTAAGGGCTATCCAGAGTTGCTTGGCTTATTTGGTTCTGGGTTGACACCTGGTGTGATAACTCCAAACCATTTTGGAATTCCCAAATGCTTCCAAAACATGGCCAGCTTTTTGGCGCGCTAAACGATCCTAAACGCCGCAATTCAACTTTCACAGAGCGTTTATTGCGCAGCCTCCATTGAAGTGGTGTCGTGAGATCTGAACGCTTCCAATTGTAGTCAACGTCAACGTGCTGGATTGATCACTCAACGGAGTTACGGAGGTTTGTGCCCACAGATAGAGGCTAATTACGACTACTGCCCTTGAGGAATGATTTTTGATGATTTTTGTAGTGAGGTAGGCCCAATAGTAAAGCATCCAATGATCAACTATTTGGGGGATTTTGAATTTTGGGGGTCGCTTTACATCATCCTAACTGATTAATTAATTGATATGAAATGGGTATACCATGGTATACCACAATACACGCCAATGGAGGCGGATGGTTTAAACATGTTTAAAACTAGGCTTTAACATGAATTTCCAGCTAATTGGCATGTTTTCCACATCGCCCGTACCATTGCAGGCGACCTCCTCTCATTGGCCCTGGCACTGGTGCAGCGTTGCCCGAACGAAGCTTGATGAAACGTCCCAGTCTGCCAAAATGTGAAAGGTGGGAACGGTACTGTAGGATACGGGGTTGGATGATATCCCGGTTCAATCAAGTTATGCCATATTAGTCATAGCGGTCATAGTCATAATGAGAGAAAAATTCGATCCTTGGATGTGGTCCAGGATCGCGCTCTTCCCTTTTTGCCGTTGCTTTTCCTGCATTTATCTAACTCCACTGGCTGACCTGTTTGGAAGTTCTGGCATCTGAGGACTGGTATCCAATGCAATGTACACGTTGCTGCATGCACAGATGGTGGTATCCCTGCGAGAACCTTTGCCGGCAAGCGCGGGACCTGCATTCCAAACTCAAGCGATTCGGAGTTGGATCATTCATTGTATGGGGCCTCATTCAGTGCATAGGTCAATCAACCAGGAGAGATTCACCATTTCTATCCATTTCTTCTACTCTTGGGTGGCTAGGTAAGCTTCTAAAGTGGTAATGAACATTTGGAAGTGCAAGTGGCTATGTTTGCGCCCTGGCTGAGCTACACTATTCCCAAGAATAGATAGTGATAGCGGGAGAACAGCGCATGAGACCACTCCACAAACTCTGCAAAGCATGAGACCACTACAGGCTGCCAGAGACGCAAATGACAAATCGTTCTCAAGCGCGCAGCCATCAGCTGTAGGACACTTTCGGCCCTGATGGGGCAGAAGACAAGTTGAGAAGACTCGGATTTACGACTGGTGTCCGGCTGCTGGGCACAACATAAACTGACATTCCCACTAAGTTCTTAACTTTGTGCTGTGACTCTGTCACTTATTTTATGGCATTATTTTAGTGTATTGCAGGGTTGCGGTTGGCTCCTTGCATCCAGCAAGCTGAACAGCATCAAGGCTCATAACCCGCCTGGCAGGGTCACGCTTTCCGATGACCAACGTACCTGGGCCAACAAAGGTTCCACCATGTGCTGAAGCCTCCATATCTCCCACTAACCAGGAAAATAGATGAAAATAGTGGCTTGAAGCATTCCAACTCTTCTTGTTTGTTGATACGACCTAAGTGCCATGATGCCTTGGTGTTTCTTTCCCACACTGGTGATGGGGCCGATGGCTGCAGCGAAGAAGCAAGGAGCGCATGATCATGAAGTACGTTTGCAAGGAGCTTTGGACATACCTGTTCCATCAGCCTGCTAGCAGACTGCAGGCAGACAAGCATGGTGGCTCCTTGGATAGTTTGAGATTGTTGACCTTGGATTCGTGCCGTTCGGATTGGACCCAGATCGCTAATGCCACCCAAAGCGTACGGTTTCAATAGCCTGCAGACTTGTGAGCAGCTTGGTGTCAACAGGTTTGCTGAAATATGTTCAACGTGCGGTGCCTTCTTAGAGTTTGGGAAACATGGGAAACTCGGAATGCTCAGGCTACATCATTATCGATCATTCCTTTCGTTGGCTGGAGGGCTTTGCGGGCAGCAGTTCGGAGGTGTCCGAGACACAGGTTGGTTTGGGAAAATGGGGGTCTCAGGCGTCTCAGCTGAACCCAAAGTCCCATGATCCATGATTTTCAGCTGGCACTTCAAAACCAATGGTAATCCCATGTAATTCCATCAGCCTAATATGAAATACCGAAATACCATGAAATACCCCTATACATTCAGGTCTGTCAATGTTTTTCAGCAGTATTGAGTTAAGATTAGGGTAGAACGGATCATTGCGCAGAATCAATTCCTTGGTGAGCACGTCTCGCGCCAGCAGCTGGCTTTGCTCCACTTGGCGCTTCCTTGTGGGCTGCTTCAAGGTGTGCCATTTGCTGAGCTGGTGACTCCTCTATGGAGAAATATTGCGAAAATGCTGCAAATTAATTGACGGTTGTTGATTTTTCTTTATTGGAAGCTTGCTCCAACCTGGCCATTGACCCGGACATCCTCCTCCTTTTGGCTTTCTAAACCTAAAACGCTTTCCATCTCTCGACATATCTCAACTCTAGTACGGGACCCAGGACTTTCAATTGACTGCAAGTAGCAGCCACAGATTCTGTTCAATTATTTTAACTTGGAGTTTCTTGGAGTACTCGGATATGTGACCACTGGGAATCAAACATCACAACTTAGCATACCTCAATGAAATATTCTTCAACATATGTTGGTAGGTCCCCGTTGAATGACAACCACCCGAGGGCCTTTATTTTTCCCTCTGATTGGCAGGAGCACTCTTTGGCCTTGGCTTAGAACGCATCATTTCGGTGGAGCTCGCGTTGCCGCAGGTGACGTTCTTCGTGGCCCCCGGCTCAGCTGTGCTGTTGTGGATGAGCCATTCCCTGATGGATGTGCATCCTAGCACAAATATAACAGATAGATAGAACGATAGATAGCTAGGTAGGTAGGTAGATAGACAGACTGATAGATATACGCATTTATATATAAGTTGATTTCATGAGATATGGGTCCTGTTTCATATCATTTGGGTCCTGAGCTTGTTGGCTGGGTTTTCAGCTATCAAAGCTGAAAGGTCAAAGCGTTTTCAGCTATCTAAGCTGAAAGGTCAAAGCGTTTTCAGCTATCTAAGCTGAAAGGTCAAAGCGTAGAAGCTAAGATAAGCTGAAAGGTCAAAGCGTTTTCAGGTATCTAAGCTGAAAGGTCAAAGCGTAGAAGCTAAGATAAGCTGAAAGGTCAAAGTGTTTTCAGGTATCTAAGCTGAAAGGTCAAAGCGTAGAAGCTAAGATGAT